>Ga0315296_10000190_pt1 | contig 58955 bp, 45 predicted proteins | sample YL17G14_18_MG_FD_203921 | JGI IMG/M metagenome (GOLD analysis project Ga0315296, IMG submission 203921) | Sediment microbial communities from Yellowstone Lake, YNP, Wyoming, USA - YL17G14_18 | ecosystem: Environmental > Aquatic > Freshwater > Lake > Sediment | place: USA: Wyoming | collected... | reverse complement strand
TCCCTGACGATCGTTGCCTTTTCCTCGTTGGACCAGATTTTCCGATTCATACCACTTGGCTTCCTTTCCAGTGGCCTGACTATAGCTTATACAGCCCTCCAGTTAAAACGGGGTGCATTCCACCATTGATGCATCTGATAACATCTACGTCACGGAAGTTCTGGGGAATCGTGTCCAGAAATTCAACTCAGACGGCGATTTCTTAAGCCTGTGGGAATACGTATTCAATTTACCAAAGGGCATTGCTGTGGATACATCTGGATACGTTTACATAGTAGATTGGAACGGTATAAAGAAGTTCGATTCCTCTGGTAATCCAATACAAGACGTGGCTATTCGCGGAGTAGCCGATGGCCAGGTAAAAAGCCCGGCAGGTATCGCAATCGATACCTCCGGAAATATCTATGTTGCCGATACAGAAAATCATCGAGTTCAAAGATTCAATTCCTCGGGCTTTTTTGTTAAAAAGTGGGGTTCCTATGGTAGCGGTGATAGTCAATTTAACTTTCCGAATGGCATTGCTCTTGATTCCCACGGTAACGTGTATATAGTCGACACTAACAATTATCGGATGCAGGCATTTACCCCTCAAGGCGATTTCGTTGTGGCATGGGGATCTTATGGAGATGGAAGCGGGCAATTCAACCTCCCTTATGCAGCAGCTTTTGACGCTTTAGACAATATTTACGTACTGGATAACTATTACACTGGCTCTGGCAACCGCGTGCATGTTTTCGGCTGCGGAGGCTTAATACCTTCGGCACCCACCTTTGTTAGTGCCGAGAGCAATGAAGCCGGCACAATCATCAGCATAACCTTTAACAAGGCGATGGCTGACCCAACTGGCAAACACGGGCAGTTCAGTTACAAGATTAATAATGGAAATGCCCAAGGCTTTTCTGTAGCTGCTCTTGATGATGATTACACCAAAATTAACCTGACCATAGGTGGCACTACTATTGCTTTCGGCGATACAGTTACTGTCAGCTATACGGCCGGAGATGTCAAGGCTGCTGATGGTGGTGTACTGGAAAGCTTTGATAACCAGCCTGTGACCAACAACACTCCGTCTCCGAGCACCCCAGAGGTACTTATAGACAATCTTATTGGTGAAGTGACAGGCATGGACATACCAGAGAGTATGAAGAGCTCTCTTACGCCCAAGCTTGATGTTGCTAAGAAAGTTCTGGCAGATGGCAATAAGCAAAACGACGTTGCTGCCGTGAATAACCTGAAAGCCTTCCTAAATAGTGTTGAAGCACAGCGTGGTAAAAAAATCACTACCGAGGATGCCGATGCGCTTATCGCTAAGGCTCAAGAAATAATTGCAGCACTCAGCGGGGGCACATAACTCCCTCGTCTAACTTCTTGCTGAACAAAATAGCGGAAAGTTCAATTCTATACCCTTTGGTTTCTCTGTTGCTGCCAAAGAATCACGAGCGTAAAATGCAGATTGTGGAAAGACTTCGAATCCTACGCGGGGCGCAATCTTCCGAACTTGTAACCAAAGCTGTCCCAAGTTAATATGATGATTATTGAACTGCCTGCCTAAAACAGGCATAATTGAAGCAAAAAACGGAGGAAAAAAAAGTGAGCCCAGATGTATGTTTTACACCTTGGGTTAGCTGGGTCAATAGGAATAGCCAGCCTAATAAAGGCAAGCCAGGGGTGTATCTTATTGCGAGATTCGAACAGCAGCCGCCTCTTGAACCAGCAGACCCATTCGAGAAAAGAATAGTATACATCGGTGAGAGTTCTGGTGGAAGATTCCAAAGCCGGTGGCAGTCGTTTGAACGGTCTGCTTTCAAGATTAAGGTAGACACCGAGGTGGTAAGAGATATAAAGAACGATTTGGTGGGGATTCATCAATTCTATACGTCTCCACGCTGTCAGACGAGGGGCTAGTGAAGGCATTTCTAGGCCTCGCGACATGTGCTTTGTTAGACATTAATGCAAGTAGTGCCAAGGTAGACATAACGGATGAGTTGCTTAGGGAAATCGATGATTTGCTTGTCAAGTATATGGAGCGTAGGCTAATTCTACTTTATTCTGTTGCTCATGGACATAGGCCAGCCTGCAACGTAGATTAGCCTAGTATCCTGCTTCCAATGACTCTTGCAGACCACAAATGTGAATTCGAGAGAAGTCGGATTTTCCCCGGCTCGGGGAGGCAGTTGTTTGTGGCACAATAGGATGAGCGATAACAAGAAATGCGAGTACATGCGTTGGTTACTGCCGGTCAGATAACAAGAATGATACTGGTCGTCGAGCGCACGGCAAATCATTTCGTCTTCATCTATCCAGTGGAGGGGCAAGATTGCCATGTTACTTATCACATGGATGGCAGAGTATTGGAGCGCCTTGGCCCAAGGGGTCGCGTTATCCGCGAGCATCGATATTCACCGCTTAATGACTTCAAAGCGGATGCTCCTCATTTTGGTGCCTTCTTGAACATCGACAAACCGACCACATGGGGATCAGTACCAAGTAGAAGGAGGGCCAGGCACGTCATCATAGACTTGCAGCCATGTATGGGGAAGACAAATGTTGTTAGTGTCCATGCTCCACTCTTAGTTCCAGGCGATCTTGAACCTGTGAATTTCTATTACAACCGCTTCAACATATTAAAGTGCGAGGTATTCAGAGAGACTATCCCGTGGTTTGCAATAATCGGATATTACAGCGCTTAGCCGCCAGCACGCTGGGAGGCACAGCTCATTTTGAACAAAAGGGCGGTTTGTTGAATAGGTAGTCAACACAAGCCCACCACACATGATATACTGTAGTCACGTCCTCCACATGTCAAACCAACGTTGGAGATGATTGGAGAATGAATAGTAAAACAAATTCCTCTGAGCTGGTCTTCTTGCTGGGTGCCGGTGCGTCTGTCAAGGCCGGCGTGCCTGACACATTTAGATTTGTCAGTGATTTTGAAGACAGCTTGACGAATGAAGGAAACAAACGCTTAGTCCGGAAAATTGTGGAGACTCTGCATGCTTGGCGGCAATCAGACATTGACGTGGAACTGTTACTGGACACGTTGACAAAGCTGGACGCGAAGGACCAAGAACCATTGCTCCGGTTCTACGAAGGTGGCGATTTCATCTTGGGAGGCTATCCTGAAAAGCGCCCGATTATTGAGGACCTCAAGGACTTCATCAAGAATAAAGCCATCGTTGATAACCAAGACAGGATCCGCTATTTGGAGCCTCTTCTAGGTTTTGTGGAGGAATACCGGCCACTAAGCATCTTTTCAGTGAATTACGATACCTGCATTGAGCAGTTTTGCAGCGTACACAAGCTTGATTACCAAGACGGCTTTGACGTTAACTGGAACCCGCGCGTTTTCGAGCGGGAGAACACGGATATCATGCTCTACAAGCTGCACGGGTCAATCATCTGGTACAGGAGTGACCGAGCCGGTTACATGAAGCTGCCGATAATGACAGACGAAGCCAGCATCAGATTGATCACGGGAGAAAGGGCGGAAAGCTTGATGCTGTACCCGATGCAGAAGCTGGGTTATGAGGAACCGCTGTTAGACTTGCTGACGCGCTTTAGAAATGCCTTACATGGCTGCAAGGTATTAGTGGTAGTCGGTTACTCGTTTAGGGATGCTCATCTCCAGAGGATTCTGCTGGACGCGGCCAGGAGCAACCGGGAACTCACTATTCTGCTAGTCGATCCAAAGGCAGCGCAGATATATCAGGAAAGATTGAAGTACTTTGATCCATACTCCCAGACCCGTTCATCGCTCGACGGAAGAGTTGTATGCCTTCCGTACAAGTTCGAGGATGTACTGCCTCTCCTGAAAAACCACTACTTGAACCACCTCAGAGCAAGTCTAACCCAGCTTTCGACTTGCACAAGTAACGAGCGACGAGGGGTCAAAACGGATTGGCTGGAGTGCCTTCTACCTCTCCTGAATGCAGAGCATACCGAGAAAGTCGAAGCGTTGTTGCAAGAAGGCAAGATCGGCCAATCGGAAATCGGCAATCAATGGCGGATTGACGTGGAACTGAACTTAAAGCTTGCTCTGAATTTGGCCGCCAACGCAAGAACCACAGAGGCGAAACGGTACTTAGCGACTCTTAGGCAAGTCCTTTACACTCTCATGCACGACAGATTGGGCGTGGAGCCGGCGCGCGTCGGCGGTGGCAAGGTTGGCATCACCTTCGTCTTTGACTTCGTAAGACAAACTGGAGGGTCATCATACATTACCAAGGGTACGTTGGAGTTGTTCCTGAAAGAGCAGTACGAATATGTGCTAGCGCGTTCGAGGATGACAACGTCTGACACTATCATGATGGAATTCGATTTCTTGACAACCATTATGAAGTATTTGAACTCATTTTCAACTGAGCGCATTCCCTTTGACGAGTATGTATTAATGCGTAAGTCGTTAATTGAAGACACTGATTTGCTGCGGGTCATGATGATAGCGTGGGACAAAGACAACGACTCCAAGTTTGTTGACGAACTGCTTGCAATAGAAAGGCAGATGATTGCGGCTTTGTTTAACCGGAGCAATCGCTAGGCAAAGAATCAGAGTTCACCGAGGCAAAAAGTCACAAAAGTCCATGTTGTGCAACTCAGGGCTCAACAGCTAGGGTAAAACCTGAATCTTGTTAAAACAGCGGTGGTGTCGTATCTGGTCAAGATAAAAACTAGCCCTCCTTGCCCTGCCCAGTTTTACTTTGGCTCATGGGCAACCCCAAACCCGAAGGCTATCGCTAATAGTGGTCGGGGCGGGCAGACTTGAACTGCCGACCTCTTGGTCCCGAACCAAGCGCGCTGCCGACTGCGCTACGCCCCGACTTTTATTCAGTTATATCAACCTCAGCGTCCCGAACCAAGCGCGCTGCCGACTGCGCTACGCCCCGCCAGAGATTATTATAAGCGGAACGAGCGGCTGATAGCAAATAAAGTCAGGGGATAGGGTACCTTAATCAATAACTCCTCGTTTACTAATCCCATCGGTTAAGTGTATAATATATACTAAAGTCTGTCTGGGAGTGGGGAGTCTATGCCCAAGAATCCAAGAGTCCTGATTATTGCCTGCAACATTATGAAGGATGAACTCCTGGCGGCCAATCACACCGCCGGCGTGGAAATCGAGTTCCTGGAGCAGAGCCTCCACCGCACCCCGGCCAAGATGCCCGCCGCCATCCAGGAGAAAATCGATAAAGCGGACGGGTTTGATTATATCGTCCTGGGCTATGGCGCCTGCGGCAACGGCATCGCTGGCGTCAAGGCGGGCAAACAGCCCCTCATCATCCCCAAAGCCCACGACTGCATCACGTTCTTCCTCGGCTCAATGAAGGCGCATCTCGCGCACCACGAAAAATGCCCTGGCACCTACTACCTGAACAAGGGCTGGATTGACGAAAAAAAGGACCCGCTTGGCTGTCTTGAGGAATATACCCAGCGCTACGGCCGCAAAACGGCGGAGTGGGTTATTGAGCAAGAGTTCAAGAACTACAAGCGCATGCTTCTGGTCACCACCAGTGTTTTCGACCCCGCCCAATATCGCCCCCGCGCCAAGGCCGATGCCGAATACCTCAAACTGGCTTATGAGGAAATTGAAGGCTCGTTGGAGTATTTTGAGAAGATAGTCAGAGGCCCCTGGAACAACGGCGAATTCCTGACCCTGAAACCAGGCGAGGAAGTCACCCCGAAGGTGTTCCTCGAGATAATCGGGTGCGCCTCCTCGCCGGCTTAGAGAACCTTATTCGATTTCTATTTCAGTAGCTTGCTGACCCGCTTGTCCACCATCGCCTTGAGCTTATCGGCCTCGCCCTCAATCATCCGGTAGCAGTGCTTTTCTTCCGGGAACTTCACGCCCTTCACGTCTTCGACATAGGCGATAATAGCCTTCTGGATGGTGTCCGCCAGGTTGGCGTACTTCTTGACGAACCTGGGGGTGAAGGCTTCAAAGAAGCCCAGCATATCGCTGATGATGAGACACTGACCGTCAACATACATACCGGCGCCAATGCCGAGGATGGGGACTTTGCACACCTCGGTGACTATCTTACCCACTTCCGGCGGCACGCCCTCAACCAGGATGGCGAAAGCGCCCGCCTTTTCGATGGCGATGGCGTCCTCAACGATTTCGACGGCGTTATCGGCGGTCCGGCCCTGAGCCTTGAAACCGCCCATCTGGGCGGAGCTCTGGGGAGTCAGACCGACGTGCCCCATCACCACCATCCCCGCGTTGACGATGGCTTCCACCTGCGCGACGACCCGCCGCCCGCCCTCCAGCTTGATGGCATCGACATCGCCCTCTTTGTAGAACCGGCCGGCGTTATAGACGGCATCGCTCACTGAAATCTGGTAAGAGAGGAACGGCATATCCCCGATGACAAAAGTGTTGGGGGCGCCGCGCCTGACAGCCCCGCAGTGCCCGATGAGGGTATCCATCGTCATCGGGATGGTGCCTTTGTAGCCGTAGACCACCATCCCGGCGCTGTCACCCACCAGTATCATATCGACACCGGCTTTTTCCACGAGGGAGGCGGTGGGGTAGTCGTACGAGGTGAGAAAGGTCATCTTTTCACCTTTCTTTTTCATTTCCAGGAAATCGAGAACCGTCTTCTTCATCTAATCCCCCCTTTATTTTGCCAGCGGTATCCTCAAGTCTTTTGGTCCCTGTTGGGATACCTTCAACTTGGGATAGGTCTCGCTGACCAGTTCTATTATATTCTTAATCGACCGAATTTTCTCCCTGCCCAGCTCCGCCAGCCCGTCTTCGGAACAGCCCCACGACATATACATCACCAGGCCGGGTCCCGGCTCCATTTTAAGATAGCACGGCGAAGTCACCCGGACAATCTCCGGCGTTTCGTAAATGCGGTTGAAGCCGCCCATCGAGCTCCACAGCTGGACGTGAATATCAAAAGGAATATTAGCAACACTCCTGAGCGCGGCGAGCATCGGCAAAGTGAGGTCGGCCACCGGATTGCAGGTGTCCGCGCCCAGCGATTCAATCAGTCTGATGCCGGCCGGGTTGGCGTGCCCGGCGAAGATGGATACTTTGAAAGTCACATCCTTGGGAATATCCCCGTTCTCTCTCATCGCCGTCAGCAAAGAAAGGACGCCTTCATCCCAGACCAGAAAACCGCGGAAACCGGCGTCGATACAACGCTGGACATCTTTAATGTAATAGATGACTGAGTCCATACCTCTCAGTCTGAGGCCGGAAATCAGTCCCTCCGGGGTAGAGGCCTGGCGGCCGATATCCCAGGTGGGACGGGGCCCGGGGGCAACAATACACTCTACTTTGGCATCGCGGGCAACGCGGGCGAATTCTCGTAGTTCTTCTCTGGTAAAGAGGGTAGCGCCTCGGACCATAGAGATGGCCCGGTGGAAGGGGACGCCCTGTTTCTGGGCTTCATCGATGGTGGCGGCCAGGACTTTAACCGTTTCAATACCTGAAATCTCGACGCGGTAGTTGGCACCATCCGGGAACGTTTTCGGAGAGGTCGGCAGGTCGTACAGGTCGCCTTTCGGCATTCCCAACCTCTCCATTGCCATTATCATACCTTTTGTCATCACTTCTCTCCTTTCGAGGCAGTATTTTTATTTGACCGCCTGCATTATAGAACCAGACCCCGTCTATGTCAATAAACATGAAGGGTCTCTTCAACATTATTTTAGGCACGATTGAAAAGCCATGAGTTAGTTCAGATAGGTCAGTGATACGTCCAGGTATCAATGTGTGGTCGCTTTGGGAGGCGTTTCACCCTATCCCCTATAATCCCCTTCCCCTCTCCTTCCCAAGGAGAAGGGTCAGTGGTGAGGTCATGGACATCAAAGAGGTTCAAGAAACACCGAAGAACGACCGGCATAAATAGACGATTTTCTACTGCCGGACTGCCGCATCTACTTCGTCCTGGGCTTGGTGCCGGAGACCTCGTAGGGCCAGCCCAGAATGCTGCCGTCGAGGAACTTCACATCCTTGAAGCCGGCGCCTTCCAGAATACGCTGGGCATTATAGGCGCGGATGCTCGACTGGCAGAAGGTCACGATTTCCGCACCCTGCGGCAGCTCCTCAAGCCGCGTTCTCAGCTCCCGGATGGGCACAAACTTGGTCTGCGGGGCTTCAATGCGCCGGGCGTTCCACTCCGCCAGCGTGCGCACATCGAGGAAGATAAAGTCATCCCTGCGGTCGATTTTTTCCTTGACCGCCATCGGCGATAGTCCCCGGGCCAGGCCGCTCCGCTTGTTGCGGATGACGTTGGCGGCGGCGTGGAGGGGGTCCATGGCGCTGTTGAAGGGCGGGGCGTACGACAGGTCGAGGTTGGCCAGGTCCTCCACCGTGGCGCCGAAGGTCAGTGCCGTGGCAAGCACATCGATTCGCTTGGCGCTTTCGCCCGGACCGGCCACCTGCCCGCCAAGCAGGCGCCCGGTGGGTTTATCGGCAATCAGTTTGACCAGGATTTCCTTGCTGCCGGGATAGTAGGTGGCGTGCTCGTAGCTGGGCACGAAAGCGGTCACGATGTCGTAGCCGGCCTGCTTTGCCTGCGCCTCGGTCAGGCCGACCCTCGCCACGTTGAAGTCGAAAATCTTAATGACAAAGGTGCCGACGACGCCGGGGAAAGTCTCGCGACCGCCGGTGACGTTCGTACCGATGACGCGGCCGTGCTTGTTTGCCGTCGAACCGAGGGGCGCCAGCATCTTTCGCCCGGTGATGCGGTTCACATTCTCGACGCAGTCGCCGCCGGCGTAGATATCCGGGTCGTCCGTCTCGAGGTATTCATTAACGTCTATCCCACCCAGCTTCCCAATTCTCAGTCCAGCCTCTTGTGCTAGCTTGATATTCGGCTTCACGCCAAGAGCCAGGAGCACCAGCCTCCCCTCAAACGCGGTATCCTTGGTGACGACTTTCCTCACCCAGCCATTAGCGTCACCTTCAAAGGCAGTGACCCGCTGTCCCGTAATCAGGTTAACGCCCCTACCGCGCAGGTGTTTCTCAATCGGCGCGGCAATCTCAAAATCGAGCATCCCCGGCAGGGCCCAATCGAGGGCTTCAATCATCGTCACCTCAAGACCCTGCTTGACGAAGTTCTCCGCCGTTTCCAGGCCAATCAGGCCCGCCCCGACCACGATGGCGCTTCTGATTTCGTGGGGCGCGATGAGGCTGCGGATGGCGACGGCGTCCTTGAGCTTGGTTAGGGTGAAGATGCCGCCCAGGTTCCTGCCCTCGAGGTTGGGGACGGCGGGGACACTGCCCGTCGCCAGGACGAGCTTGTCGTAGCTAATTGTGGCGCGGCGGTTTGCCGCCGGGTCCAGCAGCTCGACCATGTGGGCTTTGCGGTCGATGGCGACGGCGCGGATATTATTGAGCACATCGATATTCATCTGCTCTTTGAAAAAGTCAGGACGCCGTGCTATGAGTTTGCTCTGATTCTTAATGACGCCGCCGATGTAGTAGGGCATGCCGCAGGTGGCCGTAGAGAGGTTTTCTTCCTCTTCGATGATAGTTATCTTCGCTTTCTGGTCAAGTCGACGCGCCCGGGCCGCCGCCTTAGGACCGCAAGCGGTGCCGCCAATAACCACAATGTTCTTTTGCTTCTCCACGGCAGACCTCCCAATCACACCCGGACTACTTACCCTGGAGGCGTCTCCGGTTGCGGCACATTATGCTGGCAAGCTTAATCGACTGAATCAGGCTCAGCGGGTCGGCGGTGCCCTTCCCGGCCTTACCGAAGACCGTCCCGTGGTCGACCGAGGTGCGGATGATGGGCAGGCCGAGGGTGACATTCACGCCCTCCGTTATGCCCATCATCTTGACGGCGATGTGCCCCTGGTCGTGGTACATGGCGATGGCGGCATCGAACTGCCCCTGGGAGGCGCGCAGGAAAACCGAGTCGGGTGGGAGGGGGCCGACCACGTTCATCCCCAGTCGCTTCGCTTCCTCAATGGCGGGGATAATATGCTTCGGTTCCTCGTCGCCGAAGAGTCCGCCCTCGCCGGCGTGGGGGTTCAGCCCGGACACGGCGATACGGGGGTTATCGATGCCCATTTCCTTCATCGCTTCATTGGTCAGCTTGAGGACGGTCAGAATGCGCGGCAGTTTCACCCTTTCGATGGCTTTGAACAGGGAAACGTGGGTGGAGACATGGCTGACGCGGAGCTTGCCCGTGGCCAGCATCATCGCCACCTCTTTGGCGCCGCATAGCTCGGCCAGAATCTGGGTATGACCGTCATAATGGTAGCCCGCCTTGTTCAGCGCCTCCTTGTTAATTGCCGAGGTGACGATAGCGTCGCACTCTCCGGCCAGCGCTAAGTCCACCGCCAGCTTGATATACTCGAAGGCGGCTTTGCCCGCCATCGGGTTGACCTGCCCGCGGGTGAGCTTGGCCAGGTCAATGTTCTTCAAATCGATGACATCGATGACGCCTGGTTTGTACTGCGCCTCGGCGATTTTGCTGATGGGCCGGATTTCGCCGGGGACTTTGGTAATCTTCAGCGCCTCAACCATCGTCGCCGCGTCACCGATGACGAACGGCCGGCTGATTTCATACATTTCCGGGTCGGCAAGCGCCTTGACGACAATCTCCGGGCCCGACCCGGCGGCGTCACCCATTGTAATTGCCAGAATCGGCATATATTCTTCAGTCATAGTTATCCCTTCCTCTCCAGATAGGCTAAAGCCTTCATCAGCGCCTGCTCCGTGCCGAAGCCGCCGGCCTTGGTCACCACCCTCATCTCCTCCCCCCGCCCGCCAATCAGCTCTCCCGCGGGGATGCCCGCTTCCACCTCGCCGTTGACTTTGATGGCGGCGATGCCCAGCTTCTGACACACGGCGAGGGCAATATCCCCGCCGGACAGGAACAGACCGCCAGCCTTCTGTTTCGATAAAATATTGATTGCAGCGTCCGCCAGAAACAGCCCGATGCTTTGCTTCAGCTCCGGCACGTACCGAGCAAAGGTGGAGGTGATAGCCACGCTCTTGCCCTGTGCCAGAATCCGGCTGGCTTCCGCCGCCAGTTCTTCGGCGTTGAGGTTATCCACATCTACGTTCACCATCGGCAGACCAAGCTCCTCTTTAGCTTTGAGCAACTGCTTGCCCGCCACCTGGTTCTGACTGCCGATGACGACCAGGGCTGGCCCGATTGGTGTGTTCGATTTGGCGGCTCGCGCTGCTTTGGGCGGCTTGCCCAGGAAAAGGTGCAGCTCCCGCGCCATACCGCCCGAGCCGCAGAGCAGCCAGCGCCCCTCCGCCCGCACATTGGCCTGGACGATGCCGACGAGATGCGACTGTTCAGTCACGTCCGCGACGATGACTTTTTCCGGCATCTGAGTGACCTTACGGAATAGCGACTCGGCGCCGGTTTCGATATCTTTGCTGGAAATGGTGGCCACCCCCCGCCCCATCGATGTCGCGAGCAGGGTGGGGATGTGAGATTCCTTGACCGGGGAGACGGGGTCGCGGGCGAACTGGGTCTCGGCGACGGGTACGCCGTTGACCAGCAGGACGCCATTGACCGTGGTCCGCCCCACGGTGGGGAAAGCCGGGGCGACTATCGCCTTCTCGCTTTTCAGCGCCGCCATAGCCGCCTCCAGCTCAACCCCAACGTTGCCGCGCAGGGTGGAATCGATTTTCTTGTAGACCACCCTGCCCCCCAGCCCGCCCACCGCCTGCGTCACCCGCGCCCGTGCCCGCGCCGGGTCTTCGGCACGGCTGTTGGTGGTGATGACCACCACATCGGCGGCGGAGGGATAGGCGGGGTCGAGGATGACGACGGTGCTGTAGCCCAGGCTGGCAAAGTAGCCGCTGCTGTCCATTGCCCCGGTCAGGTCGTCAGCGACAATGCCCAGCTTCCCTGGCGCCAACTATTTCTCCTTGGTGGGATAAATCAGGATTTTGCCCGCCTTACCGCTCTCGGCCAGCTCAATCGCTTTGGGGAAGTCTTCCATGCCCATGCGATGGGTGATGATTGGCATCGGGTCGAACCGGCCGGACTCAAGCAGGGCCTTCATATCCCACCAGGTCTTCCACATCATCCGGCCCGTGCTGCCGAAAACCCTGGCTTCCTTGTAGATGATGTCCTCATTCAGGCTCAGCTCGACCGGTCCGCCATGCAGGCCGACCAGGCTGACCCGGCCGGCGCGCCGGATTGACTTGAAGGCCGTCTGGGTGGCTTTGGCGTTGCCGCTGATTTCCAGGGCGACGTCCACGCCGCGTCCCTCGGTCTCTTCCTGGATTCTCTTGACGACATCAACTTCCATGGGGTTTAGCAGGATAGCCTTGGGGGCGAATTTCTTGGCCATCTGGAGACGGGTGGGGCTGACTTCGACGGCGAAGATTTTGGAAGCGCCCCAGGCGTTGCAGGCGCCGACGCCGCATAGCCCGATGGGACCGCAGCCAAAGACGGCGACCGACTTATTGTTGACGTCTTCCTTGAGGACGCCATTGATGGCAACGCCCATCGGCTCCAGGATGGCGCCCAGCTCGGGGTCGGTGCCGGGGGCGAGTTTCCAGGCGCAGACGGCCGGGATTCTGGCATACTCGGCAAAGGTGCCGTCGACGTGGACGCCGATGATGGCCATCTTCTCGCAGATATGCTGAAGTCCCGTCTGGCACATGAAGCAGGTCTCATCCGGGATATGGGTCTCAACGGCGATGAGGTCGCCCTTCTTGAAGTTGGTCACCTGGCTGCCCACTTCGACGACCTCGCCGCTGGTCTCGTGCCCGAAAATCATCGGCGGCTTGATTCTCGCCTGGGCGTAAGGCGTCCAGCGGAAAATATGGATGTCCGTGCCGCAAATGGCGGTGCATTTGACTTTAATCAAGAGGTCGCGCGGCCCGATTTTGGGGACATCGACCTCCATGACTTTGGCTCCCGCCGCCTTTTCTGTCTTCATTAGGGCTCTCATCTTCATGGTGGCTCTTTTCCTCCTTTTCCGAAATTGTGCTTCTTGATTATATGCCGATTTAATTTTGTAAGCAAGGGCAGCAGGAAGTGAAAGGCGAGCGGTTTGGAGCTTCGCTCTGACAGCGCGGGCGAGTGTTCGAACTGTCATTGCTGTGAAAAAGGGGACGTCGCCAGTTTCCTTTCCCATCAAGGGAGAGGGAGAACCCTTTCGCGTCTGGCTGACCTCCTCCGCAGGTCAGAGATATGTATTCTTCACCAGCTCTCAGAATGACAATTCGAGCGACCCGATGCAGAAAACCGCCCATCGGCTTGATTGCGCGCCGAATATTCCTTAAACTATTGGAATAATATGAAGTACTGCGTTCTCATTATTGACGGCGCCGCGGACCGGCCTCTCCCCCAGCGCGGCGGCAAAACCTGCTTTGAGCTGGCACACACCCCTAACCTTGATGCCATGACCGCTCAGGGCGTCCTTGGCTTGGCCCGCACCGTGCCTTCAGGAATGGAGCCGAGCAGCGCCTGCGCCTGTATGTCCGTGCTCGGCTACGACCCCAGGGTCTATTATAAGGGGCGCGGTGGGATTGAAGCCCGCAGTATGGATATTCCCATCGGGGAGGGAGAGGTGGTCTTCCGCTGCAACCTGGTGGCGGTGAAAGATGGACGGATGTGGAGCTACGCCTCAGGCTACATCAGCACCGAAGAGTCGCACCAGCTGGTGGCGGCGTTAAAACCGGAACTGGCCAGCGATGAAGTCCAGCTTTACCCCGGCGTCAGCTACCGCCACATCCTCAAGCTAAAGAACCACGAAGAGACGCTCCAGGCGGTCTGCACCCCACCCCACGATATCCCCGATAAGCCTATCGCCGATTACCTGCCGAAAGGCCCCGGCAGCGAGATTCTGAGCGACCTTATGGCGCGCTCGGAGCCAGTCCTGAAAGACCATCCGGTGAACGTCAGGCGTCGCGAGCGTGGCGAGATTCCGGCGACGCAAATCTGGCTTTTCTGGGGGACTGGTCGAATACCGGATATGCCCGATTTCGAAAAGGCGTACGGCCTCAGCGCCACGATGACTTCGGGCGTCGACCTCCTGCGGGGGCTGGCCAAGATGGCGGGGATGGGCATCCTGGACATCAAAGGCGTCACCGATGCCCTGGACAATGACTATGCCGCCCAGGCCACCGGCGGCCTGGCCGCCCTCACAAAGTACGATATGGTCGTCATCCATATCGAGGCGCCGGACGAAGCCGGTCACTCCGCCCTCATCGATGAAAAGGTCGAGTCGCTGGAGCGGATTGACAAAGAGGTGGTGGGGCGCATCCGGGAGTGGGGCAAAGACCTGCGGGCGCTGGTTATGCCGGACCACCCCACCCCCATCGATGTCCAGACGCATACGGACGACCCGGTGCCCTTCCTGATGTGGGGTCCCGGCTTTACTTCCAGCGGTGCGAAGAGATTCACCGAAAAAGAGGCTAAACGGACTGGCATTTTCCTCGAGGAAGGTTTTAGAATAATGAGGAAGTTTCTGGAAAGGTAGAATTGATGTCCCTCATAGTTCAGAAATACGGCGGCACTTCCGTCGCCCATGCCGAGAGAATTAAGGACGTCGCCCGGCGCATCGCCAGGTCCCGGGACCGTGGCGACCAGCTCGTCGTCGTCGTCTCGGCGATGGGCGATGCCACGGACGACCTCATCAAGCTGGCGAAGCAGGTCTCCTCCGGGCCGGACAACCGCGAGCTTGACCTGCTCCTCTCCACCGGCGAAATTGTCTCGGCCACGCTCCTGACAATGGCGCTCCAGGAGATGGGTTATCCCGCCATCAGTCTCACCGGAGCCCAGGCCGGCATCCGCACCGACTCCGATTTCACTCGGGCGCGCATCCTGGAAATCGAGGTCGACCGCCTGCGCAAAGAGCTTGACCAGGGCAAGACGGTCATCGTTGCCGGCTTCCAGGGGATAACCAATGAAGAGGAGATAACCACGCTGGGGCGGGGTGGGTCGGATACCACGGCCGTGGCCCTCGCCGCGGCACTCGGCGCCAAAGTCTGCGAAAGGTACACCGATACCGAGGGTATTTTCAGCGCCGACCCGCGCATCGTGCCGGATGCCGTAAGACTGGACGAGATTAGCTATGACGAGATGCTGGAGCTGGCCACTTACGGCACCAAGGTAATGCACCCCCGCGCCATTGAGCTTGGCGAGCTGTACAACATCCCCATCCTGGTGGCGTCCAGCTTCACCGATAGTCCCGGGACATTGATTCATGGAGGCGCTTGTATGGAAGTTAGAAACAAGGTAAGAAACGTCGCTTATGACCTTGATGTGGCTAAAGTCAGCGTGATGGGCGTCCCCGACCGGCCGGGTATTGCCGCCGCCCTCTTCGAGGCGCTGGCCAAGGCGGGCGTCAGCGTCGATACTATCGTGCAGAACGCCGGCATCGGCAGCCTGGCCGACCTCACCTTCACCGTGACGAGGGGCCAGCTGGCTAAAGCGCTGGAAGTCATCAAGCCACTCGTGGCGCAGATGGGCGCCAAAGAGATTGTCAGCGATGCCAGGCTGGGCAAGGTGAGCATCATCGGCACCGGCATGTCGAACACGCCCGGCTTTGCCGCGCGGATGTTCCGGACGCTGGCGGAGAAAGGCGTCAATATCCAGCTCATCACCACGTCCGAAATACGGATAACCTGCATCATCGATGAGGCGCAGGTCAAAGAGGCCGTGCGCGCCCTGCACAAGGCGTTCGAGGTGGAGATAAAGGAGTAGGACCGCGCTTTAGGCGGCGACTAAAGAGCATTTGCCAATACTCTGCCGTCATTCTGAACGAAGTGAAGAATCTCAAGCTGTGAGCTTGCTCGTCGCCCGACCTTATTCGGGTTCCTCAGAATGACATTGCTAGGCGGCGACTACTTTCTTGATTTCCGGAATCTCCTGCTTCAGGATTCTTTCGATACCCATTTGCAGGGTGAGGGTGGACATCGGGCAGCCGACGCAGGCGCCGGTCAGTTTGACTTTGACCGTTCCGTTACTGACTTCGACGAGCTCCACGTCCCCGCCATCTCTCTGAAGCGAAGGCCGGATTTTGTTCAGGACGGCTTCAACCTTTTCGCGCATTACTGTCTCCTTGCGGGATATTGGGTGCTTACAACTTAAATTGTAACCTTGCCGTACGTGCTACGTCAAATCCTGAAGCTGGCTGAAGGCGATGACCTCACCCCCTATCCCCCTCTCCGCGGGAGTTTATTGAGTTTGTTGAGTTGGTTGAGTTCCTTGAGTTGGCCTATGCTCGACTGTAACTCCATAACTCAACAGACTCCACAAACCCCAGAGACTGTAAGAGGGGTGCTAACCCCTCTTACACGCCCTTCAGGGTGAACCCTTCAGGGTGAACCCCGCTTCTTGATATTGCCTAACCTGTGAGAAGGAGGAGAAGAAAAAGGGGTTGTGACCCCTCTTAGACGCCCGGCCTGTGTCAGTGCCGCACCTCGCCTCGCAAGCTGAGACCCTCACTGTTGTGGCGAGCGAATCGTAGCAATCTCAGCCAGGTATTCGGCTCAACCCGGTTGCGGCGGGAGCATTTTGCTGTTACAATCAATCCGCCTGTGAACGGGTGGCAGACCCGGTGGAGACACCGGTCTGTCCGGAAGGAGGCAGGCAGATGCTTTTTCCGAAGAAAGCCAGATGGGACGGGGAAGCGGAGATAATCATCATCGGCTATGGTCTGGCCGGAGCCGTGGCGGCAATCACCGCTCATGACCTGGGCGCCGGTAGCATCCTGCTGGAAAAGCAGGGTGCTGACAGTCATTGTTCCTGTAGCAGTATTTCGATGGGCATATTCCTCTCTCCCTCTGACACCCGTCGGGCCACCGAATATCTGATAGCCTTGAATCAGACCGCTCAGCCCGGAATGCTCTGGACTGATACTGAGACCGTCCAGGCGTGGGTAGAATACTCGGCGGCGAACAAGGAGTGGCTGGAAAAGCTGGGCGGCAAAATCAAGTTCTTCGCCCGCGGAGGGGAGTTCCCCCAGCTTCCGGGCGCGGACAGCATGGAGTCGTGGAAATACCAGGGCAACGGCAGATGCCTGATGCAGTTCATGTATGAGCAGGTCAAGTCGCGGCGGATTAGCGTCCATTACGAGACGCCGGCGCAGCGGCTGCTTACCGATGAGTCCGGCCGCGTAATTGGCGTCAGCACTCTTGACCTCCGCGGCGGGCAGGCCGTGCATTTCAAAGCCTCCCGCGCCGTAATTCTGTGCAGCGGCGGTTTCGAAGAGAATGAGGAAATGAAGCTGCAGTATTTGAGAGTCCATCCGGCTTACTTTACCGGCGGAACCGCCAACACCGGCGACGGCATCAGGATGGCGCAGGAAGCAGGTGCGGACCTCTGGCACATGAATTGCGTCTCGGCGCGGCTGGTGGCGAAATTCCCCGATTTTCCCGTTGCCTTTTTCATCGACTTCAGCGGCGGGGGTTGGAGCCAGCGCCAGATGCGGGCAACTAAGGAACAGGCGGGGGCCGGCTATATCATCGTCGATAGGTACGGGCGGCGCTATTTGAATGAGACTCTGAAACCCCACGCCGCCTACTACGAGCTGACGTCGTTTGATTCCCACCGTCTCGAGTACCCGCGCGTGCCCAGCTACTATCTCTGCGACCGGAGGAGAATGGAGGCCGGTCCGATAGGCCAGCTCACCAGCGGTCCGTCCGGTCCCGAGCAGTTGTACTGGTGGAGCCGGGATAACGGGGCTGAGCTGGACAAGGGCTGGATTGTCGGCGGCGACACGATTGACGCTCTCGCCGGGCGGATTGGGCTACCGTCTGCCGCCCTGGAGAGCACCGTGCAGAGGTGGAATCAGCTCTGTGAAGCCGGGAAAGACGCGGACCTGGGCCGGAACGCCACGGAACTGGTGCCTCTGGACAGGCCGCCGTTCTACGCGATAGCGCTATTTCCCGGGGGTTCCAACACGCAGGGCGGACCGAAGCGGAACCGCCGCGCGCAGGTGGTGGGCCCGTTCGGGGCGCCCATTCCCGGGCTTTATGCCGCCGGGGAATGCGGGTCGATATTTGGCATGCTCTACCCGGCGGGCGGCGGCAACCTCGCCGAATGTATCGCCTTTGGGCGCATCGCCGCGGAGAACGCGGCAAAAGAGACACCACGGACCTGATTGCGTTGAAATGAAAGTATAGCCAACCACGACTAAAGTAAGAGGCAAAAACTGCTTGTTTCATTCGTCTGGTTAGGGTAGAATATAGAGTCTAATTGAAGCTAGTTAGCTCTGGAGCTCTGATGACCACCCAGGATGAGAAATTAGTCAGGCTAAGACGGCAGCGCAGCAAGCAGGCGATTGACCTCGCCATGCAGGGACGCTGGCGCGAGGCCGTTGCCGCTAATGAAGTCATAGTTGAAAGCTTCCCCACCGATGTCGATGCTTACAATCGACTCGGCCGGGCGTATATGGAGCTGGGCGAGTATGCCCAGGCCAAGGACGCCTACAGGCGCGCCCTCAAGTATGACGCTCACAATGCCATCGCCAAGAAGAACCTCCAGCGTCTCAACTACCTGGGCGAGACTGCCGTCAGCACCGAGGGCGAATTTCGCAAGGTTGAGCCCCAGCAGTTCATCGAGGAAGTGGGCAAGGCGGGGGTAGTCAACCTTTACAGCTTGGGACGCAAGGAAGTCAGGGCTAGGCTGGTGGCGGGAGATAAGGTCAACCTGAGAATTGACAACCATAACCTGGTGGTGGAGGACGGGCGAGGTGATTTCCTTGGCATTGTCGAGCCGAGGCACGCTTTGCGCCTCATCAAGCTGATGGAGGCGGGCAACAAGTACTCCGCCTCGGTGGTAAGCGCCGTGGAAGAGGCGATGACCATCATTATCCGGGAGACTTCCCAGCACCCCGGCCAGGTGGGCAAGCTCTCCTTCCCGACGAGGCTGGAGGAGTTCAAGCCGGTGGAGGAGAGGGTCTTCAAGATGGAGGCGGAGATGGAGGAGTTGCCGGAGGAGTCCGGCTACACCATAGTCGGTGGTGAGGAAGGCGAAGTCCTCCCGGAAGAAGCCCAGATGGCTGACGAGATGATAAACGAAGAAGACTAGAAGGGTGAGGAGAACAAATGGTTTTAGGCACGGTTAAGCCAGTAAATATCGAAGACGAAATGCGGAGCTCGTACCTTGCTTACGCGATGAGCGTCATCGTTTCCCGGGCTCTGCCCGATGTGCGGGACGGACTAAAGCCCGTCCATCGCCGCATTCTGTACGCAATAAATGACATGGGGATAACGCACGCCAGCCCGCACCGCAAGAGCGCCCGTATCGTCGGCGAGGTGCTGGGCAAGTACCATCCCCACGGCGATGCTTCTGTCTACGATGCAATGGTGCGTATGGCGCAGGACTTCTCGATGCGCTACCCCCTGGTCGATGGCCAGGGCAACTTCGGCAGTGTCGATAACGACCCGCCGGCGGCGATGCGCTACACGGAAGTCCGCCTATCCAAGATTGCCGGCGAGATGCTCATCGATATCGACAAAGACACCGTGAACTTTATGCCCAACTTTGACGACAGTCTCAAGGAGCCTACGGTCCTGCCGGCGCGGCTCCCCAACCTGCTCATCAACGGCAGCTCCGGTATTGCCGTCGGCATGGCGACCAACATCCCGCCGCATAACCTTTCCGAGGTCTGCGATGCCATCGCCTACCTCATCGAAAACCCGGACGCGGCGGTGGATGACCTGACCCGCTTCGTCAAGGGGCCGGATTTCCCCACGGCGGGCATCATCCTGGGTAAGGAAGGCATTCAGAGCGCCTACGCCACCGGTCACGGCAAAGTGGTGGTGCGCGCCAAAGCCCGCGTCGAGGAAATCTCCGGCTCGGGCCGCCACCAGATAATCGTCACCGAGCTGCCCTACCAGGTGAACAAAGCCGGGCTTCTGGAGGAAATTGCCGACCTGGTCAAGGAAAAGAAGATAACCGGCATCGGCGAACTGCGTGATGAGTCCGACCGCCAGGGTATGCGCATGGTCATCGAGCTGAAGCGGGATACGCACCCGGAGCAGGTGCTCAACAGCCTCTACAAGTTCACGCCGATGCAGTCGGCCTTCTTCGTCAATACGCTGGCTCTCGTCGAGGGTCAGCCCAAGGTCCTCAGCCTCAAGGAAGTCCTCCAGTTCTACGTCGACTTCCGCCACATCGTCATCACCCGCCGCTCCAAATTTGAACTGAAGGTGGCCAAGGAGCGCGCCCACATCCTGGAAGGTCTCAAGATTGCCCTCGATAATCTCGATGCGGTCATCCGGACTATCCGTCAGTCGGACACGGCGGAGACCGCCCGCCAGCGCCTGATGGCCAACTTCGGCTTAACGCAGATTCAGGCGCAGGCAATCCTCGATATGCAGTTGCGCCGGCTGGCCAGCCTGGAGCGACAGAAGATTCTGGACGAGTACGAGCAGTTGCTCAAGACTATAAACTACCTGGAAGAGCTTCTGGCTAACCCGAAGCGCATTTACCTCCTCATCAAGGATGACGTCAACGACCTGAAGGCGAAGTACGGCGACGCCCGCCGCACCCAGATTGTCGCCGAAGAGCACACCGAGTTCCGCGAGGTAGACCTCATTCCCCATCAGCGGCTCGTGGTCACGCTCAGCAGTCGCGGCTACGTCAAGAGTGTGCCCGTCCGCGTCTTCACCCCCCAGCACCGGGGCGGCAAGGGCATCATCGGCATGGTGACGCGCGAAACTGATGCCGTCAAACTGCTCGTGGTGGCAGACACGCACGATAGATTGCTTTTCTTCACCAATCGCGGCAAAGTCTACAGCCTGAAATGCCACGAGATTCCGATTGACACCTCGCGCATCGCCAAGGGGATAGCCATCATCAACCTGTTCCCGATTGCCGAAGGCGAACGGATTACCGCGATGGTGCCGGTCGCCGATTTCCATGAGAAGACGTTCATCCTGATGGCGACGGCCAACGGCGAAATCAAGAAGACGGCGGTGACCAATTTCGAGGCGGTGCGCAGCTCCGGCCTCATTGCCACCGACCTGCCGGAAGGCGACGAGCTGGTCGCCACCTGCCTGGCCACCGATAAGGACGAGGTCATCCTGGTCACCCAGCAGGGACAGTCGATTCGTTTCAATGTCTCCAGCCTGCGTGACAGCTCCCGCACCAGCGGCGGCGTGCGCGGCATACGCCTCGGGAAGGACGATAAGGTCGTCAGCATGGACCGGGTCATCAAGGGCGGCTACCTGCTCGTGGCGACGACTTTTGGCTTCGGCAAGCTCACCCCCCTGGACATGTACCCCAAACAACACCGGGCGGGCGGCGGCGTCCTGACTTTCCACGTCATCGATAAATCGGGTGAGGTGGTTGCCGCGCGCGTTGTTGCGGACAAGGACCTAGTGATGATAATCTCGGCGGAAGGCATTGTCACCTGCACGCCGACCCGCGAGAAAGACCCGCGGCAGGGCATCACCATTCAGGGCCGGAGCACGCAGGGCGTCCGGCTGATGCGCCTGGGCGCCGGCGACCGCATCGTGACTTTGACGGCTTTCAGCAGCGAAGAGGAGAAGGGGAAGGCCAAAGAAAAGGAGGACTAGTATGAGTCTGCCCGATTTGTCTCTCAAAGGCAAAACGGCCCTCGTCACTGGTGGGTCGCGGGGCATCGGCAAGGGGATTGCCCTGATGTTCGCTGAGGCGGGCGCCGACGTGGCGGTTTGCAGTCGGCACCTTGATGAGCTTGAGCAGGCGGCGGCGGAAATCAGGAAGCTGGGCCGGCGCGCTCTGGCCGCCCGGGCGGACGTGACGCTGAAGGCGGACGTTGACAATCTCGTCGAGAAAACGGTGGCGGAGTTCGGCGGCATCGATATCCTGGTGAACAACGCCGGTATTGCTGCCATCAAACCGTTTACCGAGTATGGCGAGGAGGACTGGGACCGGGTCCTGGACACTAACCTCAAGAGCTACTATCTCTGCTCACGTGCGGTGAGCCTGAAGATGATTGAACGGAAGCGCGGCGGCAATATCATCAGTATCTCGTCCGCGCGTGCCTTTGAGGCGGCGACGGGCAGAGTGGGCTACAGCGTTTCCAAGTCGGCCGTTCTGATGTTAACCCGTGTGATGGCCCTGGAGCTGGTTGACTATGGTATCCGCGTCAATACTATTGCGCCCGGCTGGGTCCAAACTAAACTCTCCGAGCGGCTGTGGAAAGACCCCAGGTTGAACGCCGAGACGCTGGCTGGTATACCGATGAAGCGCTGGGGCACCGTCACTGATATTGCCAACGCCGCCCTGTTTCTGGCTTCTGACGCGTCCAGCTATATTACTGGGCAGGCGGTTGTCGTTGATGGCGGCTGGACGGCGGCGTAGCCCTGATTATTACCTCACCCCCTTAGTCCCCCTCTCCTGAAAGGCGAGGGGGGAAAAATAGAAAGAGGGGCGCCAGCCCCTCTTAGACGCCCCATGTTCTCTTGACCGAGGAAAGACTTGACTCTTCTCTTCATCCCCGCCGCCGGCAGCACCCGGGCGGAGTGGGTTTACCAGACTCAATACTTCAAGGACTCGGAAGTCGTTGTCCTGCCGGGCCATCCGGAAGGCAAGCCTCTCCCCACCATCGACGGGTACGTGGAGTGGCTGAGGGGCTACATTCAGCGCAAACAGTACCGGGATATCGTCCTCGCCGGGCACTCGATGGGCGGCGCCATCGTCCTGCTCTACGCCCTCAAGTACGGCAGTGAGCTTAAGGGAATCGTCTTAGTCGGCACCGGCGCCCGCCTGAGAGTCCTGCCGGCGCGACTCAAAATGCTGGAAGCAATGATTACCGATACCGCCGGCTGGCGGCGCGTCCTGGACTACGAGTTCCGCCTCATCGAATCGAAGGTTAGAGAGTCGCTCATCGAGGAGGGGGTGGGCATCGGCGTGGCCGTCGCCTTGAACGACCATCTCGCATGCGACAAGTTTGACATCATGGATAAGTTTCACCTCATCAACGTGCCCGCCCTCATCATCTGCGGCCAGGATGACGACCGCACGCCGGTGAAGTACAGCGATTACCTTACCCGCAAGATGCCGAAGGCGAAGAAGGTCATCATTGACGGCGGCGACCACTGGGTGCACCTGGAGAAGCCGGCCGAGGTCAACCGGTCGATTCAGGACTTCTTAGCTTCCCCGCGCTGAGCGAACTTTTGCTGGCAGGGGGTGTACCAGCGCTGAAGCCCGCAGATGTTGCAGGCATTGAAGCGGCAGTCTGGCGTATCGCGACCCGTCATCGCCCGCTCGTATTCCAGCTTCAGGAAATTCACCGGCACGCCGGTATCGATGTGCGACCACGGCAGAAGCTCGTCCCGCGGACGCTCGCGGTGGGCGTAGAAAGCCGGGTCGAGTCCCGCGTCCGCAAAAGCCTTTAGCCAGTTTTCGTAGCTGAAGCACTCGCTCCAGGCATCAAAGACCGAGCCTGACTTCCAGGCGTTGTAAATGACTTTGCCCAGCCGCCGGTCGCCCCGCGATAACGTCGCTTCCAGCAGGCTCAGCCTCGGCTCCTGCCAGGAAAGCTTGACGCCCCGCCTCTGTAGACTGTCGCGGAGTCGCTGGTGCTTCACCATTAGAGTCTCTTCTTTCTCCTGGGCGGCCCACTGGAAAGGGGTGTGGGGCTTGGGCACAAAGGTCGAGGCGCTGACCCGTATCTGGGGCCGCCGGGCCGGGTTCTTGCCCATCGCCCGCACCTTGTTCACCAGCTCGATGATACCGTCAACGTCTTCCATCGTCTCCAGCGGCAGGCCGAGCATAAAATAGAGCTTCAGGTTCGTCCAGCCGCGCTCGAAAGCCGTGCCGACCGTCTCCAGCATCTCCTCTTCCGGCGTCACCTTATTGATGACGCGGCGCAGACGCTCGCTGCCTGCCTCGGGGGCGAAGGTGAGTCCGGTCTTGCTTTTGGTGGGGAGCGTGCCCATCAACCGCACCGAAAGCTGGCTGATGCGCAGGCTGGGCAGGGAAACGGCCAGGTTGGGGTACTGGCGCACCAGGCTCTCCACCAGCTCGCCGATTTCAGCGTAGTCGCTCGTGTTCAGGGATACCAGTGATACCTCATCGTAGCCGCAATTTGTGATTAGCTCGCCAGCGGCTTTCACGACTTCTTCTTTGGGCCGCTCGCGGACGGGCCGGTAAATGAAGCCCGCCTGGCAGAAGCGGCAGCCTCGACTGCACCCGCGCTGGATTTCGATGGCACCGCGGTCATGGATAATCTCGATGTAGGGCACGACCGGTCGGGTGACCGGCAGGGGCAGCTTGGCGACCATCCGGCGCTGGATGACAGGTCTGGCTTCAGGGATGGTGGGAGTGAAGCTTTTCAGCGTGCCGTCAGCGTGGTATTCCACCGCGTAGAAGCTGGGGACGTAGATGCCGGGAATGGCGGCCAGCTGGCGCAGTAGCTCCTTCTTAGCCCTCTTGCCCGATTGCTTCCAGTCGCGGAACGCGTCTAGAAGCTCCAGCACCACTTCCTCCCCATCCCCCACCACGAAAGCATCGATGAAGTCGGCCATTGGCTCGGGGTTCAGGGTGCCGCTGCCGCCGGCAATGATGAGGGGGTGGGAATCGTCCCGCTCTGAAGCTAAGACCGGGATGTGCGCCAGGTCGAGCATATTCAGGACGTTGGTGTAGGTCAGCTCATAGCCCAGCGAGAAGCCGAAGATATCGAAGTCCTTCAGGGGGCGCTTGGACTCCAGGCTGTAGAGGGGGATGCCACCGGCTCGCATCGCCGATGCCATATCCACCCAGGGCGCGTAGACTCTCTCGGCGAGGACGTCCTTTAGGCGGTTGAAGATGCCATAGAGAATGGGGATGGCGACGTTGGACATGCCGATTTCATAGGTGTCCGGGTAGCTCAGGGCGATGCGGATGGGCATAGCCTCCCAGTCCTTGACGATGGCATTCCACTCGCCGCCGGTGTAGCGCGCCGGCTTGGCGACAGTGTGCAAAATACGGTCAAGATTGGTCAAAAAGTACCTCCAGAAGGGGATACACTGAATTTAACTCAAAAGTGGGAATAAAATCAAGAAAAATTGCGAGAGGGGGCATTGCGCCCCCTCTCGAATGTCTGTTAAAGCTGGCCTATACCTCTCTAAACTCGCCCTCTATGGTGCCTTCGCCGCCCTCTTTCCCACCGCCACCGGGTGGGGGTGGCTGGCTGCCCGGAGGTGGCTGCTGCGGGCCTCCGGGGGGCGGCTGCTGGCGGTAGACCGCCTGCCCGACCTTCTGCAAAGTCTCGTTCAGGTCCTGGGTCGCCCGCTTCAGCGACTCTACGTCCTTGCCCTGCAAAGCCGAGCGCACCGCGGCAATCTTGTCCTCAACCTCTTTATTTAGGTCGGCCGGTATCTTGTCCTTATGCTCGCGGAGGGTCCGTTCCGCGTTGTACGCCAGTGTGTCCGCCTGGTTGCGGGCTTCGACCTCGTCACGGCGCTGGGCGTCTTCGGCGGCGTGCATTTCCGCCTCGCGCTGCATCTTGGCAACGTCATCCTTGGACAAGCCGCTGGAGACGGTGATGGTGATTTTCTGCTCGCGACCCGTCCCCTTATCGTGCGCCTTGACGTTTAGAATGCCATTGGCATCGATGTCGAAGGTGACTTCAATCTGCGGGATGCCTCTCGGCGCCGGCAAAATGCCATCGAGGATGAATCGGCCCAGGGTGCGGTTATCGGTCGCCATCGGGCGCTCGCCCTGCAAAACGTGAATTTCCACGCTCGGCTGATTGTCCCCGGCGGTGCTGAAAACCTGGCTCTTCGAGGTCGGGATGGTGGTGTTGCGCGGGATGAGCGGCGTCGCCACCCCGCCCAGTGTCTCGATGCCCAGGGTCAGCGGCGACACATCGAGCAGGAGGATGTCCTTGACCTCGCCTTTGAGGACGCCGGCCTGTATTGCCGCGCCCATCGCCACCACTTCCTCGGGATTGACGCTCCGGTTCGGCTCTTTGCCCCAGAACTTCCGGACTTTATCGATGACCAGCGGCATTCTGGTCTGCGAACCGACCAGGATTACCTCGTGGACCTGGGCCGCGGTCAGACCGGCATCGGACAGCGCCTGCCGGCACGGCTCGAGGCTCTTTTCCACTAAATCCATCACCAACTGCTCGAGCTTGGCGCGGGTGAGCTTGATGGTCAGGTGTTTGGGACCCGTGGCATCCGCGGTGATGAAGGGCAGGTTGATTTCCGTCTCCTGGACGGTGGAAAGCTCCACCTTGGCTTTCTCCGAGGCTTCCTTGAGGCGCTGGAGCGCCATCTTGTCCTGCCTCAGGTCGATGCCCTGGCCCTTCTTGAAATCATCGCTGAGCCAGTCCATAATTCGCTGGTCGAAGTCATCGCCGCCGAGATGGGTATCGCCAGCCGTCGATTTGACCTGGAAGGTGCCGCCGCCCAGCTCGAGAATCGAGATATCGAACGTGCCGCCGCCAAGGTCGTAGACGGCAATCGTCTGCTCCTTCTTCTTTTCAAGTCCATAGGCCAGCGAGGAAGCCGTCGGCTCATTGACGATTCTGATAACGTTCAGTCCGGCGATGGTGCCGGCATCCTTGGTCGCCTGGCGCTGGGAGTCGTTGAAATAAGCGGGCACGGTGATGACGGCATCGGTGATTTTCTCGCCGAGGTACGCCTCGGCATCCGTCTTCAGCTTCTGCAGAATCATCGCCGAGATTTCAGACGGGCTGTACTCCTTGCCGTCCATCAGCACCCGCACCTCATTGTTGGGACCGCGGGTAACTTTATACGTCTTGCGGCGGGCGTCTTCCTCGACGGGCAGCTCGCGCCCGGCCGGCTCGCCCCATTTGCGGCCCATAAAGCGCTTGATGCTGTAGACGGTGTTTTCCGGGTTGACGATTGCCTGGCGCTTGGCGAGCAGGCCCACCACGCGCTCCCCGGTCTTGGTGATTGCCACGTACGATGGCGTCGAGGGGCCGCCTTCCGCGCTGGGGATGACTTTCGGTTCGCCGCCTTCCAGAACGGCAATGACGCTCTTCGTCGTGCCCAGGTCAATACCAACGGCTCGTGCCATAGCTAGTCCTCCTTTTCTTCTTCACCGGAACCAACGATTACTCTAGACGGGCGGATGACCCGTTCGTTCAAACGATAACCTTTTTCCACTTCTTTGATAATTATACCTTCTTTTCCCTTGCCCTGGGCGATGCCTTCGTGCAGGCGCGGGTCGAAGGGTTCGCCTTCCGCCTCGATTGAAGTCAGTCCCTGCGACTGAAGGGCGGCCATCAGCTTATCAAATACCATCCGGACGCCTTTGACCCAGGGCTGGTCGGCAAGCTCCGCTGGAATCATGGCGAAAGCTCTCCCGGCGTCATCCAGGGCCGGTAATACGCTCAGGACAAGAGACGCGTTGGCGAGACGCTGAGTCTCTTCCTTCTCCTGCTGGCAGTACCGCTTGAAGTTGGCGTAGTCGGCCTGGGCGCGCTGCCAGTTTGCCAGGTAGCGTTCCGCTTTGGCTTTTTCCTCGACCAGCGCCCCGACCAAATCGGGGCTTTCAATATCGGCTTCTGCCTCAGGCGCCGCCGGCTCCGCCGGGGTTGCCTGTTTTTCTTCGGGAGTTTCTTCTATCATCAGCAGTCCTTTATTGTCATTTTGAACTTCCAGATGTCACTCTGAGCGCAGCGAAGAGTCCGTACCCCTCCTTTTCCAATGGGACCGGATTCTTTGGTCGCTTCGTTCCCCTCAGAATGACATTGCTGTACGCTATTGTACGTTGCGCCAGTCTCAGTCTGGGAATACCTCTTGCGCGTGCCTCCTGAATGTCAGCTCGACTGCGGCTCGGTGGGAAGCTCTTTGCCGTAAAGGGCGGCCATCAGGCGGCTCAGCACGGCGGCGAGGTAGCCAACGGTCGAAATCGTGTGCGCGTAGGGCATGCGCGTCGGTCCCACCACGCCCACGGTGCCGGTCGCTTCATCGGGAAGACCATAGCGGCTGACCACGACACTGTAGTTGTGGAATGCCTCATCTTTGTGCTCTCTGCCGATGGTCACCCGAACTCGGTTGCTCTCCAGCCGCTCGGGCATAATAATCTTGAGCAGGCTTCTCTGCTCCGCCAGCGCCACCAGGCTGAGCATATGACGGCTATCGGCGAACTCCGGCTGATTTAGCATGAAGTGCCAGCCGTCAAGGTAAGGCTCTTCGTAGTCCTGTCCATCTTCCGCCCGCATCATCCGGACAACGTAATCGGAGACTTCCTTCTCGGCCGGCGCCAGGACGATGTCCCGGGCGCTAATCTGCGGGCCGGTCAAGTTGGCGTACTCGTCATTGAGGCGCCCGGCGATTTGGGACAGCTCGTTCTGGGGCACAATCTGCTCGAAGTTGATGAGCTTCTGCTTCAGCTTGGCGCCGTGTAGGACAAGAACAACTAAAACCAGAGAGTCCTGCAAAGCCACCAGCTCCAGGTGTTTGAGCTTGCTTGCCGCCGGCCTGGGGACGGTAACGATGGCCACGTTCTGCGCCATCCGCGCCATAAGCTCCGCCGCCAGGCTGAGCCACTCGCCCACCTCGCTCTCCACCTGGTGGAAGAGGTGACTGATGAGGCGCTGTTCGGCAGGGGAGAGGGACACGTCTTCCAGCGACTCGACGTAGAAGCGGTAGCCCTTGTCCGAGGGGACGCTGCCGGCCGAGGTGTGAGGGCGCAGGATGTAGCCTTCCTGCTCGAGGTGCGCCATCTCGTTGCGGACGGTGGCCGGGCTGACGCGGATGCCCGCCTCACGGGCGATGGACTGGGAGGGCACCGGCACCGCCTTGACGATGTACTCTTGAACTATTGATTTGAGGATGTGACCGGTTCTTTCCGATAGCATTTTAGCCTCAGTTAGCAGTCGATGGCGTCGACTGCTAAGCCTAACTTTATCACCTTTCCCCTTCGTTGTCAATAGCGGTTCTGGTTGTCACGGCGGGCGACTCGAGGTTGTCATTGCGAGCCCCGATGAAATCGGGGCGAAGCAATCTCAGCAAACATCTTTTGAGATTGCCACGTTGCTTAGTTTACACTGAGCGAAGCGAATGTGCTCCTCGCAATGACAGCGGAAGAGAAACTGTTTTCCTTGACCCTCGAAGCTAAGCTGTGCTATATTGGGCTGATGGATATTAGCTGGCTGGGACACTCCTGTTTCCGCATCCGAGGAAGCCAGGGCTTCATCATCACCGACCCTTATTCCCCCGACACCGGCTACACGCTGGGCAAGCAGACCGCCCGTATCGTCACAGTGAGCCATAGCCACCTCTCCCACTCGTTCGCGCAGGGCGTCGGCGGCGAACCCAAGATTGTCACCGGTCCCGGCGAGTACGAAATCGCCGGCGTCTTCATCATCGGCCTCGCCACCTACCACGATAACGAGGCGGGCAAGAAGCTCGGCCGGAACACCATCTATACGATGGAGATTGACGGCATCAACGTCTGCCACCTGGGCGACCTGGGGCACGTCCTCAGCTCGGACAAAGTGGAACAGATGGGCAGCGTGGATGTCCTGATGATTCCGGTGGGCGGCGTGTCAACGCTGAATGCGACGATGGCGGCCGAGGTGGTGCGCCAGATTGTGCCCAAGATTGTCATCCCGATGCACTACAAGACCCCGGCCATCAAGCGGGAACTCGACACCCTGGACAGGTTCCTCAAAGAGATGGGGGTTATGCAGACGAAATCGCAATCGAAGCTATCGGTGAGCGCAAGTGCCCTGCCGCTGACGACGCAGGTGGTGGTGCTGGACTACAAGGCCTAGTCCTTTCTGTTCTCATTCTTGCATAAAAACTTACGTTGACACATCGGGTTTTGCTGTAATAATCCCGCCAGCACTAAAGGAGGTAGCCGTGATAAAGGGAATTCAGCATGTCAGCTACACCGTCAGCAATCTGGATGAAGCGCTTCACTTTTTCGGCGACCTTCTCGGTTTGCCAGCTTCAGCCATTATGGAACCGAAAGGGGAACGTCTGGAGAAACTTTACCGCATGAAGCAAGTAGCCCAGCGCCTGGCTATCGTCCGCACTCCAGGTAACGACGTCATCCATTTGATTGAATACTTATCTCCGAAGGGTGAACGGATTGACGCTCGTCTCTGTAATGCTGGCGTCGCCCACATCGCGTTCGAGGTAGACGACATCCAGAAGACCTACGAAGAGCTCAGCGCCAAAGGCATCGAGTTCAACCATCCGCCATACTGGGGAGGGCAGATTATCCAGGAAATAAGGGGGTGGGGGGTGTGTTTCATGAAGGGCCCGGACGGTATTCCGGTTGAACTGATGCAAAAGCCAACGCAATAACCAATTGGAGCCGAAGGAAGACTAATCCCCTTGAATCTTGTCCACCAGCTCGTAGAGCTTTCTTAGCGCTTCATCAGTGTTTAGCTTGCCGGCCCTCAGTTCCTCGCAGACGCTTTCCACCTCTCTCAGCTTCTCCCCGACCTCCTTTTCGATTCTTTCCGCCTTCAAAGCGGCTTCTTCCTTCTTGGCCCACTGGGCGGCCAGTTCGGCCTCGGTCTTCGCTTCTGGTGCGGCGGCTGGCTCAGTGACTGAGGCCGGCTCTGGGACTGCGGGTTCAACTTCCGGCGGGGCTGGTAGTCGCGCTTCCACGGGGGCTTCGGCCGGCTGAGTCGTTTCAGCCTGAGGCACGGGGGCATTTCGGACTTCCTCAGTCTCTATTCTAGCTCTGGGCTTGGCGGTATATTCTTCGGCCAGCCGCTTCAACTCTTCGGCCGCTTCCTCGACGAGTCGCTGGGCTTCTTCAGCCTTCTGCCGGGACGTCTCTTCGGCGGCTTTTGCCTGCCCGTTCTCCTCGATTCCCGGCGCCGCCGCTTTCTCTTTTGCCTCCAGTTCGGCCTGTTTCCGAGCCTGCTCCTCGAGCTTACGGGCAATCTTTTCGGCATCCTCAGCTTTTTGTGCCTCTTCCGCCATCCTGCGAGCGTTTTCTTCAGCTTCCGCCTCAGTGCGCCGGCGGGCTTCCTCCTCGGCCTTCAATGCCAGCTTTCTGGCTGCCTCTTCCTGCTTTTTGGCGAGCCGGGCCGCTTCTTCCGCCTGCCTTTGGGCAAGGCGCTCAGCTTCTTGCGCCTTCTTTGCTTCTTCCGCTGCTCTCTTAGCTTTCTCTCTGGCTTCGGCTTCCGCTTTCTGGTGGGCTTCTTGCTCTTGCTTTTGCGCCAGCTTCTCGGCTTCCAGAGCGAGCCTTTGCGCCTGCCGGTGAGATTCTTCTTCCTGCTTTTTGACTAAAGCCTCTGCTTCCAGGGCTTTTCGCTTTTCTTCCGCCTCAAGGCGGGCTTTCTCCCTGACTTCAGCCTCCGCCTTCTTACGGGCTTCCTCGGCCTGTTTCTGGGCAAGGCGCTCAGCTTCTTGCGCCTTCTTTGCTTTTTCTGCTGCTCTCTTAGCTTTCTCTCTGGCTTCAGCCTCCGCCTTCTTACGGGCTTCTTGCTCTTGCTTTTGCGCCAGCTTGTCGGCTTCCAGAGCGAGTCTTTGCGCCTGCCGGCGAGATTCTTCTTCCTGCTTTTTGACTAAAGCCTCTGCTTCCAGGGCTTTTCGCTTTTCTTCCGCCTCAAGGCGGGCTTTCTCCCTGACTTCAGCCTCCGCCTTTCGCTCGGCTTCTTCCGCCTGTTTCTGGGCAAGGCGCTCGGCTTCTTGCGCCTTCTTTGCTTCTTCCACTGCTCTCTTAGCTTTCTCTCTGGCTTCAGCCTCCGCCTTCTTACGGGCTTCTTGCTCTTGCTTTTGCGCCAGCTTGTCGGCTTCCAGAGCGAGCCTTTGCGCCTGCCGGCGAGATTCTTCTTCTTGCTTTTTGACTAAAGCCTCTGCTTCCAGGGCTTTTCGCTTTTCTTCCGCCTCAAGGCGGGCTTTCTCCCTGACTTCAGCCTCCGCCTTTCGCTCGGCTTCCTCGGCCTGTTTCTGGGCAAGGCGCTCGGCTTCTTGCGCCTTCTTCGCTTCTTCCGCCTCAAGGCGGGCTTTCTCCCTGACTTCAGCTTCGACTTGCTCTTGGGCGCGCTCCTGTTCGATGCGCGCGATTCCTTTGCGGGCATACGTAGCGCTATGCCGCTCCGCCCGACTCCGCTTCAATATCGGGTAGTTGCAGTACTGGCAGTTTGGGCCTTGTGTCTTTTGTCCGCAGTTAGGGCAGATTGGCATCGCTTACCTCGAATATTTGTAAATACTATAGCATAATCGGCCGTTCCGCGGCACTAGTACTGAGTTGCGTATATCTTTATACGAAAGAATGGGTAATACTTAGTTCATTAACTGCAATATATATGTCTAGGTAATTGCGCAACGAAGTACTAGAGCCTTCGGATAGTGACGACAAGCGCCAGAACGGTGATGATGAGGAGCAGGTTGGTCAGCAACAACGCGCCGATGACATAGACGACCCACTGTGGTGTCTCCGGAGCCAGCGGCGCCGGGGGCATAACGGGCGATGGCGGCAGGGGCGCCGGCGCTGGCATTGGCGGCAGGTTCGGGGCCGCTGGCGCCTGGATGACGACGAGCGGCGGCGGCACAGTGCGGTCGGGTGCGGCCGGCTCGCGCCCGGTGGTGAAGGCGCTGGTGGCGCTCCAATCGCTGACCGTCCCGGCGCCGATGCCGCGCACCTTCCAGTAGAAAAAGCGACCACCGTCTTCTTGATTCTGAAATATGCACCGGCGACCCCACTGCCCTAATTCCTGAGCTGCTGGACCGACTGGCCGCCCTGGGCGACCTGGCCAAACAGATAAACCGCGCCTTGGGCGGAAATGGCCATCGAGCTGAAGGGATATCTAGCTTGACCGGCAAGTTTTATTCTTTAGCCCCCCTTGCTACACCCGCCTCTGAATTGGGTGATGGCAAAGGGGTTTCTTCATTTACAAAGCCAGGGGAGAAAAGGGATGACAGTTTGCCAGGTTCATTGTTGGCATAAAACCAGAACGCCATAAGCACAGACGACAGCGCTGGTAACACCCGGTTTCTTATACGAAGGGGGATAGTCTTTTAGACGGAGGTGGCGATGGCACTTAGGGGGTGCTGATGACATCTCTTCGGCTGAAAACGATAGTAGAGCCTGAGCGGACAGAGCTGACAGTCTCTAGCCGTGAGCGGATAGACGGCGGAACGGCGGAAGTGGCAAACGTGTCAAGCGCCATTTCCGCCGGAATCCCAACTACAAACTGTCAGCACGAAGGTGCAATACCTGAGGGCTTTTCGCTACCGGCTTCCGGTGGTGTTCCCACTTCCCAAACTCAAAGCCGTGTCGTGCGTGTCGTGGGCTTTGGCAAGATAAAGGTTTTGTTACAGCCTGCGCATCGTTTCTTTCGCGACAAGTGGGCGGTCGTGCGGTCTTGGCGGGTCTACCGCGACCAGGAAAAGCAAGTTGACCTATTGTACCCTGATATCGCTTCTCCAAGCGGTTGTATGGCGCGGGAGAATCCTTACCACAAGCGGAAACTAAACAATCAGGCCAGCGCGAGGACGATAAAGCGTCTCAAGTCTACTGTCGAGCGCAATAGGCTCACTAACTTCAAGGTGGCTTCCCTGGTGCTGACAATGCCCAAGCCGGTGTCAAAGTGGCTGGCCGGTCAGCTGGCTGAGGGCTGGCGGCTGGCGTGGCGTCTGTATGAGGGCTGGTGGCGCGAGGACTTGCCGGCCGTAATCAAACAGGTCAATGACCTGGCGAGCTATACCAATCTGCATCCCTATCGGACGGAAAATCCCTTGGAGCCGCACTTCCACTTTCACACACTTATTCCAAATTACGGTATGGTGGAGATGGGCATTGAGGATGAAAACGGGCAGCCGTCCTATGGCTTCGGTGAGTGGACTTGGGCTAGACAACGAGGCGGAAAGCTAGTGCCGTTTTCAGACGAGCAGATGGAAGCATTAAAGGGCTTGTGGCAAAGCCGTGTCGAGCGCTTCTGCCGGAAGCACGGTATTAACTGGTCTAGTGGCAAGGTAGACGTCTATGTGGAATTCGTAGACACTGACCAATCTGACGGGTGGGCTAAGCTAATGCACAAGGTGGCCTATCAGTCGCGGCACTGGTCAGAAAACTTCGCTGAGTATAGCAATCAGCATCCTGACTGCGCGGACCCGGAAGCATGGCTGACGGAACACGAAAATCGTGCTCGGTTGCGCGGGTGGTGGTGCTTAATGTCTAAGATTGCCGTCACGAGTGACACTAAGGAAAAGGTGAGTCCCTATACTGGCAAGCCTATGACTAATATCAAGGTATCGCGGTACGACCGCATATCGAGCTACGCGTCATTGGTGCGGTATGCCGGTGGGTGCCTGGGCGCTGTTGAGTTTATCCGCGGTAAGCCTGTTGAGACAATGTTGTCTCAACAGGACTTGAAGTTCCTAGAAGGAGCTATGGAAGCTGGTCATGCCGGCGAGCTGGAGCCGGATTAGCAAAATAAAAGACATAAGGAGAAGAAAATGTCAGAGGAAAAAACGGTAACAAGGTCAATTCCTGGTATCAAAGACCGTCTCGGGGACGGCAAAATCAACTTCTACCCGGGCTTACCGCGAATAGAGGACTTCGCGGCGCTCCTAGCGTCCAAGTTCACGATATTGGACGCTAAGGTCGTCGAGGACTGGGACGGCAAGTTTGGGACGTCTACCTTTGTTCTGTTGAAGCTCAAACTGGAGGACGGTAGTGAGAAAACGACCTGCACGAGCGGTCGAGCGGTCGTCCGGCAAATCAAGAAGCTTCTTAAAATGAATGCCCTGCCGGTCAGTGCTACCCTGAATATGGTGACGGCGGAAGGCACTGGGCTAGCCTACTACGTGCTAGAGTAACACGTCGGCACTCCAGCTCGTCGGTGTGACCAGGTAGGAGAAGGCTAAGGAAAGGAGGCGACTTATGGCATACCGAAAGAAAACTCTTAGGTCAATGTCCCCGGTCGCTCGAAAGTTGGCGCGTTTGCTTGGCGAACTGGATAGTGTAGTGAGGCGCGGTAAAGGGCTTGTTGAGGAAATCCAAAAGCTCGAACTGGATAGCCGGGCGCTGCGTAACCATCGTTGTCATGGTGTTGAGCCAGTCGACGAAGGGCAGTAGGAGACCGAGGCAGGTTATCTTGAATACAGGCGACTTGCACGAATGAACAGAAAACAGAACTAACGAGGCAAAGTAAGCCAGCTCGGAAAGGAGGAATTTGTGACTGAGAAACAGTGTAGCCGATGTGGCCAGGATAAGGTTATTCTCTTAATGGGGGAAATAGTCTGCTTGCGGGGCACCGCCGGCAGACTGGATGATTAGGCATCGTCAGTCCGACGTCCCACAAGAGGGATTCCCCTACGGGGCGGAAATATGTTATCATACTACCGTGAGCAACAAGAAGAAGGTTTTAATATCATTGGGAGTGGCGTTAGGCTTAATTGTAGTTTCTAATGCTGTCCTTTTCGCCTTAGCCGGTAACATAGAGACTTGGCGGGCAGCCTGGAAAACGTGGCTGGGACTGCTTCCACCACCTTAGGGCAATCACCAACAATTTATTACTTTTGGCAATAAGGAGGTCAAAAATGAGAAAAAGATTATGGGTGGCAGTGAGTTTAATGGTAATAATGGCTGTTTCTGTCGGTGGCTGTGCTGCACCTTCTGCTCAACCAGTTCCAAGCCCAGAGCCGGTGCCTGTACCCGAAATACCATTTGCTGAATACCCCGAAGGCATGAAGAGTTTAAGGTGGCTGACCGATGCTGAGAAGGACAGGGTGATTGAAATAGCCCTTAACACACCTGAGGCTAAAGAAGCCAGGGAAAAATATGGCGTATACAGGACGGGCTTCAGCTGGGTGGCAATAAAAAGTAATGAGAGTGGGGGTTTAAATTTATGGGGATTAGATTATGAAATGGTAGATAAAATTCCAGAAAATATACCAAGAGACGCGAAATTTTATTCACAGGTGGAGATATATTTTGGTGAACCTGAGCAATTATTGATGAGAATAGCGGTTGACCTGGATACAGAGAAAGCTGTTCGTGTTGACAGGCACGGTTTAAAAATATTACCCAAATAGAAGGACTGCAAGAACAGCGGCAGCGAGGATGAGGTTGGCGGGACGATGCTGGTGGGGGTTAAGGTGTCTGGAAGCGGTCAAGGGTGGTAAGGGCAAACATCACGGTTTACTCAACAGCCGTCAAGGGACGGGCTTCACTCACTATTTACGAGTAGAGAGGTCCTTATGGTTCACTATACTGGGAAATGAGGTGCGAAGGTCGCACCTCTTGATTTGCAAGAGGTGTCTGGTGATGGGCTGGTGTGATGGAAGCTGGTGAAGTGAAGCTGAAAGAGTGGAACACCTGAGCGGAGCGGGTGCGGTGAGTTGAAGACTAGCGTATAACAGAAATTATACGCTCAATCACTCTCCATTCTATCTTCAGCATGCTGCCCAAAAAGGCTTGACACCCGGCAAGGTTGTCGTTTAGACTAAGAGTGGCACAGTCGTAGTGCCATCGCTGGCTTGTCAAAGAGGCGATATCCGGGGAGGGAATTTCCCAGGGGTGTCGCCTTTTTATTTGGAGATATCGTGGCCTTTGTAAGAGAAAAGCGGGTCGGCGGGCGGAGCTATTATTATTTAGTGGAGTCCGTTAGGGTGCGTGAGGGCGACCAGGTCAAAATCAAGCAGCGCCTCATCCACTACTACGGCCGCCAACGGCCGCGGGGGCGACAACGCGGCCTGGTAGGCAGCCGAAGAGCCGGTGGGGATGGAAATGGAAAATGAAATCGTCCGGCTTTATCTTATTGTGAAGGACTTAGGTACTCAGCTCGGGAGAGTGCCTAAAAGTCCTGACTGGCAAATAATCAAACAGAAGTCTAAAGAGCTTGAGAGCCTGGCTGATGAGGTTCTCAAGACAAAGGTGCCTGCCGGCGATGGGGAGGACTGACCATTGGCGCCGTCGCTGGCACCGACCCCACCTCCGGTCGGGACCCGGGTCGTTGTGGCGGACCGGGTCGGACGTCCACCGGGTCGGGCGTATCGTGCCATGCTCGACCTGGTGGACTTAAATTAGCAATTCTTGAAAATTAGTAAAGAAAGGAGTGAGTAGAATGGCAAATGGGTATCAACCAGGTGAGCGTCTTATCCAGGCAGCCTTGAATGGGCAAATTGATGGGCAGAGGCTAGGCCAGATTCTTTTCGAGTTCTTGCCGTCGATGCCCTTTGAAGAGGGCTTCCCTTTGCCGAGGTTTGCGTCCCGGCGGCCGGCGCCAGCGGTAATCGTCCCACCGGCGCCAGTTATCCCAGCGCCAGTTCAACAGCCAACTGTCCAGGTCCTGCCGGTGATAACCCCAGCCCCGGCAGCTGCTCAACCACGCGGGCGAGTAACTATCGACGACCTGGCGCGGCTTTGGCCGCCGACCTCGGTTCGCCGAATAACCCAAATCTAACTGTCCACTCAGAGGGGCGGTCGGGGGAGTGGAAGGGTACTCTCTATAAGCGGGAACAAAGGCCTTCTCCAGGCCTCCGCACCCGGAGGCCCTGACCGCCACTTTTTCTGTTTCAGGCTGGATGCCTCTTACCAACCTCTTACCAGTTCCCAACCACCCACTTTCAGCTCAAAACAGCCTCAAAACTGACTCCTCAGTCTCAATGACGCTCTAGGATGCAATTCTAGGGCGGTTGTCGGCTTGCCGAGACGTATTCTACCTGCTCAGCCAGTCTCAACAACATTACAGGGCGGTTAACCCATCAGGGGGCTATTCCTGCAGGACCACGGGCAACACATCGAGCGGACCCCTTAGAGTAGGGAAGGGCGAAACTTTATGTTCATCTATCTACGATGTAAGATGTAATATAATGACCTTGTTCCGCGGGACAAGGGGCGAAGGAGGCGAGCGTAAAGATGAGAAAAAGGTTATGGTTGGCAGTAAGTTTATTAATGGTAGCGGGGCTCCTGATGGGTGGCTGTGCTCAGCCGGCTCCAAGCCCACAGCCGGCGCCAGTTATAAAGACGCTAACAGGCAGTGAACAGAATACAATGGTTAGGGTGGCGCTTGCTCATCCTGAGGTAGCGAAGTGGCTGGAAACGGCAGAAGTATATGGTGTCGAAGTGGGCTGGTCGATTGTAAGCTGGAATAACTCTGAAGCAACGGGGTGGGCACGTGTAGCATACGAAGAAATAGCCGACGGTAGTTTTCCTCCAGCTGAGTTATTTCCTCCAGAATCGACAAGCATCCATCCGGATGTTCTCCTTCGTCTTAAGAACCCACCACGAATGCATATTCATATAGCCTTTGACCGCAAGACGATGGAGGTAGTGGCTGTTCAATTTCTAGAGAGACCAGCGACGGGTCCCACGCAAAGTAAGTCACCATAATATTTTGCCCTATCCTCCCTTAGAGTGTATCGAGGAGCATCATCGCCAAGAAGAGGTCGTCTCTCGTGTTGTCTTCCTGTTCCTGTGCCGGTTGGGAAGGCCGGTGTACGGCCAAAACAGGCTGTATTCTCGAGATAGCGTTCCGCTTGTCCGCAGCTATGACGGCCTCATCATAACCCATCCCGCCGAGCACCGGGACGGGAACCCACCGCCCCCCCCGGCGGCCGATCCCCCACTCAAAGCCTGAGTCTCGCAGAATGGACGCCTCTTTCTGAGCCTGGCTCCAATTGATATCCCAAACAGGCTTCTGTCCCTTCGTGCTGGCAATGCTCTCATGAGATGATGGTGCAGAGGCCCGAGCTGGCGCCGGCAGCGATTCAACCTTCTCAGCCGGCTGTCCCTTTAACCCACAGGATTTACTCCAGCGCATGTGTGTGACCAAACCCCCAGCTGACCGTTTGTCCCGACCGCATCGAGGGCACTTAAATCTCTTCATCTGAACCCTCCTTATAGAGACTATAAACCCTTCCTCACGTCCTTTCCACCCCAGGTTCACCCTGGGGTGCACCTACCAGGTGGCAGCCTCAATTTTAAGTTCCTGGTTGTTCTGTCCTCAATCATTTTAATCAAAAACAAAAATTTGTGGAAACAATTTTTCAAAAGCTATAAGATGAAAAAGCGATGATGGTGGCGCAGCTGGGACAACGGCACCAGGGACAGCGGCAGCGGGGATGAGGTTGCCGGCAATGCGGCAGGTAGGGGTCCCCGGTCTTTGAGGGCTTGACATCTCCCCGGTGGAAGTGTAGTATTAGATTGTCTTGGCCTGACGAACCAAGGCATCTTAATCTCCTAGTTCGGTCACTCTCCGCCGGCACGGACTGCAAGCCTGCCGGCACTCGAAAATTCAGGGCCACCATATCGGTGGCCCTTATAACTTGACAAAAGCCACAGCATCTGGGATACTATAATAAATAAATCAATGTGGCGGTTCTTGCAGTCCCGCCGAAGGAGATTAAGATGGTTAGTCGTTCCGAAGATTTTTGCCTCGCAGGCACACGCCACTTACCCTCTAACCCTAACCCCTCAGAGTTCCTCGTCCTCCCACAAGTAATCCCTCAAGCCGTCTCACCTGATGAACAGTTGGTCATTGATGCCCTCAATCTTCTATGCCACGGGGAGCAGCCGCTGCGTCAGCGCATTATTGAAGAGCTGGCTCAAAAACAGGCCGCCCGGGAGTTTCAGGGAACTGTTTCTGTCCTCTTGAACGGTTTCGACCTGATGGAGAGATTCCTCACCGTCTGTCGAGGTCGCGGTTGTCAGCTCTCCACAATCTCAAGTTACCGGAGCATGCTCCGGCCGTTTACCAAGAAGTACCCGGACTTGCCGTTCGACCCCGAGGTCATAGGGGGGTACCTGTCTGGTCAGAAAAAAGATAGCACCCGAAAAGAGGTCTGGAAGGTACTCAACACCTTCTACGCCTTCGTTAGCCAGGCTGAGAAGGTGCCGGACCCGATGCCCGGGGTTCCCAAACCGAAAGTTACGTGGGAAGAGAAGGAATGGCTTACTCTGGACGAGGCGGCTCGGCTTATCAGCGCCTGCGAAACTGACCGGGAACGGGCGCTCGTGGATTGTTACCTGAACGAAGGACTCCGTCTCTCCGAAGCCCTTGATTTGGATATCGGAGACATCGGTCAGGACGTAGTCATGGTCACGGAGAAAGGCAAGAAAAACAAAAGGCCTAGTCCTTTCCCTTTGCTACCAGAAGTGAGGGAGTCCTTGCTTAAACTCTGTGACGGGCTAAAGCCAGGGCCTGTGTTCAGAAACTACAAAGGCAACCGGCTCGGCCGGGATACGGCCGAGAGGGCTGTCAGAGGTCTCTTCGATAGAGCCGGCATACATAAGGAAAGGGAGACGCCCCACACTCTCCGGCACAGCTTCTCCAGCCTTGCCGCGCAGGCGGGGTGCAATCAATATATGGTCAAGCGGCTGCTCCGCCACGCTACTAGCGGCGGTGATATCACTGACACCTATACTCACATCACCTTCGACCATCTTAGAAAGGCGCTTGAGACTTATAGTCCGGTGAGGCTAATCAAGCGTGAGGGCGGTTTTTCCAGTAGTAAGTGGTGTCGTAGTCCAGGCTGACGTTACACTGCCAGGCGGTGCCGGGCAGGGCGAAGTCCCCGGTCTTAGCCACTGCCGGGCTGGCGAATTTCACATCAGCGGCGACCAGAAGTTCGTAAGCCTGCGCCCCGGCGATGGCGCTCCACTGGAAGACGGGCTTCACTGGCACGCCGCTGGCCCCGGGTTCAGGGTTCGCCAGCTTGAGGGCGATGGAGTCCGTCGTCAGGCTGGTGGTGAAGGACCGCTTTGCCAACCACGGGCTGAGCGCCGGCTCGGTGGCCCTCACCCGCCAGTAGTAGGTGGTGGCGGGGTCGAGCGCAGGGAGCCGCACCGAAGTGGCCCGGGTGGTGCCTTCAAATCCGGTGGGGACGGACGAGAAATCGGTATCATAGTCTAATTGCCACTTATACGTGGTGGCGCCGGGCAGAGATTTCCAGTCGAGAGTGACGTTCGTAATCGTATTGTTGACGAGCGTGCCGGAGACGCTCGTTTTATCGCCCGAGGTGGACGGTGTAATGGGAACAGTCAGCGTATCGACAAAGGTCAACAGTTTGGCGACGGCGGTATCAGCCGCCCAGAGCCGATGCCCCAATCCCCACAGCCCGGACAGCGTTGCCCCCGGGGATAAACCTCGGGTCACCGTCTCGAAAGCAGGTCCCAGCGCGTAGGTGGGGTCGAGGCTGCGCTCCATCCCGCCGTTAGACTGGGAGTTGGTCGCGTACAGCGCGCCCTCCGGACCGACGGCGACCTGAGAAATAGTGGCGCCGGCAGGCAGGGTAGTGTCTATACTCTCCCACGCTGTGCTTTTGTTCACGATGAAGCGGTACACACCCTTATTGGCCGTGTTGCTGACGGCGTAGACGGTGCGGTTGCTGGCGAAACCGGGATCGAAGGCCACGGCGATGGCGCCGGTAAGGGGTGGGGCTGTGGCGCTGGGCGGCAACGGCTCAAAGGAAGCGCCCCGGTCCGACGAGAGATAGACCCAGCCGTTGCGGTTGCCGATAAGAATGGTCTTATCCTTTTCGAAATCCAGCGATAGCGCCATTGAGTTGAGCGCCTGACTGCCGGCAGCGACGCCACGAGAGAAGCTAAACCCGCTATTGGTCGTCTCATAGACCAGTCCATTGCTGCCGTCAAAGCTGCCGATGAACAGGCTGTTCTCATTGACCGCCGCCCAAACGCTGATGGCGATAGCGGCGCCGGTGGTGGGGTCGGAGGTGACGCGGCGGACGAAAGTCTGGCCGTTGTCCATCGATTTCCACATCGCTGGTTGGCCGCCCGCGCTTCCGGCCAGAAAGACCACCGGTTTACCCTTGCCGTACTGCGGCGGCAATTTGACCAGGTCGAGGCTGTCCACGTTCGGCAAAGAGCTGGAGAAGACTCTCTCCCAGCCGCCGCTCACCCCCCGCCACAGGCTGTGCTCCCCGCCGAAAGTCAGCAAGAACTGGGCGCTGTCCCGGTCGTAGTCCGGTGAAGGGGCAAAATCGACAATGGTGGCAATGGTCGTGTCAATCAGGCCGGTCTGGTTCCAGATGGCGCCCTTGTCTCGACTTATGGAGAAGGCGCTGTCGTTCCCGCTCGTGGCGGCATAGGCCCGGCCGCTGGTAGCGAAGTCCGGCGCCAGGGCGACGCCGGTCTTTGCCGCGCCCGTCGGCTCTTTGCGGCTCTTCGTCCAGCTTTCCCCGCCGTCATTGCTGAAGTAGACCTGACCGCTTGAGGCCGCGCCAGCCATCAGCGCCAGTGAGGCGGAGTCGCCCGCGACCGCCAGCCCGGTGACATCAGCATTGCTCAAACCATAGCTCGACCCGACATTCAGGTCAGTGGCGGCGGAGTCCTCAACCTTGTAAACATCGCCATTTCCCGTCCCCGTGTCCACGGCGACAAAGAAAACCGAATCAAGGTCGGTGGCATCGTAATCAGAGGGGAAGGCGATGGCCGCGGAGTTAGCCACCAGAACAGATGCCCCCGCATTGTCCCGGTCAAGTTGCGCGGTGATTGTCCACCTCGCCCCGCCCGCCTTGCTCACGACGAAAGTGTCCGTCTCATTGGTCGCGATGGCCAGCAATTTGCGGTCGGCGAAGTAGTTTGGCGAGAAGGCGATGGCATAGACGTCATAGCCCACCAGACCGGTGTCCGTCCAGGCGGGGAGGACTTGGTCTTCGTCCAGGGTGTAGACGCCGCCGGACTGGCCCGCGTCGGTGTCTCTGGTGCTGACGGCAATGATGTTGCCGGTGAGCCGTGTCACCGCGATTGAGCTGATTTCAGTGTTGCCCGCGCCGGCGCCGCCCGGATTGGGCAAGAGCGAAGCAAATGTCTTGCCGCTATCTAGAGACCGGAAGACGGTCGAGGTGGTGGCGTAGTAGACGCGATTGGGGTCGCCGGGGTGGGTGGCGATGTCGACAATGCTGTCCCGGACATTGCCGGTGTAAGCCCAGGTGCGGCCCTCATCGGTCGACTTGTACAGGGTATTGGTTAGTCCTTTGCCGTAGGCGTAAAGAGCGCCATCGGCGGCGAGGGTGAGGTGCGGGACGTCTGAGCCGGGGGCGAGCATCCAGCCGCCCGCTTTGCCCGGGGTGGGGATAGGCACTTCCGTCCATTTGACTTCATCATCGGCGAGGAGGGGAGAGGCGAGCAGGAAGAGGGCAAGCAGAAAAACCGGGGCGCTACGATTAAGAAAGAAGGCTTTTTTCAGAGCCACGTGGCGAATTTTACTTTAGCGGTGGGGGAAAGTCAATAGGGGTGGAGCGGCCTTAGGCTGGGTCTTGACTAAAACAGCATGCGACGTATGGCCGCCGGTACCCATCGGAAGAAAACCGGCGAAAGCAATAGGAAAACGGCCGCATGTAGTAATAGGTACAGGCAGAATATCGATATCGCCGTCAGCCGGAGCTTGCCTCTGCCTTTGTTCTGCCACAGTCCAAGTAGCTGAGAGAGTCCCATTCCCAGGCCCATACAGACGGCGCCCACAGTGGGGAAAAAGTAGAAGACATAGGTGACCCGGTCCGTAATCAGTTGTAGCGGTATCAAGACCAGGTAGGTGCTGGCAAACCACAGCACGCTGAAAAGGGCGGCATCGCTGCCCTTTTTTATCAGGTAAGATGTGTAGGCCACAGTGGGCAGAATCAGCGCCCATAGGGTGGGGCTGATAACGGCCAGATAGTCGGGGTCCCAGTTGTAGGGCATTGCCTTAAGGAAGATGAGCCATTCCCAGGGGCGGCTGGTGCTGGGGTGGTAGGGAGAAGTCTGGAAAGTGATGCTCCCGCTCAGCGTCATCATATTGACAACTCGGTTCAAGGGATTGACCAACTCTCCGGTAATGGCAAAGTCCAAGAGCGGCATCAATTCGAAGAAAAGGAGCGGCGCCAGCAACAGGGACAGCACGAACAAGCGCGTACGGTCCCGCCGGGCGATGAGCCAGTGGAGGCCGATGGCAATAAAGGCAAGAGCGCCGGTCAGCTTGATGAGGACACTGAAAGCGCCAGCCACCGCAGCCAGCGGGTAGTCCCCTCTAAGATACAGCCAGAAGGCGAGCAGCATAAAGCAAACGTTGGAAGCATCCAGCATGGCGACGCTGGACTGCACGAAGGTGAGGTTCTCCAGCGCCAGAAGAAAGCCAGCCAGGAAGGAAGCCCGGCGGGACATCGCCAGCCGCCGGCAGATAAGATAGAGCAGGAAGATACTGGCGCTGCCCATGAGGACGGCAAAGAATCGCCAGCCCAGGGAATTATCCCCGAACACGAGCATTCCGGCGGTAATCAGCAGTTCGCCCAGGGGAGGGTGCTCAGCGCGGAGCGTGGCATCGCCGCTGATGATATGCCGGGCATCATTGACGTAGAACTCTTCGTCCAGAACGATACTATTCGGGTAAAGTATAATCGAGAAGTGCATCGCCAGGACCAGCAAGGTGAGGAGGGTAATCCAGAAATACTCCTTCTTGCTCAGCCTGGCCAGTCTGTTCATCGCCATGTCCATAGCACGTTGACCAGGTAGTTCCACAGCGTGGCCGCGGCGATGCCGAAGAGGTTGGAGATGAGATAATAGAGCCCCACCCCGCTGGTAAGAAACCAGAGCAGTCCCATATTGACTCCCAGCCCGGCCAGGCTCACCAGGTTGAACTTGAGCAGTCTCTTTAGAAAGCCCTTCAACCCCTGGGAACGCCGGTCGGAGAAGGTGAAGAACTCGTTCAGGGTGAAGTTGGTGATGATGGAGGTCTCTATGCCAATGGCCGAGGAAAGCAGGTAATAAAGGCCGGCAAACTCCGTAAGTAGCCATAGCAGTCCCATGTTGACCACCACGCCGCTTCCGCCCACCAGGCAGAACTTGGCAAACCGGGCCAGCTCACGCTGGCGCTGCATCAGGCTATAGACGTGCCTCAGGTAGTCCACCTGCTGCCTGAAGTTCAGCTTGCTCTTGCCCTTCTCCCTTAAGGCGAACAGGAAGGGGACTTCGGCCAGCTTCTGATGCTTGCCTTTCACCAGTATTTCCAGGAGTATTTTGTAGCCGGTGGGCTTGAGCTCCACTCCCTCGACCACCCGCTTGCGGAACATAAAAAAGCCGGACATGGGGTCGTGGACCGGCCTCGTTTCGGGAAGCGCGATGTGGGCGATGAGCACCGCCCCCCGGGAAACCAGCTTCCGGACAGGACCCAGCCCTACGCTCCCGCCGCCTTTGACGTACCGGCTGGCGACCGCCACATCGGCCCCGTTTTCCAGCGCCCGGAGCAATCCGGGAATGACCTCAGGAGGATGTTGCAGGTCGGCATCCATTACCGCCACAATCTCGCCAGCGGCGTAGCTGATGCCGTCCACGACGGCTGACGCCAGCCCTTTCTTGTCCTTGCGGACTACAAGCCGGACGGGGAAATGCTTCTCCATCTCCCGAACGGCCTCGGCGGTGCCGTCCCGGCTGTCATCATCGATGAATATAACCTCATAGCTCTGGCCGGCCAGGACACGGTGGAGCCTCTCCACCAGAGGCTGAACATTATCCCTTTCATTGTAGGTGGGTATGATGATGGACAGCACCTTGCCCAATAGAAAGACTCCTTGTTGAAAATGCTAGAGACATTTTAGCACAAGAGATTGCGCGGTGTCCCTGAACTGTAAGCGTCCATAGCTTATTCGTTTTCGTTTTTTCTGCAATTTTTTTAGAGGGAAACGAACCATCGTAAGAGGGGTTAAGTTGAGCGTGATTCGTTATTCGTAAACGAATATGAAACGAATGTGTTTTGGGTTCTAAATCCCCCTTAATCCCCCTTTACGAAAGGGGGAGGCTCTTTGGCAAAGGGGGAAGACGGCTTTGCTCAGGGCAAGCCTTTTTTGTTCTATCCCTATAAATCCCTCTCAATCTCCCTTTACGAAAGGGAGAGGTTTAGTTTCTCTTCGACAGGCTCAGGGCAAATAGTAGCACGGATGGTTTGTATTGGCTAGCGGATTTTGTCACTATTCAGCTATCATTTCAGCTAACAGCTATCAGCGGCTTTTATTGGTGTGGGAATGTTTTCCTAGATTCCGGCTTGCGCCGGAATGGTTTGTTGAAATAAGAGAGTCCCGACTTTAGTCGGGACTCTCGGAAGTGTCCTTCAGGTCAGTTCCTTCGACCTTGCTCAGGACAAGTCTAGACAGGCCGTCTGGTTCTGACAATCAGGATGATGACCGCGATAACCAGTACCGCGCCAATGATGACGACTGCCCAGATATAGGCTGGAGCAATCGGAGCGGGTGGCGCCGGGGCCGGCGGGATGGTGATGATAGGGGCCGGCGGGATAGTTATCGTGGTGGGCGCCGGTAGATTGATGACCGGAGCCGGCAGATTGATGATTGGGGCCGGAGGAGCCGGCGGCGCCGGGGTGATGGTCACCACTGGCGGCGGAGTCGCGCCAGCAATGGTGAAGGACCGCACGTCCGACCAGTTGCTTTGAATCGGGCCGGTCGAGCTAACCCTGACTCTCCAGTAGTACTTGGTGTCAGGATTGAGAGCGAGACCACCCGTGGGGGACAAGGCAATCGTGGCCGCAGACTCCGTGATAGGAGAGCCGCCGACGGTAAGCTTCTCGGTGAAACCGCTATCCAGGGCTACCTGCAGGTCATAGATGGTTGCCTTGGACGGGCGGCTCCAGGAGAAGGAGATGCTATAGATGCCGCCGCTGATGAGGTTGACCTTAACGGACGCCGCATCTGCGGGTCCAACCAGGACAACCTTAGCGACGGTCAACGTATCCAGATAGCTGTAGACCGCGTTGGCGGCGGTATCAATCGCCCAGACCTTGGTGCTGCCGGAAGACAGGATAAGGGCATCAGGTGTGGTAAGGAAGTCTATAGTGGTAGCCGTGAGTGCGCTGCTCCAGGTGGTGGTTGAGTCGGCCGTAGACGGTGAGAGCGTGCGGGAGAAGCCACTCACATCTGCGGTGGCGTCATTGGACAGGACAAAGAGCACGCCCTCGCTCAGCCCGATGCCGGTAGCGACTGTATTTGTGCCAAGAGTGCCGGTGATGATGTCACTCCAGGTCGTGCCAGTCTGCCCTATCTGCCAGCGTACAACGTTCTGGTTAGCCACGCTGGAAGCGGCGTAGATGAAGTCGCCCGAGGCCAAGCCGGAAGCGGTCACGAAGACGTTACCACTGGTGAAAGGATAGCTGGTAGCGTGAGGCTTGGACCACGTCTGGCCACCATCGGTGGAGTAGGCGACCTTACCGCCCGTGCCACCAGCAATCAGCTTGTCCGTGCCGAGGCTCTTTATCACCCAGACGGTGTCAACGCCGGTGGACTTGGCATCGCCCCAGGTGAAAGCGTTGTTTTTGCTTTGGTAGACGTTGCCCCCGTCGGAGGTGTAGACGACGCTAGCACTCTCCACGGCCATATCGCTGACGTTTGCCTTGGCGGTGCGCAGGAACCACTTGGTGTCACCGCCCGTGCTGCTGTAGTACAAGGTCTGCGAGGTTGTGTCCTCGGCGATGTAGACCGTGTTGGGATCGTTAGGCGCAATGCGGACTCTGGACAGGGTCGTGTTAGTTGCCTTGTTGAAGACCATCTCCCAGGCGGTGCCGGCATAGCGCCACAGGGCATAGGCGTTAGCATTATCCTCGGTCATCAGGTAGATGATGCCAGCGGCCGAAACAGCCATGTCTCTTACGACCACAGTGCCAGAGTAGTCGACCATGCTCAGGCCGTTGAAGCTGGCGCCATTGTCGCGGGAGATGCCGAAAGCGCTGAAGGTGCCGCGGGTGGCGGCAAAGACGTAAGAGCCGGCCCAGGCGACGACTACGTTGGTGCCCAGGAGCCTCTTCAGCGTAGAGGTGGTGCTGACCGACGGTGACGAGGCCAGCGGGTCGGCTGAGCGGTAGACGGCATTGGCGCTGACCTGCCCGGCAACCAGGTTGATGCCGTTAAAGTCAATGCTGAAGATATCAATGTTTTGCTTCAGCGCCTTGACCGAGGTGTCACTCAGGCGGTAGATGCCGTCAATATCGTCGTCGTCAGTAGCTGCAACACCGGCCGCGTCCAGACCGACGAAGGCAACACGCGTGGCTTCATCGCTGCCCAGGTAGGACGGGTCAAGAGAAATGGCTCCGGTGGCGGCGGTTAATTGGAGGCCGGAGTCGACAACGATTACGATTTGAACCGGGTAGCTGGTGAGGGCGGCATCCACGTTCCACAGGCTGTAGTTGAAGTTGTAAGCGTGGAAACGTGCTTCATCTGCGGTTGAGTCGAAGGTGACAACCAGGACCATTTTGTCCGAGGCAAAGGATGGCGAGAACTCCAGAGCGAGCGCATTCGTGGGTGGCGAGGCTGCGCCTGTACCGGCCGTGTTAAAGCCGTTCTTGGTGTTCAGCTCTGTCCAGGCGGCCCCGACGGCGCCCAGCTTGTAGTACCAGACGTTGGCCAGAAGAGGGGTTACTTCATCGCCGGCCACGCCGATGTAGTGGTAGCTTCCGTCAGCAGGTGATACGGCCAGGTCAGCGATAGCGGTGACTGCCGTCTGCCCGCTTTCCTGTACCGTGCTCAGGCTCGTGAAGCTGGTACCGCCGTTGGTGGAAACGTCAACCGCGGTCGCTGAGGCAACCACAAACAAGTTGGCGTCATCCGGCGCCACCGCTACCCTAGTGGCAGCGACGTTTGCCGTCTTGGTGCCCCAGGTCTTACCGCCGTCGGTTGACTTGTAGACGGTGGTGGAGCCTACTGCGGCATAGACCGTCAGGCCATCAGACGCCACGGCAAGGTCCTGAATTTTGACGGCATTTACGATGACGTTATTGGTGGTGCTGGGGATAGTCTCCGTGCCCCAGGCAAGCTCACTGGCGGCCACGGGGACCGCGCTGAAGAGCAGGCTCGCCAGCATTACCAGGACTAAGCCTACTCCCCAAATTCTAGAAAATCTCTTTTTCATCGACTTTTAAGTTTCCTCCTTATTGATTGGATATGGTATATCTCCATAAGCAAAGACCAAAACAAAAACTCACGTAACCTCTTCTTTATGGAGATTAAATGGGTCAGTGTCTGCTTTGTCGAGTTTAAAACTCGTCTCCCTTAGCGGGTTGCGGCCATCACATCACCTCCTTCTTGATACAATTGTCTATACTATAAGCATAAAAAATATATTTGTCAAGTACCCAGGCTATAGTTTTACATAAAAATGTTTACATTGAAATGTTGAAATGTTAAGAAATAGTGAATTAAGCGACTCCTTGTTCCATTCCGACGAAACTTGTCCCCTACCCGATACGGGAGTCGGAATCCAGCAATCTACAAAATTGATTTGTAAATGTCCTTCTGGATTCCGTTTTTCAACGGAATGGGTTTTTTGATTTGCTTCCGCTTCGTTCAGGATTTCGGCTTTAGGATTTTACCCAGTTCCCCCATCGGGACGGTCTTCTGCTCCGCTTTGTCCATATCGCGCAGGACGGCGGTCTTTGCCTTGACCTCGTCCTCGCCGATGATAAGCGTCTGCTTGACGCCGAGCGAGTTTGCCTGGCGCATCTGCGCCTTCAGGCTCTTCTCGCCCGTGGCCATAATCACGCCGATGCCCTCCCGCCTCAGCCCCTGCGCCAGCCGGATTGCCTCGTTCTTCGCCGGCTCGCCGAGGCTGGCGATGAAGACCCCGGGTTTGGGGAGACTTGGGATGGCGATGCCCTGTTTCTTCAGGTTCAAAACGATGCGTTCGATGCCGATGGCAAAGCCGATGGCGGCAGTCGGCCTGCCTCCCAGCTCCTCGATGAGGTCGTCATAGCGTCCGCCGCCGCAAATCGTCCCCTGCGTCCCCGCCACCCGCGGCTGGATTTCAAAGACGGTCCGGGTGTAGTAGTCCAGCCCCCGCACCAGGCGGTGGTCGGTGGTGAAGGGGATTTCCAGCACGTTTAGATAGCCCTTCAGCTTATCGAAGTGTGCCTGGCACTCCGGGCAGAGGTAATCGGCGCTCTTCGGCGCGGCTTCGGCCACCGGCTGGCAACTTGGTTGCTTGCAGTCGAGCAGCCGGAGCGGGTTGCGCTCCATCCGGACCTGGCAGTCGGCACAGAGACCGGCGGCGTGCCTGGCATAATACTCCTTCAAGGCGCGGAGGTAGTCCGGCCGGCACTTCTTGCAGCCGATGCTGTTGAGGAGCAAGGTCAGCTTGCTCAGCTCCAGCGAGTAGAAGAATTGCCAGGCAAAATCGATGACCTCCGCATCCACCGCGGGGTCAATATCGCCCAGCGCCTCAATGCCAAACTGGTGGTGCTGGCGGTAACGGCCCGCCTGGGGTCGCTCGTAGCGGAAGGCCGGAATCAGGTAGAAGAGCCGGACCGGTTGGTTTAGGTTCGTCATCCCGCGCTCGAGGTAGGCGCGGCAGGCGGAGGCGGTGCCTTCGGGTCGCAAGGTGAGTTGATTGCCGCCCTTGTCGGCGAAGGTGTACATCTCCTTCTCGACGATGTCAGTGCCCGTGCCGATGCCGCGCTGGAAAAGCCCGGCGTCTTCAAAGACGGGGAAATCGATGCGCTCGTAGCCATAGAGTTGGCACACACGGGCGATTTTCTGCTCGATGTGGCGCCAGTAGGGCTGCTCTTCGGGCAGGATGTCTACGGTGCCGCGCGGCGCTTGATACATATGGCCTCAGTGCCTTCGTTCCTGTCCTTCCGCTGAAGGATTACATCGGGATGGCAATCTCAACAAATCGTTGACGATTTAATAGAATACGGTATTTGGGGGGATTTTGCAAAGAGGGCGGGGGAGACTATGTCACCTTCTTGAAATACCACTTGTAGAGCAGCTGCATATCGTCGGGGAAAAGGCCGAGGCGGTCGCCGTTCTTGACCTGGCGGCTCAGCGCCGAGTATTCGCCGTTGAGGAAGATGTTGGGTCCCAGGTCTTTGTCCGGGATGCCGATGCGCCGGGCAACATCAGCGATAGTATCGCCTTTTCTGGTTGGAACGTGAACAATGGACTCGCGGGCGGGGTCGAGGTTACCGGTGAAGCGGCGGAGTTTGCCGTAAAGGTGGACCTCTATCATCCTACCCCCCACCAATCATCGGGAAGATGCCTACCCGGTCGCCATCTTTGAGGACGTAATCATCCCTTTGGTGCTTGCCGTTGACCATCACCAGGCTAATTTCCTTGGCGGGCAGTTTGAGTCCGGCAACCAGCGTGCCCACATCAGTGCGTTTGTCCAGCGGCATCACCAGCACGCCGTCCTTCTTCGCCTCCGGGTGCAGGTCGCGCAGATAGGCGAACAGTCTCACTTCAATCTTTCCCATCTCCATCTCCTCCCCCGTAGTTCCAGTATAGCCCCACCGTGCCGAAAAAGACAAGCCCCGAAGTGGCCTGGCCAGCCCGGTCGGCTTTTGAGGAATATGACCTCACCCCCTGCCCCCTCTCCTGGGCAGGAGAGGGGGGTCCTTCAGCTGAAGGATTCAAGAAGGGCTAGCGCCCTTCAGGGAGAACCTTCTGGGTGAACCCCTCTTAGACGCCCTTCAGGGTGAACCCTTCTGGGTGAACCCCGCTTCTTGCTTCCACTGTCACCTGTGGCGAGGAGCGGTGACGAGTCATTGCGAGTCCTTCCGCAGAAGGACGTGGCAATCTCAATGAACAATGACCGCTGGGGATTGCCACGTCCCTGCGCTCCACGCAATGACATTCTGATGCCCCTCTTGAACGCCCCAGCTATCAACAAGACAAGCCCCTCCATCTTTCCGCAGAAGGACGAAGGGGCTTGCGTACGTCTCAGGGAAGTAGCCTAGCGGCCGCGATGCACCTTGTCCAGCTCGGCATCCGTAACATCGAAGACGACGTTGTGCGGCGGGAGCTTTTCGTACTTCATAAACTCGGGGATGCGGTCGTCCGCCTTGGTGAAGCCGGCCGCCTTGTTGAAGGCGCGCTCCGTGGCGATGATTTCGCCGCCGATGCGGGCGACGTCATCGGTCGTCCACTTCGTGCCGAGGATACCGTTGCACTCCTCGACCATACCCTCCATCCCTGAAGCAATGTCCAGAATAGCGAAGGAGATGAAGAGACAGTGGCCGGTGCTGTCGATGAAGGCGGTGGCATCCTGGAAGCCGCGCGAGACCTTGGCTTTGTTGGTCTTGAACGGGTCGAGCTTGCCGCTGACGCCCAGAATCTCCGGCGCGATAGTATAGCCGGCGGTGTGGTCGGCGCCCATCGGGGTGGTGGCATAGGTGATGCCGATGCCCTTGATACACCGCGGTTCGTAGGCGGGCATACCCTGTCCCTTGGTTGTGGGACAGCGGACGATGCCGTAGGTGGCCGCCGTGACCGCCGCGCCGCTGCCGAGGATATGGCCCAGCGGCGTGCCTTGCCCAATCTCATCCAACATCTTGATGGCTTTCTTGCCGTCGCCGAACTTGGCCAGGCCGGCTTCCATCGCCACGCCGAGCGTCACGCCGGCTTCGATGGTGTCCAGGCCGTAGTCGTTGCACATCCAGATAAGCTGGCCGGTGAAGTCCAGGTCATCGATGCCGCAGTTGGCGCCCAGCGACCAGACCGACTCATATTCCTGGACGGAGACCAACTCGCTGCCGTCTTTCTTGGGGTAGACATTGGAGCACTTGATAACGCACCCCGGCGAGCAGTTGTGACCGGTCGCCCCCACCCCGCCCCGTTCCTTGCAAACCTTGTTGATGGTCTCTCCGGAAATCTTGGAAGCGCCCTCAAATCGGCCGGAGCTGAAGTTGCGGGTGGGCAGGGCGCCGGCTTCATTCAGCACGTTGATCAGAGCGGCGGTGCCGTAGGTATTCAGCGTGCCGCCCGGCTTGGTAATGGCGTGCTCCAGGAGGGCGTTGAGCAGTTTCTTGCGCCCGGCGCTGAAGACTTCCTTGTTGGCGATGGGCACCGGAGCCGACCCCTTTTCATCGAGGATGATGGCTTTCAAGCCCTTGCTGCCCATCACCGCCCCCAGCCCGCCGCGGCCGGCATATCGGCTGGGGCGATTCTCGGGGTCATTGACGCAGACGCCGGCCATCGACATCAGTTTCTCGCCGGCGACGCCGCAGGCCATGATGCCCACGCTGCCGCCGAACTTCTGGAACATCATCGGATAGGCTTCATACAGACCTTTGCCGGCAAACTCATCGGCGGGCAATAGCTCGGCGCCGGTCTTGTCCACCTTGAGCAGGTAGAACTTGCCCTTCTCCTTCGGCTGGCCCTCGACGATGATGGCTTTCAGCCCCAGCTTGGCCATTTTCTCCGGAGCCACGCCGCCGGAATTCGACTCTTTGATGCCGCCGGTCAGCGGCGATTTGCCGCCCACCGAAATGCGTCCGGACGATGGCGCACCCGCGCCGGTAACGATGCCCGGGGCGAAGGTCAGCTTGTTGTTCGGCCCCAGGGGGTGGCAGGTGGGGGGCACCTCGTCAAAGGTGATGGTGGAAGTCAGGCCCCGCCCGCCCAGCTGCCGGTACTTCGCCGGCACGTCCTCGAACTTGGTCGTGAGTTTGGTCATGTTCACGCGCAGGATTTTGCCCATTGTCACCTCCTACTGGATTTCAATTCGGTATGTATAAAATAACGGATAATGACGCGGGTGTCAATAGAGTAAAAGGAGATTTTCCAAAATTCTCTTGTTTTCGAATGAAAGTCCGCATTTTGACTTATCTCTTCATCTCCTTGTGAGTTGGAGGACCCACCAAGCATAGCTATTTCCAGGATTCAAATCGCAACCACTAATCAACCCGGTAACGCCTGATGACAGACTCATCAAGTTCAATGCCCAGGCCAGGCTTCTTCCCCATGCCGATATAGCCATCCTTATTTATGTTTACCGGCTCCTCCAGCAGGTTTTCTCGGAGCGGGTTATGGTTACGGTCAAATTCCTGGAACAGGCTGTTCGGTATGGAAGCGCTAAAGTGCAAATTGGCGACCAGGGCCACCGCCGAAGAAAAAGAATGCGGAACGCAGATAATGTTCCAGGCACTTGCCATAGCCGCAATCTTCTTCGCCTCAGTTATGCCACCGCACCAGGTGACATCAGGCTGGGCAATATCAAGTGCCTTATTGGTGAAAAGGTCACGAAAGCCATATCGGGTAAATTCGTTTTCCCCGGCGGCTACCGGGGTATCTATGGCGTCAGCCACGATGGCGCTGCCCTGAATATCCTCAGCGGGCACCGGCTCTTCAAACCAGAATATGTTGTACTCCTCCATCTGGCGCGCTATTCTTATCGCCTGGTAGGACGTATAGACATTGTTGCCGTCTACCAGCAGGTCAATTGAGTCGCCGATGGCTTCCCTGACTGTTTTCACTCTGGCAACGTCCTGCTCCTCTCTGAGCCGCCCGATTTTCATTTTGACCGCGGTGAAGCCTTCCGCAACGTAGGAAGCGAATTCTTCCCCCAGTTCCTTCAAGCCCTTACCTTCGGCATAGAACCCGGCGCTGGCGTAAGCCCGTATCTGCTCATAGCAGCCGCCCAGGAGCCGGTATAGGGGCATCCCGGCGACCTTCGCTTTGATATCCCACAACGCGATGTCAATTCCGCTCATGGCCGCGATAATTGCCCCTTTGCGCCCGTGTTTTATTGAGCGCTGGTACATTTTTTCCCAGAGCTTCTCGATGTTGAGCGGGTCCTCACCGGTAAGGTAGTCTTTCAGTTCCTTTTCAATGATGACCCTGGTAATCAACGGTGGACCACCGAAGTAAGCTGCCTCACCGATGCCGGAAACACCTTCGTCGGTATCAATCTTGACCAGAACGGCACTGCGGTGGGGCAAGATATACGTGGCATCCATAATGGGTTTATCTAGTGGACAGGTGAGAACCATGGCTTCAACAGTGGTGATTTTCATCGACTACCTCCTTTGGTCTAGGCGACCACCCGGCGCCAAATCGAAACAGTCCGCCCGGGGCGGAAGAATCTCTCATTCCTGTCATTCTGAACATAGTGAAGAATCCGTCCTTGAGATTCTTCGCCTATGGCTCAGAATGACAATCCTTTGTTCATTGCAACGACAAGAAGTCGGAAGCGGGCTATACCTTAACAAACTTCAGGATGCGCTTGGTCTTGACGATTTCGCCGACGTAGATATCGCCGCGGGAGTCAACCGTGACGGTGTGGCTGATGTACAGAATTGTCTTGCCGCGGTGTGTCGCTCCCAGTGCCCAGACAATCTTGCCTTTGAAGTCGCGGATGGTCAGGCGCGACTTCTGCGGACTCTCGACAACGTAGACCAGCTCGTTTTCCCTATCGATGTACAGGTCCTGGGGCCAGATGAAGTCCGTCCACATCGTGATGAACTCGCCGTCCGGTGAGAAAAGCTGGATGCGGTCGGCATTACGGTCGGCGATGTAGACAACGCCCTTCTTATCGATGCCGACGCGGTGGGGCAGGGCGAACTGCCCGGGACCGCTGCCCGGCTCGCCCCACGTCTTGAGCAGTTTGCCATCGGCGGAAAACCGGTGCACCAGGTAGTTGCCGTAGCCATCGCAGACATAGAGGTCGCCGGACGGGCTGACGGCGAGGTCGGTGGGCTGGCAGAAGGGGCGGCGGAGCATGATGGGGTACTGGGCGCCCCGGGTGCCGAGCGTCATCAGGTTCTTGCCGCCGGGGGTGAGCTTCTCCACGGTGTTGTACACCCTATCGGTGATGAACACGGAATCGTCCGGGGCGATACAGACGCCATGCGGGTCGCCAAAATGCCCCTCCCCCCAGCAAGAGATGAAGTTCCCCTCCCGGTCGAAGATAATGACCGGGTGGTTGCCGCGGGAGGTGACATAGACGCGGCCCTGCGAGGTGACGGCAATATCCACGGGGTCGTCCATCTCGAAGTATTCGGGGAGCTTGCCCCACCCCTCAATCAGCTCATACTTGAAGTCGCCGCTGCCAACTATCATTTCTGTCTCCTCAGGAATATTTTGGAAAGCCACACTATTGTACTGCTACTGGCGGCTGACATCAATAGCGTTAAACTCTAATCTCCAAGCACTAAACCCCACACCCCCCACCATTATTTTGGAAATGGGAATCCGACTGCCAGAAGGTTATTCCCGCGACAATAAGTACTCCATGTTGTCACCCTGAGTATATTACTGTCATTCTGACCCCGATGGAAATCGGGGGAAGAATCCGTACCCCTTCCCAATGAAGAATGACAGAGGGAGCTAGAAGCTGGGGCGTCTAAGAGGGGTCACAGCCTGGACTGTATCAGAAGCGGGGTTCACCCAGAAGGGTTCAGTTCTGGTGACATCACTGGAACCACCCTGAAGGGCGTTAAGAGGGGCTCACCCAGAAGGTTCTCCCTGAAGGGCGCTAGCCCCTCTTGAATCCTTCAGCTGAAGGCGCTGACCCGCCGGGCGGAAACCCTCTTCCGCTCGCTAATTTACACCCTATATCGGATAAGCTATACTTAGACTGGAACCCCGGTTCACGGTTTCAGGAGGCGGCGTTACCTTGACGACGGTTGTGGAGCGGGATTTTCTTCAGCTTAAGGAGAAGGCTCAGCAATACCTTCCCCCGGAAAAAATCGCCATAATCGAGAAGGCTTATGCCTTTTCGGCGGAGGCCCACAAGGGCCAGGTGCGCAAGTCCGGCGAACCGTTCCTGGAACACCCCCTTCAGACCGCCCTCATCCTGGCGGAGCTCCAGCTTGATACCACTTCTCTGGCCGCCGCTTTGCTCCACGATATCACGGAAGACTGCGGCATCCCCATCGTCGATATTGAAGCCAAGTTCGGCCCGGAAGTCAGCAAGCTCGTCGATGGCGTCACCAAGTTAGGTAAACTCACGTGGCAGGCCCTCGGCGTCTCGACGGGCGAAATCCAGGCGGAAAACCTGCGCAAAATGCTCGTGGCGATGGCGGAAGACCTGCGCGTCGTCTTCATCAAGCTGGCCGACCGTCTCCACAACATGCGCACCCTGGACGCCCTGGCGCCGGACAAACAGCGCATCATCGCCCAGGAAACGCTCGATATTTACTCGCCGCTGGCGCACCGCCTCGGCATCTGGGAGCTTAAATGGCAGCTGGAGGACCTGGCTTTCCACTGCCTGGAGCCGGACAAGTACCGCTGGATTGCCGAGATGGTGGCGACCAAGCGCGTCCAGCGCGAACGCTTCATCACCCACGTCATCGGCACTTTGAAGGTGGAGTTTGAAAAGGACGGTCTGCGGGCCGATATTTCCGGACGGCCCAAGCATATCTACAGCATCCACCAGAAGATGGAGCGCTACGCCGCCTTGGGCAAGCGCTTCGACGATATTCACGATTTGCTCGCTCTCCGCGTGCTGGTGGCTACCGTGCCGGACTGCTATCATGCCGTGGGTATTGTCCACAACATCTGGCATCCCCTCCCCGATGAGTTCAACGATTATATTGCCAACCCCAAGCCCAACGGCTACCAGTCAATCCACACCACGGTGATGTGCCTCGGCACCACCCCTCTGGAAGTCCAGATACGCACGCGGGATATGCATTATGTTGCCGAATACGGTGTCGCCGCGCACTGGCGCTACAAGCAGGGGCAGGCCGGCGATATTAAGTTCGAGGAAAGGGTCGGCTGGCTCCGACAGCTCATCGAGTGGCACCGGGAACTGAGCGGGGCGGAAGAGTTCCTCGAGTCGGTCAAGACGGACATCTTCATCGACCAGGTTTTTGTCTTCACGCCCAAAGGCGAGATTAAGGACCTGCCCAAGGGCTCCACCCCTCTCGATTTCGCCTACCGCATCCACTCCGAGCTGGGGCACCGCTGTATCGGCGCCAAGGTGAACGGCAAGCTCGTGTCGCTGAACTACGCCCTGAAGAATGGCGATGTCGTTCAGATTATGACCACCAAAGCCGCCAAGGGTCCGAGCCGCGACTGGCTCAGTCCGCACCTGGGCTACATCAAGACCTCCCAGGCCAAGGAGAGAATCCGCCAGTGGTTCAAGAGGCAGGAGCGGACGGAGAACATCGAGCGCGGCCGGCAGATGCTGGACAAAGAGCTCAAGCAGATGGGCATCGAGATTGACCGCGATGAGCTGGCGCGGATGTTCAGCTATCCCAACACCGACGATTTCCTGGCGGCGATTGGCTATGGGGGTGTCTCCACCACCCAGGTTACCGGCAAGCTCGCCGCCCGTCAGGAGCCGCCCAAATTGCCGACCGGAACGGCGCCGCAGAAGGTAGCGCCCACCTCCGGCGTCTATGTTCTTGGTATGAGCGACCTGGTGACCCACATCGCCGGGTGCTGCCATCCCGTGCCCGGAGAAAAGATAATCGGCTATATCACCCGCGGTCGGGGGGTGACAATTCACCGTCAGGACTGCTATAATGTTCTTCACGAGGATGAGAAAGACCGTCTCATCCCGGTGCAGTGGGGTAAGGCGGAAGCCCTCTATCCCGCCCACATCCAGATTGAGGCTTGGGATAGAGTGGGGCTGATGCGGGATATCACCACCGTGGTCGCCGAGGAAAACGTCAATATCGACTCGGTGAACCTGGAGAGTCACGGCAACCATACCGTATCGACCTCGCTGGTGGTGGAGACGGCGGGTTTAGCCCAGTTGAGCCGGCTCCTGAAGCGAATTGAAGCGATTCGAGGCGTCACCGCGGTTACCCGGATGGGTGACGGCGCCTCGTTAAAAAGCGAAGGCAAGACTCTCTCGTCGTACGGAAACAAAAGAGGGTCAAAGAAATAGTTTGAAGGGGGGACCAGATTGCCAAATACTAAATCAGCAATCAGGCAGGACAGACTAAACGAAACGCGAGAGGCCCGCGGCAAAGGGGTGCGCAGTCAGACTAAGACCACCATCACCAAGGCGGAGAAACTCCTCTTTTCCGGCGAGGTGGACAAGGCGAAGAAAGCCGTTGTCGCCGCCATCAGCGCGCTGGACAAAGCCGCCGTGAAGAAGATTATCCACCCGAAGAACGCCGCCCGCCGCAAGTCCCGACTGATGAAGAAGCTCAACCAGGCGTCTGCCGCGGCCGCCGCGGCGCCCAAGCCCGAGACCAAAGAAACGAAGTAGCCTCAGTTATCTGCGCAAATTCTAGCCAAAGTTTTTTCAAGGGAGGGACTCAGTCCCTCCCTTTAGTTTGGTAGGCGGATGTCATTCTGAAGGAGCGCAGCCACAAAAGTCATGCTGAACGAAGTGAAGCATCTCAAGGAGAGATACTTATTCTATCTAGTCTTCAAGATGGCATTAATCCAGGGCCAGTTTGTTAAGCTTTTCAACGCCTTTCTATTGAATGCTAGGCGTGCCAGCCCGCTTTCAGCCTGGAGAGTTGCTGCGTTGAGTGAG
>Ga0315296_10000189_pt1 | contig 59265 bp, 46 predicted proteins | sample YL17G14_18_MG_FD_203921 | JGI IMG/M metagenome (GOLD analysis project Ga0315296, IMG submission 203921) | Sediment microbial communities from Yellowstone Lake, YNP, Wyoming, USA - YL17G14_18 | ecosystem: Environmental > Aquatic > Freshwater > Lake > Sediment | place: USA: Wyoming | collected... | reverse complement strand
GCGCGCCGCCGCGCCCGAAGCAAGGCCCCCTGTCGAGCAGACGGCGGAGATCCCCGCCGACGATCTCGAGGAAGAAGCGCGGATGTCGTCACAAAACCAGTAGCTCGGAACGGAGGAGATCATTCAAGATGGCAGACTACAAGCCTACCGCAGCGGAGATAAAACAACTTCGGGAGAAGACCCTGGCCGGTTTCCAGGACTGCCAGAGGGCGCTTGCCGAGACGAACGGCGACTTGACCGCGGCCGAGGAGATCATCCGCAAGAAAGGCCTCCAGGTGGCCGCCAAGAAGGCCCACCGGGAGGCGTGCGAGGGCCGGGTCGCGGCGATGGTGACCGAGGACAAGTCGACCGGCGCGATGGTCGAGGTCAACTGCGAGACCGATTTCGCCGCCAAGAACGAGCAGTTCGGCGGTCTGGCCGCGACGCTGGTGAAGCATGTCCTGGGAAAAGGGCCCGATGAGGTCGTCGCGGGGGCCGAGCTTCACCAGGTGGAGATACATCCGGATGGAGGCAAGACCGTCAAGACGGTTATTGACGAGATGATCGGGATCATCGGCGAAAACATGGGCCTGAGCAGGGTAGTCAGGTTCGCAGCCGCTAGCCCCGGGGTGGTTCACTCATATATCCATCCTCCCGGAAAAATCGGGGTCCTCGTCGAGGTGGGGTTCGACAACGAGTCGGACAAGCAGAAAGGCGACGGGCTGGCACACGAGCTTGCGCTGCAGGTGGCTTTCGCCGACCCGTCGTACGTCAGCCCCGAGGACATCCCCGAAGGAGTCCTCGCCAAGGAGCGCGAGCTGGCCGAAGCGAAGGCTCGCGAGCAGGGCAAGCCCGAGCATATCGTCCCCAAGATCGCCGAGGGCATGATGCGCAAGTACTACTCCGAGGAATGCCTGCTCGAGCAGCCGTACGCGAAGGACCCGAAGATCGCTATCAAGGACCTCATCAAGCAGTCCGGCATTCCCGGGCTGAGGGTGAGAAGGTTCGCCAGGTTCGCTCTCAAGTAAACGCGCCCGTTGTGTGGGGCAGGCTTTCCAGCCTGCCGTGTGCGGCAGACTCGAAAGCCTGCCCCACATTCAGTTGCAGTGGCAAAAAAAAGACCCTCCTCTATGGAAGGTCCCCTGTCCCTCTATTCATCCGTCTTTCAGAGCTTGGTCCGGCCTGTTTTCTTGGAGTCCTCTTCCCTCTCCTCCAGGATTTTCTGCGAAAGATCCCACGGCTCCCAGAAGGGGCAATCAGTGCTTCCGCCGCCCTCCAGCACCAGGGGACCCTGCTCGACCGGGAACTGATACAGCTCCCTGGTCTTGTGCTCGAAGACATCGCAAGCTGTCTCGAGATAGCGCGTCTCCTCGAGGCCCTGGATCTCCTGGCCCTCACCGACCACCTGCAGGTGGTGGCAGTTTACGCACAGCTTTATTGTCTTGACCTTTCGCCGCATCGCAAAACCCGCCTGTCGGGACCGATACAGGCTTCTCGCCCCTCCAGTCGAAAGAATACCACAACGCACGCAAATCTCAAAGCTTCAGGCTATTAATCTTAAAAATCGACGGGACAGACTGACAAGAGCCGCGATGGACCACATCACTACGATACTGATGGCATCGGACGGGTTCACGACATCTTGAGGCGATGCCAGGGGGTCTTGCAGGAGTCGCGGACCCGCTTGCTGCGCGCCCGGCTCTTAAACACTGCCTCGATTCATGATCGTATGCGGGACCGGCGCCGCCCTGCCCGTGCTATAATCCGGTCCCGTGACTCCTTCCGCCCGCAAGCACACTCAGGGAAGCGACACGCCGCTCATGCGCCAGTATGGGCTGGTGAAGTCGCGCTATCCGGACGCCTTCGTCCTCCTCAGGCTGGGCGATTTCTACGAGCTGTTCGGCCAGGACGCCATCAAAGCCTCATCAATCCTCGGCATCGTCCTGACATCACGCGACAAGGGCCCGGACCCCATGCCGATGGCCGGCGTGCCGCATCACTCGGTGATGACCTACATCAAGAAGCTGGTCGATGAGGGCCATACCGTCGTGATTGTCGACCAGATGGAGGATCCCAGGCAGGCCAAGGGCATCGTCAGGAGAGAGGTCACAAGGGTAATCACGCCCGGAACGGTGCTTGAGGACGAGCTTCTTCCGTCCGAGCGTGGAAACGCTCTGGCGGCGCTATGTGTCGAGGAAGCCGCCGGCGGTGTCGAGTCCTGGTGGGGCCTGTCGGTTGTCGATATCTCGCAGGGCACGTTCGTGGTCACCGGCGGATCGATCAAGTCGGACGACACGGATGGGGATGAGCGCGACGTCCTCACAGACGCGGTCGCGGCCGCACTCGACGAGTGCGAGAGATTCCCCGTTCGGGAGCTTCTGGTCGAGGAGCCGATCAGAAACCTTGGGGTTCTCGCATCATGGTCCGGAGACCATCCGGCGACCACGATCTCGACGCGCAGAAGGACTCCGGACGATTTCTGGCGCCTCGACGAGCGCCTCAGAAGCCACCTCAAGCTCGGCAGAGAGGTCCCCTACCCGTTCCTGACCGCCGACGAGGCCGCGTCACATCAGGCCGCGCTCAGAATACGCGCGGTCGCGGTCGCTCTCGAATATATCGATGAGACCAACCCGCGCGCGCTTGCCGGACTGGATCGGATCATGTCATACGATCCTTCGGGCCACATGATTATCGATCCGACCACACTCAGAAACCTCGAGATCTTCCGGACAATCCGCACCGGCGACCGCAAAGGCAGCCTCCTGTGGGCGATCGATCGCACGCTCACGCCCGGCGGCAGGCGGCTTCTAGCCGAGCTGCTTGCTTTTCCTCTCATCGATCCGAAAAGAATCGCCGCACGGCAGGAGGCTGTCGATGAGCTCGTGGGAGCCGGCCTTACGAGGGAAGATGTCGTGGACGCGCTCAGGAGCGTAAGGGATGTCGCAAGGCTCTCGCGGAGGCTGATCGCGGGCAAGGCCAGGCCCATCGACGCGCTCGCGCTCGGCGGCTCGATGTTGAGCCTTCCCGCTCTGAAGCAGGCCGTCGGACGTTTCGACTCGCCGCTTCTGAAGCAGATCAACAGCGAAACAGGGGTCCATGGGGAGCTCACGCGCGAGCTTGACTCGGCGCTCGATCCCGAAGGCTCGCTTTCCGGCAAGGACGGCGGCTACATCAGGAGCGGCTACAATCCCGAGCTTGACGAGCTAAGAGACCTAATGACCGGGGGGCGCGACAGGATTCTCGCCCTCCAGGCGTCCGAGCGGGAAGCCACAGGGATCAAGAACCTGAAGGTGGGATTCAACAAGGTATTCGGCTACTACCTCGATGTCACGAAATCCAACCTGTCTCAGGTCCCGAAGCGTTACGTCCGCAAGCAGACGCTCGCGAACAGCGAGAGATACATAACCGAGGAGCTCAAGGAGCTTGAGAGCAAGGTACTGGGGGCCGAGGAGCGCGCGAAGGCGCTCGAGGAGGAGCTTTTCAGCGGGATTATCGAGAGGATCAGGGCTGAGGCGGGCGCTCTCGGCCGGACCGCCGCGGCTCTGGCGATGCTGGATGTCCTGATGTCGCTCGCGAGGCTCGCGCTTGAGCAGGGCTGGACCCGTCCGCAGCTCTCGGACAAGATCGAGGTCCGCCTGAGGGCCTCGCGCCATCCGGTGCTGGAGCAGACGCTCGCGGAGCCTTTTATACCGAACGATGCCGACCTCAGCGGCAACGAAAACCAGCTCAACATAATCACCGGTCCGAATATGGCGGGGAAATCGACCTACATGCGCCAGATCGCCCTGACCATCCTGCTCAATCAGATCGGGTCCTTCGTTCCCGCCGAGGAAGCGCTGCTCGGGATTTTCGACAGGCTGTTCAGCCGGGTCGGGGCCACCGACGACCTGGCTCTCGGGCAGTCGACCTTCATGGTGGAGATGCTCGAGACCGCGCATATCCTTCATTCGTGCACTCCGCGCTCGCTTGTCATTCTGGACGAGATCGGGCGCGGCACGAGCACGTACGACGGTCTCGCGATCGCATGGTCGGTCGCCGAGTTCCTCGCCAACCGTCCCGACCTCAGGCCGATCACCCTCTTCGCAACCCACTACCATGAGCTCACCAGCCTCGCTGAAGACCTCCCGCACGGCAAGAACTGGCGCATCACTCTCCAGGAGCGCGGCGGCGATGTGATCTTCCTCCGACGCGTCGTCGAGGGTAAGGCCGGACGGTCCTACGGAATCCAGGTCGCGAGACTGGCGGGACTTCCGAAACCCGTGATCGATCGCGCAACCGAAATCCTCGAGATACTCGAACAGCAGAAACTCAAGGTCGACCTGAGGGTGAGTGCGCGGAGACCCCAGCTCGACGATGACACCCTGTTCCTCCCCCTGCCGGGAATCCCCGAGTCCGACCGAACCCGCAATTCAGAGTAGAGCGCTCACCGGGTGCGCCGCTTTTCTAAGCGGCGTTTTCTTGAATGAATGCCGCCTGGAAAGGCGGCGCACCCGGAGGCGGCGCCCTTCTCCGGTTTCTTCTTGCCCATTTTCCCAAGGGGAGTATGATTACGCGGAATGATGCACCGCGGCACCGCACGATCGACCGGCGGCGTTCTCTCCGGCATTTACCCCGGCTTCTGGCGCATCTGGGTTGTCTTCTTCGCGTCGGTGCTCGTGGCCGCATCCGTGATGAACTACCTCATCAACCCGTTCTCGATCTACGGAACGGGCTTTTTCGAGCCGTATCGCGAGAACTCCTATGTCGAGAAGGCCATGCAGTTCGAGGCGATGAACCCGACCCCGACTGCGATTGTGATCGGCAGCTCCCGGGTGAACTCGATCGATCCCGAGCTTATGCGCGAGCTAACCGGCAAGCGCTGCTTCAACTGGGGAGTGCCGTCCGCGGGGATGGAGGTCATCAACGCCATCATTCGGCTGGCGCGGGAGGATTATGGCGTCCCGGTGGACATGGTGATCGTGGGAGTTGACCCCGACGTGCTCTACTCCGAGTTATGGGTGCATCCGCAGGCCCTGCTCGCGCCGATGTATTCGAAGTATCTGAGAGGTACAGGCCTTCGCGCAAAGCTGAAGGGCTTTGCGAACAGCACGCTCCGGCTCATCACGATGGAGCAGACAAGCGCGTCGCTTGCAGTGATCCGCAGGGAGCTGGGCGACAAGTCCATAGAGAGACTGGAGTTATACCGTCCGGACGGCTTCGCGCTCTACATAAAGAAGGAGCAGGCGATCGAGGCCGGGACGTACAATCTGCAGGAGATCATCGACAACCGTCTGCTCGACTATCCCATGGGCATTCGCCGGCTTGAGTCGGTCGACGACCTGCCGCAGGATCGCAAGGCGCTTTGGATCGATTTCCTGGAGTATTGCAGATCGAACGGAATCCGGGTCTATGCCTACCTCCCGCCCGCGCATCCGAGGCTGCTCGCGATGCTCGAGCGGTTCGGGATGGAGGAGAATCTTGAGGTGGCCGCCGAGTTCCTTGAGGAGACCGTGCCCTCATACGGCGGCGTGTTTCGGGACTTCACCATGCTTGACAGCTTCGGCGGCGAACCCGACCAGTTCTACGACGAGGTCCACATGCGCAAGCAGAACAACGACAGACTCCTGAGAAGCCTTCTGGAGGACTATAATTCCCCGACCGAGGTGCCGGTTGCTTCCAGCAATCGGTCCTCCGACGGAGCGCAGTAGAATATGCTCTTCCCCAGCACGATATTCATGTTCGTCTTCGCACCGATAACCATCGTCGGCTATTGGCTGTTGCGAAACGACAGGATAAGGCGCCTCTGGCTCACCGTCGCGAGCTACATCTTCTACGGCTACTGGGACTGGCGCTTCACGAGCCTCATGTTCATAGCCTCGGTCGTGAACTACTACGGGTCTCTGAGAATCTCGCGAGCGCGGACCGAGCGCGAAAGGAAGCTCTGGCTTGTGCTCGCGCTCGCCGGCAGTCTGGCTCTGCTCGGCTATTTCAAGTACTTCATGCTGCTCCTGACCACTCTGAACGTGCTCTCCCGATGGACAGTCGGCGGCGAGCTCGTGCATGTCTGGAACATCATCCTCCCCATCGGCATCAGCTTCTTCACCTTCCAAGCGATGAGCTACACGATCGATGTGTACCGAAAGCAGGTTGACCCCACCTCGGACTTCATCGAGTTCGCCTGCTTCGTGGCGCTCTTCCCCCAACTGATCGCCGGCCCGATCGTCAGGTACAGATGGATCTCCGACACCCTCCGCAATCTTCCCTCGAGACTGTCAATCGAAAACCTGAACCTGGGGCTGTTTTACTTCACGCTCGGGCTGGTCAAGAAGGTCCTCGTCGCCGACCGGATCGCCTACTACATCGATCCCATGTTCCTGAGCTATCAGAACCTGGCGCCGGTGGAAGCCTGGCTGGCGATTATCGGGTTCTCGCTTCAGCTCTATTTCGATTTCGCGGGATACAGCCTTATGGCGATAGGCCTGGGTCACCTGCTCGGCATCCAATTCCCGCAGAACTTCAATTCGCCGTACCAGGCCGTCTCGATAAGCGATTTCTGGCGCAGATGGCACATCACGCTCTCAACCTGGCTCAGGGACTATCTCTACGTACCCCTGGGAGGGCGGGAGAATCGGGCGGTCGCGCTGGCCGTCACGATGCTGCTCGGCGGGCTGTGGCACGGGGCCGCATGGACATTCATGATCTGGGGCGCTTTCCATGCAGTTTTGCTCGAACTCCATCACCACCTGAAGAAATTCAGGTGGATTCCGAGGAATGTCGTATGGGCGAGAACCGGGACGTTCCTGATCGTCACGATCGGCTGGGTGTTCTTCCGGCCCCCGGATTTCGAGGCATCCTGGGTCATGTTGCAGGCGATGTTCGACGTGCCGGGATTCCTTGAGAGGGTTTCCATTCAGCCCGGTCTGCTCGTTTTCCTAGCCGTCGCGCTCGCATGGGCGATGCTGGCCCCGAACGGGGTCGAGCTGATACGCGAGCGGAAGATCGAGCCGGGACCGGCATGGGCTGTCGCGCTGGGCGTCCTGACAGCCGTCTGCGTGCTCCTCTCCGGCGAATCGGGTCCGTTCCTCTATTTCCAGTTCTGAGGGCGGGGATTGCAGCGACGACAAGCTACGCTCGAAGACTCGCTCCGCTTGTCGTCGCCACCCGGGGATCCTCGGCGATGGCGGGTGAACACACACGTCGCTTCGCGCTGTGTGTGCCACATGTGCAGTGAGGCACGCGCTGGTTGCTGACGATATAATACTCGCATGCTGGTCGGTCTTAGAAAAAGCTGGTCTGCCAGGCTTGCAGACCCGTCTGTTGTTGTCCTTGTGTGTCTCGCCCTGCTGACAGCGGCGGTCTTTGTGTACGGCTTCAAATACTCGGGCGTCTACGTCAGGGTGCTGCCGGTCGCTGCGCTGGCGCTCTGCCTTGCCCTCCTTCTTGTCCCCCAGCGAAACCTGAGCGTGTTCCTCCTGACTGCGCTGGGACTCAGCATTCCCTTCGCCCACTTCGCGGCGTTCGTAGTGGTCGGAGAGGGCGTTCAATGGGCGCACATCCTCGGATCGCTTCTGATAATCCACCTCGTCGCGAGGCTCCTGCTCGGCCACCGGATTCCCGTCGCCCCCGCAACACTCCCCATCCTCACATTGACGGCGGCGACAGTCATCTCGGTTTTCGCGGTGATCGATCAGCCCGTTGAGTACATCTGGGAATTCTGGAAATCCGAAATCCAATTCCTGTTCGCGGTGCTTGTGTTTCTGGCGGTCATCCATGTCAGGCTCAGGGATCGTCAACTGATGTTCCTCCTGAAGAGCATGATCCTTCTGAGCGCCGGGGTGGCGCTTTTCGGAATATACCAACTGCCCGCCAGATTTCTCGAACTGCCCGGCGGGATCGTCAGACTGACCAATCCTTCGCTCTCGGGCATCGTGCAGGTCACCACCCTGATACATCACCTGACCCGCGCGGCCTCGATCTTCTCCGAGCCCTCGTATTTCGGGCACTATCTTGTCGGGATGATGGCCCTGACTCTCCCCGCCGCTCTGCACCGTCCCAACCTGTTTGGCCGCCGCTATATCCTGTGGCTGATTATCCTGATTCAGTCCACGGGCCTCGTCCTCAGCCAGTCCGTAGGCTCCTTTTACCTGATGGCTCTGCTGATCGTCGTCACGTTCCTCGCGGAGCGCGCACAGGCAAGAAAGAAGCTGGCGGGCGCGCTCTTGCTGATGGTCCTCACGGGAGCGGCGGCGTTGACCGTCGTACAGCGGGTATCCGGGTTCGAGGTAGGCCAGATGCTGCAGGAGCGTGCGTACGGAATCTACATGTACGCCAAGGGCGACGAATCGTACCTGGTCGTCGGCGAGAGCCTCTTCCTCAGGCTGGATACAGCTCGAATCGCCCTCTCGGTCTGGCTTGAACATCCGATTATCGGGGTGGGGCTCGGCTCATACTCCCTGATATCGTATCGATACGGGGAAGTGAATCTCTTCGGATTTGCGGCGAATACGGTCGTGAACACGCTTGCGGAGACCGGCCTGGTCGGGTTCATCGCGCTGACGTGGGTCGCGATCTCGAGCCTTTTCGGAGTCTGGAGGGTTTTCGGTCCCGGCGAGCCGGCCCCCGTGAACCAGGAATCGGGGGAGAACGGCGCAACGCTCAGACTGGCGGCCAGAATGATTTTCTACCTCATAGCTGTTGAGCTTCTCTACTTCCACGTGCTGAACAGTTTTTTCTGGCCGAGCACGTGGTTTTACCTCGGACTTGCCGGCCTGGTTGCTATAATGGACCGACGTCGCAAAGCCGAGCTCCCGGCGGCGACACACTCCTGAAAATGCGGATTCTCTGGCTCGCAACACTGCTACCCTTTCCCCCCGACACGGGGGGCAAACAGGACACGCTCTACATCCTTCGCGAATTCAGCCGCGCAGGCGATGACATCACCGCCGGCGTCTTTTTCCATGAATCGGCACCGCCCGACATCCCCGGCGAGTTCGCCAGTCTTGTCCGCGAAGTGGTCTTTCTGCCGGGGAATCCCAAGCCCCTGCATTCGAGGCTCCTGGCAAGCCTGTCGGATGAAGTCCCGTTCAAGTTCAGGAAGTACTTCTCGGAAGAATCAGTGGAGATCATCACCGGACTTCTGGAGTCGGCTTCATTCGAGCTGGTCATGCTCGACCATCTTCACCTTGCACCCCTGGTCCTTTCATGCCGGGACAATTTGATGTCGAAGGGTATCAACATGCCCCCTCTGGTGCTGAGAACGCCCAATGTGGAGTCGGTGGTTGTCGAGAAGTATGCTGAGCGGGTCGACAATCCCCTCGTCAAGACATTCGCCGCTCGCGAAGCCAGGAAGACGAAAGCATACGAAGCCGCGGTGCTCGGCGAGTTCGACCTCGTCGCCGCGATAAGCCCGGTCGATCAGGCCAGATACCGCGGGATGTCAACCCGGCCCGACAGGATAATCTGCATAACGGCAGGGGTCGATGTCCAGGCGCTACCTCCGTCGGACGATCCCCCTAAACCCGGGGAAGTTGTCTTTGTGGGATCTTTCGACTGGCAACCGAATGTCGACGGTGCAAAGTGGCTGATTGACAAGGTCTGGCCGATTATAAACGAGCGTTTACCTGCAGCCCATCTCACTCTGGTCGGACGCAAGCCGCCGCCCTATCTTGAGAAGATGGCATCGGATTCGGTATCGTTGACCGGCTGGGTGGATTCGGTCGAGGAATATGTGAGGCGCGCGTGCTGCTGCGTTGTCCCCTTATGGATCGGCAGCGGCATGAGATTGAAAATCCTCGAGGCGTTCGCGCTCGGACGGGCGGTCGTGTCGACGTCCCTCGGAGCCGAGGGCATTGAGATTGAGGACGGGACAAACATCCTGATACGGGACGAGCCGAGAGCATTCGCCGATGCGGTGATCGAGGTACTCAGGGACGACAAGCTGAGAAGCTCCCTGGGTGCTCACGCCAGGGAGCTCGTGGAGAAGAAGTACTCCTGGGAGATGTCCGGCAGGGCGTTCAGGGATCGGGTGAGAGGACTGCTCTGAGCCGGGTAGAAATCGGATGCTGGAACAGGTCCTGATATGGATTTTCTGGACTTCCGTAGCGCTGGGGTTCTACGTTTATTTCATCTATCCCGCCATCCTCGCGATTCTTGCCGTCCTGTTCGGCAGGCGCATCCGGGCGCGGGTTCTTGAGACAGACGAAGACTGGCCTGAAGTGGCGCTAATGATCCCCTGCTTCGATGAGGAGAAGGAGATCGCCCGCAAGCTCGAAAATGTGGCTCGTCTCGACTACCCGCGCGGCAAGCTGAGGACGGTGGTCATGAGCGACGGATCGCGGGACGCCACGGCCCGTCTCGCGCGGGAGTTCGCGACTGCGCATCCCGAGGCGGACATCACCGTCCTGGACTTCCCCGAGAATCGTGGAAAGAGCGCGAGCCTGTTCAGAGGCATAAGCTGGCTGAAGGAAAACCGGCCCGGGGTGGAGATACTCGCGTTCACCGACGCCAATGCGGTCTGGGCACGCGACGCATTGAAGCAGATCGTCGCTCCCTTCTCCGATCCGACCGTCGGCAGCGCCAGTGGACTCCTCAGGTACGTGAACCCGGAGGGCGCTGCCGCAGGCGACATGGAAGAGCTTTACTGGAAGTATGAAGTCCTGCTGAAAAGACTCTCGAGCAGGCTGGGCAGCCTGCCCGGCGCGATCGGCAGCATATTCGCTCTTCGCCTGGAGGCTTACAGGCCGCTGTCCGAGGCCCGAGGGGACGACTTCGAGCTTCCGGTCCAGGCCGTAATCGATGGATATCGCTCGATCCTCGTTGAGGATGCCGATTCCAGGGAGTCGCCCAGCACGGATTTCATGACCGAGTACCGCCGCAAGCTGAGAATCACCGGGCAGATGATCCCGTCCGCCGTCATGCTGTTCTGGAGGGCCTTGACGAGGGGACGCGGCATGATCGCGTTCCAGCTTCTGTCTCACAAGCTCCTCAGATACCTCGTGCCTCTCTACCTGCTTCTCGTTCTGCTGAGCTCGATTCTTCTCTGGAATGCATCGGTCATCTACCAGGCGGCGCTCCTCGTTCAGGCTGTCTTCTATCTCCTTGCGGCACTCGGATTCGCCGTCGAGCGAGCGGGCACCTCGCCGCCGAAGCTGCTGCAGATTCCGCTGTACTTCACCATGGTGAATATCGCCAGCCTGGTGAGTATGATAAGGGGGATTGCCGGACGGCCGGTGCGATGGGAGCGCAACCGCTAGCGTCGAGGCGATTGAGCAGACCACGGTGACGGATACCCAGCGTGCATACAAGGGAAAACCCGGGCTCGGCGTCAGCCATGACACCTGGGATAAGGCCAGGGATGCCCTGAGACTGCATCTGGCTTCCTTCATCCCCGCCCAGGTGGTGACTCTGACACCGGAGATGTGCGTGCGGGCCCACGATGATCCCGAGTTCAGGAGGATCATCGACAATGCCGCAGTTGTCGTGGCCGACGGCGTCGGCGTTGTCTGGGGACATGGGCGGCTGACATCGAAGCGGCCGGAGAAAATCCCGGGAATTGACCTCGCCGCCTGGGCGCTGGAGGAAGTCGACAGGATCGCAGAACGGGTTTACCTCCTGGGAGCCAGGCCGGAAGTGGTTGAGAAAGCCGCGGAATCGATCGGCGCGAATCATCCCAGGCTCAGTGTGGCGGGATGGCGCGACGGCTATTTCGCGCCGGAAGACGAGAAAGAGGTGGTCTCCGCCATCGCCTCGACCTCCCCTCACCTGCTGCTCGTGGGGATGGGCTCTCCGAAACAGGAGATGTTCATAGCGAGGTACCTGACCGACCTGAGATGCGCAGTGGCGATGGGAGTCGGCGGGAGCTTCGATGTCTGGGAGGGAGGGGTGAGAAGAGCCCCTGCGATATTCAGGAAAACGGGCACGGAATGGGTGTATCGGGTGCTTACCCAGCCGGGCGCCCGTATGCGCCGACTGCCGATCCTGCTGCGGTTCATCAGCATCGTCAATTCGTCAGCCAGATCACGTCAATTGCACTGAGGACGCGCCTTGCTGCTCCTGCAGGTGGGACGCATGCGCTCCTGTTCGGGCACAGACATGCCTCGACGATTTCTAGATTTAACTTTACCGAGGTGCTATGATTACCTGTTCGCCGCCGGACGGAGGAGCCGGGGTATTGGGATATGCGTGCCCGGTTCCATGCCTGCGGCGTTCGGACTAACCATGCCGCGAGAGCCGATAGTCCATTTCCAGAGGGTGACCCTGGTCTATCCCAACCTAGTCCGCGCCCTGGAGGATGTAGAGCTGGAGGTCGATGAGGGCGAGTTCTGCTTCCTGGTGGGACCCACCGGGTGTGGGAAGTCATCGATGCTGCGGTGCATCTACCTCTCCGAAAGACCGAGCAAGGGCCGCGTGAGGGTGATGGGGAGGGACATTACCCACCTGCCCCCGGGGCGAGTGCCCTTCCTGAGAAGGAAAATCGGGGTGGTGTTCCAGGATTTCCAGCTCCTCGAGTACAAAACCGTCGCGGAAAACGTCGCCTTCGCCCTCCAGGTCATCGGGGCGCCCCCCGACGACATCAACCGCAAGGTCCCGCTGGCGCTCAGGATGGTCGGGCTCGAGAGCAAGACGGACATGTTCCCGCACGAGCTCAGCGGGGGGGAGCAGCAGCGGGTGGCGATCGCAAGGGCGATAATCAACACCCCGCCGATCGTTCTGTGCGATGAGCCCACGGGAAACCTCGATCCGAACACCTCCGTCGATATCGTCCGCCTGCTGACACTGATCAACCAGCGAGGGACCACGGTCCTGATGGCCACCCATGACGCTCAGATCGTGAACACTTTCAGGCGTCGGGTAGTCTACATTGAGAACGGCAGGGTCGTCTGGGACCAGGCCCAGGGAGAATACATAGCCGACGATGAGAAACTTCGGCTTCTTTCTTAAAGAGACCGTCGAAGGCATCCGTCGCCATTCGACCGGCAGCCTGGTCACGTTCCTCCAGGTCTTCATCAGCCTTTTCTTCCTCGGAGTGTGCCTGATCTTCATCGTGACCATCAATCACATCGTCGACAGCTTCCTGAACAACCTCGAGATGGGCGCGTTCCTGCGTGACGACCTCACGTACGAGCAGGCGGTCGACCTGATGGACGTGGTCAAGAACCTACCGGGTGTCCGGGAGGTCAAGTATGTCTCCAAGGAGGAAGCATTCGCGCTTATGCAGCAGCGCACCACCGTGGACATCGCCGACCTCGTCCGGCAGAATCCCCTGCCCGCGAGCCTGAAGATAACGGTCTCCACCCCCCGCGCGGCAGAGGAGCTTGCCGCGAAAATCGCGCTGCTCGAGGGAGTGGACGATGTGAGCTACGGCGAGGCGCAGCTTCAGGCCATCCTGCCCATATTCTACGGCCTCGAGCTCATCAGTTTCTTCTGGGCCGTATTCACTGCTGGGGCGACGCTGGTGACAATCGCCAATACCATCAGGCTGGGGATACTCGCTCGCAAGAAAGGAATCAGGATCATGCAGCTTGTGGGAGCGACAAGCTGGTTCATAAGGATTCCGCTTCTGATCGAGGGCCTGATCTACGGGATCGGCGGCGCCGCGCTCGCCCTGGGTTTCGTGGCGGTCAGTTATGACGCGGTCCTGAAGGCTATCGCGGCAAGGAATATATTCAACCCCTGGATGGTTGATTTCGATCTTATGATGGGGAATCTCGCGATCATGTTGTTCGTGCTCGGCGCAGTGATCGGGGTTATAGGCAGCCTTATCGCGGTGGACCGTCATCTGAGAGACGAGAGCTACCGCCCGCAGGTCGCGACGGAAGGGGTGCCGGCATGAAGCGGAAGGTGCATGGACGAATCGAGAAGCTGACGCTGGCCGCTCTCCTCGCCCTCGTTCTGCTCGGACTGCCGGTCGTTCTGGTCGCGCAGGAGTCGTCGGATGACGAGACGGCCAACCGCCGACAGGCGCTGGACGAGTTGAGCGAAGACCGCGCTGCCAAGGAGCAAGAGCTTACCCAGATGCGCCAGGCCGAGAATCTGGCCCTGGACGAGCTGGAGGAGATCGATCGAGACCTTAGCGAGCTCTCCTCCCGGCTCAACCGGACTTCCTCCGAGCTTGAGAGGAAGCGGGCGCAGGTAGAGCACCTGAGCAGATCGAACGAGCAGGCGGTTGCGGATCTGGAGAACGCGCAGGCGAGGTTCGAGACGCGGCTGGTCGAGTGGTACAAGGCCGGCGGGGGAAGCATGCTGGGCAGCCTCATCGCGACGGGCGACCTGTCGGATTTCTTCCATGTGATGTACTACATGGAGAAGATCATAAAGAGCGACCAGGAGACGATCGATTTCATACGGGAGCAGCAGGGTCGGATATACGAGCAGACGCAGGCGTTGCGGACGGAGATAACGCAATTCGAGAGGCTGCTTGCCGAGCTTCGAACGGACGAGGGACGGTTCGAGGAGCTTCGCGAGTCGCGCTACACGCAGCTCACCGCGATAGCGAGTGATGTCGACACCGCCGAGCGCGCGCTCAGAGAGCTCGAGGCATCGAGCTACGAGATAGCCATGCTCCTCCAGGCGTCCACTTACACCTCCAGCCTGGCGGGCGGTCCGCTGATCAGACCCATCGACGGCTCCGTTTCCTCGGATTTCGGCATGCGGAGGCATCCCATTTTCGGCGGCGTACGAATGCATACCGGCGTCGACATTAACGCCCCGTACGGTACCCACATCCATGCGGCGGCGGACGGTATCGTGGTCTACTCCGGATGGAAGAGGGGCTACGGCAACTGCGTGACGATCGACCACGGAAACGGCCTCGCCACCCTGTACGCTCACTGCTCATCCCTCGAGGTCTCCGTCGGCGAGACAGTCAGACGGGGACAGGTGATAGCAAGGGTCGGTTCGACCGGCTGGTCCACCGGCAACCACCTCCACTTCGAGGTCCGCATCAACGGCGAGCCGGTTGATCCGGAGGATTACATCTAGGCCGGATGATCCCCGGCACTCCACAATTACCTATTTGGAAGATGTGTCAAATGAACGATGAACCTCGCACCCGACGAATATTCAACTTCACCCTCGCGCTGACCATCGCCCTCGCCTTCCTCCTCGGCTTCCAGAGCGCGGGTCTCATGAATCTGATGTCGACGCAGGACAAGCTGCCCACCTGGATTTCCAGGGCCGCATCGGGCCTTTCTTACAGCGCGCAGGCGGCGCCCCCGGGCTTCACCGAGGGGGAGATGGGCGTTCTCTACGAGGTCCTGACCCACATATCCCAGGCTTATTTCTATCGGGACTCGGTGGACAACCAAGAGGTGGTTTATGGGGCGTCGTCGGGGGCGGTGATGTCGCTTGGCGACCGCTACTCGCGCTTCATCCCGCCCGCGGACCAGCGCCTGCTGACCGAGGAGATCGAGGGTGAGTATGCGGGCGTGGGGATCAGCATCATCGATCGCCCCGGACTGTTTCCACCGCTTGCGCTTGAATGCGAGATTGAAAGCGGGGTCGACCCGGAGGACATTCTCTACCTCAGGGAGATGAGAGGCGTGCACGTGGTGCAGGTTTTCGAGAACGGCCCGGCATTCCCTGCGGGAGTGGAGTCCGACGATGTCATCGCGTGCGTGGACGGTCAGCCGCTGCGCGGAGCCATGGCTACTGAAGCCGCGGACCTGATCAAGGGACCCGAGGGAACCCAGGTGACCATCGTAATGTGGCGCCCCAGCCTGCAGGAGGAGTTCACTTTCGACCTCACGAGGCAGGTGGTTCAGGTCCCCACCGTCGGGGCAAGCGAGATGCTGACCGATCAGGTCGGCTACATCAGGCTCGATTCGTTCAATAACCTCACGCCGCACGATGCCGCGGTCGCGGTGAACGATCTGCTGCTCAAGGGCATGAAGGGCCTCATTTTCGACCTCAGGAACAACACTGGAGGACCCATGACCGCCGCGATCGGCGTCAGCGACCTGTTCGTCCCCGACGGAGTGCTTGTATCGTACGAGGACAGTCTAGGCCGTCGAGAGCAATTCGGGAGCGACGACGGCGGCGATGCGGTCGGGATTCCGCTCGTTGTGCTGGTGAACGGAAACACGGCCAGCTCGTCGGAGATTGTGGCGGGGGCGATCAGAGATACGCACAACGGCGTTCTGCTCGGCGAGACGACCTTCGGGAAGGGCTTCGTGCAGAACGTGTTCACGCTGCACGACGGGTCCGGACTCGTGCTGACCACCGGCAGGTATCTCACTCCCAACGGGGGGGAGATTACCCAGGACGGGATCGAGCCCGACATCGTCTCCGATCTTGATCCTGAGCGGCTCAGGCAGGAGGATCCTGAAGTCGACGCATTCCTCAAGCAGATCGAGAGCCTGAACGTCCAGTACACCCAGCTGCGGGAGCAGATGTTCGACTACCTCCAGAGCCATGATTTCCAGCGCGACAATGCGCTCGATGTGATGTCGCAGTGGCTTGAGAGCGGACAGCCTCCGGCGATACAGGATGCGGGAACGCAAGCGTCGGACGCTGCGACTTCCGACAAGAGCGATGAGGAGCCCATGAACGACGGCTCTTCGGAGTGACTTGAGTTACTTGAATATCACGGATGGTGACAGATGGCACAGTTTGAACAAAGATGCGCGATTCTGGTGGATGTCCAGAACCTGTTTTATTCCGCCAAGCATCTGTATGGCGGCAAGATCAACTACGATCACCTGCTTGAGGCCGCCAGCAGACGTCGCAAGGTGGTGAGGGCGATCGCCTACGCGGTCAGAACGCCGGAGATCGACCAGGAGAAGTTCGTCAAGCTTCTCTACGAGCTCGGTTTCGAGGTGCGCATGAAGGACCTCAAGGTCCGTGCGGACGGGACGGCGAAGGGCGACTGGGACATGGGCCTCGCCATTGATGCAATAGGTCTCATAGACAAGGTCGATTGCGTCATATTGGTTTCGGGCGACGGCGACTATGTGCCTTTGGTCGAGCATCTGAAGGCCCGCGGCTGCAGAGTCGAGGTCTACTCCTTCAAGGCGAACACCTCCCAGGACCTTGTGGACTCGGCCAATGAGTACTATCCGATGGACGATAAGTTCATCTTCCGCACCGGAAGAGACCGAAAGCCGTAAACGCCAACACCGCCGCCCTACTATTGCACGCATTCTCTTGCCCCTTCGTGTTTCCGTGCCTTCGTGGTTATCTTTTTTCGTTGTCCTTTCTTCGTGTCTTCGTGCCTTCGTGGTTAGTCTTCTGTTGAATGTTGAACGCGAATGCGACATGCTCCACTGAAAATCCTGTTCGCGACTTTCATCTTTTTCTCGATTCCGTTCCAGCTTGCTCGGTCCCAGCAGCCCGACCTCGAGCCGGCCCGCTATACCATCAGCGGCGACCAGGTCCTTATTGAAGTCGACGAGCGCGACGCGAGACATCTTTACGCCGAGGGCAATGTCCTGCTGAGCTATACATTGCAGGGCGATGAGTGGACGCTTTCCGCCGCGAAGGTGGAGTTCACCGAACAGCTTGCTTCCGAGGGCGATCAGACTCCGATCCTGCAGACCGCGTACGCGGAAGGGAATATTGTCCTCACCGGCGCACAGGTCACATTGACCGCGCCCGGGTCGATAACAGTGGACCTTATCGCACGCACGGTCGCGAGCGACTCGGACGACATCCACCTCGCCTTTCCCGACGGCGAGATCGAGACCGACAGCCTCGCGATCCGTCAGGAAGGCGTCGAGACCTACATGATCGAGACCGCCGAACGGACGGTCGCGCAGTATAACCTCTCGAGCTCGATATTCTACTCACAAGTTGCAGGCGATACTTCCTCCGAGAGCTTCTTCGGCTCGCTGAAGTTCGATTTCTCGACAATCACGATGGAAACCGAGCGCACGCAGCTTCAGATCGCAGGGAATCGCCCTATATTGCTGGTGTGTCCCGACCCTAGCGTCATCACGACTTCCGCGAACAGACTCACTATGCCCTCATGCAATCTCGGTTTCGATCCACCCACACTCAGCGGCAACAGCGGAGCCGAGCTTGCCATCGGACGCGACACAATCCTGAGCGCCGGCACCCTTCTGCTGACATATCCGGAAGAAGGCGGGATGTACGTGGAGTTCGCGGGATGCGCGCCGGGCCCTGGGGTGGAGACGGGACTGCCGGAGCGCGTGACGATCTCTCACCCGGCGGGGATTTTCAGCGCGGGGAGCATCACCGTCGAAGTGCAGGAGGACGGGACGAGCAGGATTCACGCTTCCGGCGACGCATGCTTCGAAGTGCCCCTCGTGACCTTCACCGACATCACAACCGACGGATCGGAAGAACTCCCCGCCCCCGGCGAAAGCTAGTCTGGCCGAAACCCAAAACAAAGCCGTCGCAGCCGGCTAGTGACTAACCTCCCCTCCTCGCGTAGAATATCCCCCGACGGAAGCCGCTCGGGATGATCGACCAGGTCAGAAATCTCTGGAAGTACCGCGAGATGATCTGGAATCTCGTCGTGAGGGACCTCAAGGTGAAGTACAAGGGGTCCGCGCTCGGGTTCCTCTGGAGCTTCCTGAACCCGCTGATCCTCATGACGCTTTACTGGATCATCTTCACCAAGCTCGCGCCCGACATGAAGCGCGACATCCCGACGATCGGAGGCCGCGAGCTGAACTACGGGATATTTCTGATCGCGAGCATGTGGCCATGGATGGCGTTCCAGGGCGCGGTCGCGAAATCAGCGCCCACGTTCATCCTGAACGACAGCCTGATCAAGAAGGTGTATTTCCCGCGCGAGGTCCTGCCGATCGCGACGGTGACGAGCGAGTTCGTGAATTTCCTCTTCGGAATCGCGATTCTTTTCGTGATTCTGCTCGTCACCCGGTACCAGCCCGCGTTCAGCCTGCTGTGGTTCCCCGTGATGCTGTATGTCCTGATCTGCTTCACGCTGGGCTGCGCGCTTCTGATCAGCGTCCTGGACGTTTTCTACCGCGACACCGAGCAGATTCTCAACAGCTTCCTGACCATCCTCTTTTTCGCGACGCCGATCATCTACTCGGTCTCGCTCGTCAGGCAGAAGCTGCTCGGAACGTACGAGGGCATGACCGCGATCAAAATCTGGCGCAACCAGATGCTCTCGCACGTCTATTTCGCCAACCCGCTCGCGTGGATTATTCCGTACACCCGCTACTCTCTCCTCGGCGCATGGGATCTCATCGAGCCGTACGTCGTCCTGATCATGCTCGTCGGCTCGACGTTGTTCCTCATATTCGCCTACTGGCGCTTCAAGGCGATAGAGCACAGAATCGTGGAGGAGGTGTAGATCAAGTGCTGATCTCGCCCACCATCACACGTAGCATGCGCATCTTGCGCATGTAGTCTTCGTAGCATGCGCATCTTGCGCATGTAGTCTTCGTAGCATGCGCATCTTGCGCATGTAGTCTTCGTAGCATGCGCATCTTGCGCATGTAGTCTTCGTAGCATGCGCATCCTGCGCATGCCCAGCCCAACACCCGCATCCCCACTTCCCCCGACCATCCCCCACTACTGACATGGCCGCAGCCCTTACGCTCATTGTGATATGCTGAGAGAGATTCCCATAGATCAGTGAGGCAACAGAAATGCAGCCGGACCCGACCACACTCATGAAAAGAATCGACCTCGAACGGCCGCTGATCGGCCTGTACGACGCGCCCGACCCTTCGAAATTCGAGCCGCTCGTAGAATGCGACCCGAGCCAGAACACATGCGCCTTCGCCTTCTTCAGCCAGTGGCTGAAAGGCAAGACGCTCCATCTCACGAAGGACAATTACGGCTGTGGCGGCGCGGGCCGACAGTTGTTCGGGATCGAGACCAGGGAGAGAGAGAAGTTCATAAGCTTCCTAGCGGACGAGGAAGGGCTGAAATCGTCGCGCGAGCTGATGGCGCGATGGATCAATACATCGAGCACATACCAGAGGCGGCATCCGCACATTCTCATCGGCCCCGTCAAGGCGGATCAGTGGGAGTACGCGCGGACGATCACGTTCTATGTGAATCCCGACCAGCTTTCGGCGCTGATGATCGGAGCGCAATATCACAGCGGTCCGGACGATCCGCCGCCGGTGATTGCCCCATTTTCGTCGGGATGCGGCCTGCTTGCGCCGTTCAGGAACATGGACATCCCGCAGGCCGCGATCGGCGCGACCGACATCGCGATGCGCCAGTACCTCCCGCGCGACATTCTCGCGTTCACCGTCACCAGACCGATGTTCAAGCAGCTTTGCGAGCTCGATGAGAGAAGCTTCCTGTACAAGCCGTTTCTGCAGAGGCTCAGGAAGTCGCGAGGGCTGCCGGAGCTGTGACTTTGTCGACCGGCCCGGTGAGTCTCCACGGTCGCGCGTCGCGCATATCCATCGGAACTCGTGCAGGTAGGTCTCGATTCAGTCTGATTGACCGGTTTACCGTTCAGCGGTATCATATCAGGCACTTACCCGCCGGCGGGAGGGGAGCCAACAACCAGGCGGGAATGCGGGTTTTTCTCAAGGAACACAAGGGACATCCAGGTGGGGGCAAGCCCGATCCCGCGCTGCTTTGCGAGCGGTCCGATTGCGGGCGCGCCGGGAATCGGGCCATACATTAGGGGAAATCCCCCTTGAACGGAGGCTCACATGAATCGAACACGGGCAAGAGGACTTGGGACCTGGTACCTGCTCTGCTTCGTCGCGGGGACTTTCGCGGCGCTGCTGTCGACCGGGGTCTGGGTTCCGACGCGTGCGGATGTCGACGAGAGCGACTGCTACGCGATATACCATGAAGACTGGTTCGGAGAGGGCTACGAGTTCGGACACGATCTGGCCTACGACACGAGCGGCATCGAATCCCATCCGGACTACGAGGAAGCGTACAACGAAACGTACTGGCCCGCGTATGACACGGGCTGGGATGAGGGATTCGACGACGGGATGGAGGACTGCATCGAGGGGGTCGACCAGGTTTACAACGACGCCTACCAGACCGGCTATGATGACGGATACCTCGAATGTGTGGAGGCGCTCTGTCCGGGAGTGATCGAGGACGCGTACAACGACGGCTACGATGAGGGCTACGCGGAGGGTGAGGATGCGGCGGAGGAGACAGCCTGGCAACTCGGCTACGATGCGGGTTATGAGGAGACATACCACGATCCCGCATACCTGGATGCGTATGATTCCGCGTATCTGACATGGTATGACACCGGCTATGAAGACGGATACACCGAGTGCGAGAACGAGATAGAGATCCCAAGACTTGAGTCCCCTCGAATTCCCACCATCATCCGCCGCACCGGATTCCCGGGACCCGAGGCCTTTGACGAGACCTGCAACGCGACCTGGTACCAGGGATACGATCAGGGGTACCCGATGGGCCACGAGGACGGCGGGGAAGCCGGTGAGAACAAGGGGTACGGCGACGGGTACGGCTCAGGATATGCGGACGGCTATACAGCCGGTCGGGATGAGGGCTGGCAGGCGGGCCACGATGAGAAATATCCGGAGGGTTATTCCGAGGGCGAGTTCTGGGGATACGACCAGGGCTATGACGACGGGTATTTCGACGGCTGGGACGACGGGGTCGCGGACGCAAGCGGGTAATCCGCCCGTCCGGATTTCAGATCAACACGTTCAGAGAAGGAGAAGACCATGCGAAAGCTAATATACATCACAATCAATACCGCGGCATTCTTCCTGCTCGGCTTCATCATCGCGCTGCTCGCGGCGGGCGCGGACGGGGTCGCCTGGGCGGACCTGGAGGACGAATGCCGTGATGCGTATTATGACGAATGGTGGCAGGAAGGCTATGATGAGGGCTGGCAGGCCGGGGCAGATGAGCTCGCGTCTGATGCAATCACGTGGGGGATGGCGAACGGGGAGGAAGACGGTTACGACGACGGATACTGGCTGGGCTACCACAAGGCGTACGAAGAGGATTGCGAAGAGCTTGCCCAGAACGCCGAGGAGGAAGGCTACGACGAGGGCTACGATGTCGGGATCAACGACTGCGAGGCCGAGGATTGCGACGAGGAAGCGGACGAGAGCTACGACGAAGGCTTCGAAGCGGGCTATGACGAAGCCGTAGAGGCCTCGCAGGCCTGGGCCGACGGATACCAGGAGGGCATGGCCGATGGTCAGGCTCAGGGGGAGGTGGACGGCGCGGCCCAGGGCGAGGCCGACGGGTATGCGGCAGGCCACGATCAGGGCTATGCCGACTGCCAGGAGGACAAGACGACTGAGGAATCAGAAGAAGACGGCGGAGGGTTCCAACTGCCGGAAATCGACATCGAGATTCCCACACCACCCAGCGAAGGGGGCCTGATCCTCAGCACCTGCCTGGACGCCTATTACGCCGGCTTCGGCAAGGGCTATGCCACCGGCTTCAGGGAAGGGCACCAGGAGGCTTATGATCCGGCCTTCGAGCAGGGCTACGACGATGGATACGATCCAGGATACATGGCCGGCTACTCGGCGGGTGCGGAGGAGGGTTGGGAGATCGGATACAACGAGGGACACGATGCCGGCTGGGCTGTCGGGTACCCGAACGGCTACAACGTCGGCTATGAGGACGGCTACGAGCAGGGCTGCGAAGCCGGCGGCGGCTGCAACGGAGGCACAGGAACCACTCCGGGCGGTTGATGCGCCCGGGGCGCCACGTGCCGCAGTCCCGGCTTCACTCGACTAATCGAATAGAAAGACCCCCGCATCAAGCGGGGGTTTTGAATTCCTCCTGGACGGCTCCCGGGGATCGCTCATGCTTCGACATCGATGAACTGTCCCGGCGTGAGCTCGTTTCGTTCCCTGGCCTTTTCAACCTCCTCCGTCGTGGCGGCTTTAAGAGGTCTCGATGGAGGAGGGGGTGGGGGCGCGGGATTGGCTACCGGGGCCTCCTCCTCCTCGCGATTCTCATTCTCGGCGAACTCGAAAAGCTGCTGAAACTGTCCGCCGCCTCCGCCGGCATGGCCTTCACGACGCTCTACCCTTCGGAGGTTCTCAAGCCGCTGGGTGAGGAGGGAATCACGCCCGTCATTGATCTCATTAACTCCCATGATCCGTCACCTCCGTCACCACTCTTCCTCCGCTCACAACGTACACCCCGCTAGGTTCCCGTACAGACGAGAAACCGCGCGGGCACTTTCCTTCCCACTAAGATTATATCACTTCCATAGGTTGTATCGGCAGTTTGACGGTTTTTCTGAAGGAATCGGGTGTCACACGACACAAGCCGTCATGCGCCGGCCCTGCGCCGAAGCGCCCGCCGCTTGACTCTCACTCACACAGCCCGCTCTGCGGAATGAAACACACCTCCGGCTTACGGGCGGCGAGGACATCATCAAGCCGCCGCACCGGGGTGAAATGCGGCGCTCCGTGCAGCCATTCGGGATCGGAATGCGCCTTCTCGACAATAGCCCGCAGAGCTTCCACAAACCTGTCCAGAGTCTCCTTCGACTCGGTCTCCGTCGGCTCGATCATCAGGGCTTCCTTGACGATGAGCGGGAAATACACGGTCGGCGGATGGACCCTGTAGTCGAGAAGCGCCTTCGCAATGTCGATCGTCTTCACTCCCGTCTCTTTCGCAAGCTTCTCGGCGCTTGCGACGAACTCGTGCATGCACGTCCTGCTGTACGGTACTTCGAGGAACCCAGAGATCTTCACCCTGAGATAATTCGCGTTCAGTACCGCAAGCTCGCTCATCCGCTTCACTCCCGCAGCCCCGAGCATCCTCAGGTAGGTGTAGGCCCGGACGGCCACGAGAAAATTCCCATAATAGAGCTTCATCCGGCCGATGGACTCAGGCATGTCGGCCCAGTCAAGAAGGCCGTCCTCGCGCTCCACTATTCGGGGATTCGGCAGATAAGGCTCGAGGTGCTTCTTCACGCCCACCGGACCCGATCCCGGACCCCCTCCCCCGTGCGGCGTGGAGAAAGTCTTGTGCAGGTTGAGATGGATGACATCGAAACCCATGTCGCCCGGACGGGTTATCTCGGCGATAGCGTTCGCATTGGCGCCGTCATAATAAAGCTGTCCGCCCGCGGCATGCACCAGGTCCGCGATCTGCGCCACGTCCTCTTCAAACAGTCCGAGGGTGTTCGGATTGGTCATCATGATTCCGGCGGTATCGCCGGACAGCTTGCTCTTCAGTGAATCAAGATCGACCAGGCCGCGCTCGTTCGACTTGACCTCCACCACTTTGAATCCCGCCATCGCCGCCGATGCGGGATTCGTCCCGTGCGCGCTGTCAGGTATCAGCATCTCGCCGCGATGCCCCTGCCCGCCGGCCTGGAGATATTTCTTGATTATCAGAAGCCCGGTGAACTCGCCGTGCGCGCCGGCCGCAGGCTGCAGACTGAACGCGTCCATCCCGAAAATGCGGCTGAGCCACTCCTCGAGGTCGTGCAATAGCATCAGCGCGCCTTGGCATTCCTCGATATCCTGGTACGGATGCAGCTCCGCGAAGCCCGGCAGATTCGACGTGATGTCGTTGATCTTCGGGTTGTACTTCATCGTGCAGCTTCCGAGCGGATAGAAGCCGCTGTCGAGGCCGAAGTTGCGGTTGGAGAGGCCGATGAAATGCCTCACAAGATCGATCTCGCTGACCTCCGGAAGCTCCGGGGCTGCATCCCGAAGATATCCTGCAAGCTCGCGGCTGTCGAACAGGGAATCGTCGAGGGGCCTCAGGCACCTTCGACCGGATTTCGATTTCTCGAAGATGGTCGGGAACTCCGGATGGAGGTAATCCGCTCTTGCTGATGATTCAACGCTTTCCGTGGTCATTTCCCGTTCCCTTTCGTTCGATCCCAGAGCGCAAATCAGACGATGCGAGCAAGCGCATCAACTAATGCATCGATTTCCTCGACCGTATTCTCATCGCTCAGGCCCAGCAGCATTCGATCGGGCGGCTCACCCCACCGCTCAAGCGCCAGCCCCCCGAGAATCCCTTCTTCCCTGAGGATGTCATTCACTTCGTACGCCGGCTTCGGGCATCGTATTGCGAACTCGTGGAAATGCGGAACGCTCGGGTGCACGAGCTCACATTTCGTCCTCTCCGCGACGGCCTTCTTCGCGTAGCTCGTCAGCCCCATGATCCGCCGCGCCAGGCTCGAAAGCCCGGCCTTCCCGTAGTACGCGAGATAGACCGCTGCAGCAAGCGCGCAAAGCGCCTGGTTCGTGCAGATGTTGGATGTCGCCCTTTCCCTTCGGATGTGCTGCTCCCGCGCCTGCAGTGTCAGCACATACCCCGTTCGCCCGTCGACATCCACCGTCCTTCCGCTGAGCCGACCAGGGACTTTCCGGATAAGGTCCTGTTTCGCGGCGAAAATCCCGAGGTGCGGGCCGCCGTAGCTCATCGGCATCCCGAGCGGCTGACCTTCCGCAACCGCGATATCGAAGCCGAGATGTCCGGGCGGTCTGAGAATCGCGCAAGCGATCGCGTTCGTCGCCGCTACCGCGAGAGCGCCGGCCATGTGGATCGCCTGGACCAGCTCGGGAAGGCCGTCGTCCCTGAGGTCTTCGATCACTCCATGACGAGTCGGCCACTGGACAAAGACCGCCGCAGTGCTCTCGTCAAGATTCCGCTTCAGAGCGGCCCCGTCGATCCGACCGTCCTTCCCGACGGGAACATCGACCCACTCCATCTCCAGGCCCAGGTTGTAGGTGCTCATGACCTCACGGACCTCCGGATGCAGAGTCTCGGAGACGAGGACCCTGTTTCGTTTGCCGCGGAAGTTGTCGCGTGCGATCACGAGCGCATCCGCGGCGGCGGTCGCGGAATCGTAGGATGACGCGTTCGCCAGGTCCATCCCGAGAAGCTGCGAGACCATCGTCTGGTACTCGTAGATCGCCTGCAGCATGCCCTGGCTGATTTCAGCCTGGTAGGGAGTGTACGAAGTGATGAATTCGCTGCGGCTGAGGATGGTCTGAAGGACCGCGGGCCGATACATGCGCATCGGGCCTCCGCCAAGAAAGCATGTCTCGCCCGCGAGGGGCATGTTCTGCTCCGAGAGCGTGAACACATCCGCGTACGCCTGCTGCTCGCTCGCAGGGCCGGGGATGTCGGCCGGCTTCCGTGCCCGGATGCCCTCCGGTATGCTCTCAAAGAGGTCCTCTATCCTCTCCACTCCGATCTCATGAAGCATCTCGCGGATATCGGCGTCGGTATGCGGCGCAAACGGCATTTCTTGCACCTCTTGTAACAGACCCAGGTCTCTGAAACGGAAGCAGTATTGTAGCACCGGATAGGAGGCCGCGCATACGCAAGGAGAGTGAACGAACGCCGGCTGGAAAGCCGGCGCACCCGGCTGTGTCGCACCCGGGTGCGCCGCCTTTCCAGGCGGCATCGAAGGTCTGAGCCACTAAAACGGTCAGTGGGGATCAGTCGCCGTCCGGGGAGAACCGGCGGACATATATGTCGCTTCTTCCCATGAAGTCGTAATGCGATTTATCGGGCCAGACTCCGCCGACCATGTATGTAAAGCCGTTATCATCCGCCGCGAGACTTCTCCCGCCTTCGTTGGATCGGGTTATTTCCGATGTCCTGGCCCATACCAGCCTCCCGGAGGCGTCCAGCTTCAGCCGGAAGAAGTCGAGCAGTCTGTTTGTGGGATCGGTGGTACTCTCAAGGACCGCAGGACCGGGATCGAGGTCCACCTCGCCCCTGTAATTCCCGGCGAGATATGCGTTGCCAAGGCCGTCAGACTCGATCGCCTGGGGGAAGATCCCCTCATCGAAGGTCAGCGCCCATTCAAAAGTCCCGTCGGCGCGGAACTTGGCCAGGAAATAGACGAACGGTATTGATGTCAGAAAGCCGAAGGAGTCGTAAGTCGGAACGGATTCCGGAATGAAGGTCTTCTCGATCAGACCGGGGCCGGGATCAAGATCGATGGTTCCACTGAAACGTGCAATGACGTAAACGCCTCCACCTGAGCTGTACGTCACCGCAGCGGCAAGAGCGTCGGTCAACCCCGTCCAATCGACGAGCCAGAGCGTGTTACCCTCTGGGTCAGCCTTCCTCAGGCGGATCGAGGCGAGTCGCTGTGAGCTGCCGGCCGTGAAGCCGGGGACTCCGGACCCGGTTGCCGACATCTCGTAGATATTCCCGGCTTCGTCTACCGTAAGAACATCACTGAATTCCCCCAGCGATCGCACGACATTTCCCCGCGGATCGTAGATTACCAGTTCGTCGTTCAAAACGTAGCTGTTCCCAATGCCGTCGATTGCCACACCGCGCGGAGCATTCAGTTCGTGAATACTCCGGCCGGTTTCCCGAGCCCAGAGAAAGTGGCCCTCGGAGTTGAATCTCGAGATGTAAGTATTGCTACCTTCTTGCCCGAATCCTCGCCAGGACCCAAGCCTGAACACACCACGGCCCGGGTCGAAATCGGTGACGCCTTGGAACCCGCCTTGGACGATGATGTCGCCTTTCGAATTGACCGCGAGCGCGTCAACGCCGCCATCCCACGAGACATTCCAGAGCAGGCTCCCCGCGGGATCGAACTTGCTCAAGAACACGGTTGACCAGTTCGGCTCGCTTCTGCTGATCGACCTGCCCTGCCTGTATGGGTACTCGACCCATCCGACCGCATATACATTGCCATACCCGTCCGTGGCTACAGATTTGCCCCACTTCGTGCCGACCTCCCCGTCCTTCACAAATCTGGTCCCGTCAAACCACGGTTGAGATGATGTTGACCCGCTCTTTGGCGGGTCCGCGGTATTGGAATGGCAAGATGACATCGCAACCGCCAACCCAACTGCAAGTGCGAACAGGGAAATTCTCATCGCGTTGCTCCTCGTCCTACAGTTCCGATTCCGGGAATCGAAGCCAGGTTCACCAGCGGGGAGATCGGCTCACCGCAACCCGAAGTCGGCTCCGATGGACGGAAACGCGCGCCATGAATGAGAAAGGCCCTTCGAGCTGCTGTCGGAAGAGCCTTGATGTCAGGAATGCCCGGTCGCTCCGATTGACGTGATGGTGCGATGGTGGTATTTTTGCACCTCCGTCCGCCCTGTCCGAGCGACTGAACGCCCAAGCGTAGCGCGCTTGCGGCCATGCGAAGCGGGCGCTATCTGAGATTATCCAGGAGCAATGAGGCGATCATGAGCGACGAGCCGGAACCCCTGAGCGACGATTTCTACGTTCAGTTCACCTTCGACAACGACAAGTACACTTGGGACCTTCTGCGAAAAGCGGGCTGCAAGATCAACGAAGAAGGCAAGGTGAAGTACGCCAAGGCCATGTTCAAGAGCGTCATCATAGAGACGATGCAGGCCCTGCGCGACGGGTTGATCACCGGGGACGAGATGAGGCAGTACGTCGGGGACCTCAACAGCGGCAAGCTCACAAGATACAAGCTCGAAACAATTCTGGCCAAGCTCCGGCGAGAATCGGAGGGGTAACCTCCGGTCAGCCGTGCCGAGCGCATCCTGCGCTCGGTCGACCGTGCCAGGGCGCATCCTGCGGTCGGTCAGCTGTGAGGGGCGCATCCTGCACTCTGGGCGCGTCTTCTGGCCGATTTACCCCCCTCTTCCCCGCATACCCTATTGATAATCCCTTTCCCACCTTGTACCATAAGGTGGCTACACCCAGTCGTCCTCGAAAGGAACGACGAATGCAGAGTGTTTTGTCGCTGATCAGAGGCTTCCTCGCCGAGATGGGTGGCGAGCTTGCGCCTGAGGCCGTCGCGGAAGAGGACCTCTACCACCTGCCGCTATCCGAGCCCAGGACGACGTCAGGGCAGTTTTACCAGGTCCCCGCCAAAGCGTCCCGGCGCACCGCCCTGCAGCTCTTCCAGACCGGAAGAAGCCGCACGTTCCTGATCGGGAAGATCGTGACGGAAGGCGACGTTAGACCGGTGCACTACGCCAGTGTCGCCAGCGCGATTTTGAGTCGCGCGGACGGGTCGCTCGCACCGTTCACCCGTCCACTCACCGCTCACCTCATTCTCCTCGATCTTGACGGGCTGGAAGACGCCGATGTGATTGAAAGATACCGGGAAGGCATTGAGATAATCGACACCAGGCCGGATGAGGCCGGCTACAAAGCCCGCCGACTCGCCGCCATTCGCGCCGCGAGTCGAGTCCAGCGGGAGATGATGGAGGAAGGGCTGATCGCGCTTCATGAGGGACGCGAGCCGGGAGTGCTCGTGGTCGTGGACGCGAGCCTGTCGGGCATTGAGGGCGCGGAGGACATGCCGGGAGTCATCGGCCTCGTGCCCGCCGTCGCGGATGTTCTCGGCGAGGGAAGCGCGGTGCTGGGGCTTCCCTTCGGAGTGCGCAGCGCCCTCGACACAACCCGCAGCCCTTTCGCTTTCTACATCCGCCTCAGGGACGCCACCGGCATGAATCCCGACTTCGGCCTCGTCAGGGTGGAGCTCGGGCTCAATCCGGACGGCGGGCGGGCCGACGAGGCCTGGGCTTCGGATATCGCCGGCCTGCTGATGGCCGAGAGACTGCCGATCGATCTCGGCGCGGAGAACTGGGACAAATCGATATACGCCCTGCTCAGCGCCGCGAAATACATTGACACATTGATCCCGTCACCGGGTGTTGTTACTACGTATTTCGGAAGGAGCACCGCCTAGCCATGATTACCGAGGAAAATGGGAAGTTTCTGAACCTCCTGGAAGGAGTACTGGGTCGAACGGTCTCAACGCCGGACTTCCCCAGCACGACAGCGGAATTCTACTTCTGGATCAGCAGGGAGGCGAAGACCGTCGAGCTGGGCAACCTTGTTGCGGCGATCGCGCCGGACGGCACGGTAACGTTCGGGACCATCATCGCCATGCACTCCATGATGGACCTGAAGAACTTCCACATGGACTACATCAGCCATGATTTCGGCTCGCCCGAGGTCCAGCCGCCGACCGAAATCAACGAGGTCATCGTCTGCAAGGTCGAGATCATCATCAACACCTCCGACAGGGTCCGCCCGGTCGAGCGATCCGACGTGTACTTCTCCACTCCGGAAGGCATCGAGTTCGCGCTCGGCATGGACCAGTACAAGGGCGAAGACAAGGGCATCCCGGTCGGCGTGTTCGAGAACGGCGACGGCGAGATGACCCCTCTGCTGATCGACGAGAGCTTCCTGCTCGGGCCCGAGGGCGCTCATCTCAACGTCTCCGGCATCTCCGGTCTCGCCACCAAGACTTCAATGATCGAGTTCGCCCTGAAATGCATCTTCGAGTACTGCATGCAGCAGCGCGGACGAAAGCTCGCGGTCGTGGTCTTCAACGTCAAGGGCAAGGACCTGCTCTACTTCGACAAGCCGAACCCGTTCCTGTGGGAAGATACTACGCTCGCCATCAAGTCCCGGCAGATGTACGACATGCTGAGCATCGATCCCGAGCCTTTCCACGATGTGCGCATCTTCGCGCCGTTCGACAGAAGGACCCCCGCGAGGGTGAAATCGATCCGCAAGGACGGGAAGGTCGAGCCGTTCGTCTGGGACATCTCCGAGATCCAGGACGATATCGAGCAGTTGTTCGACACGTCGAGCTGGGACGACTCGATCGAGGCCGTCTGGGTCGACATCCAGGCAGTCCTGGAGAAGCAGGACATCACCGACTACGACAGCCTCATGGGCTGGCTCGCCGAGGAGCGCCGGGCCACCTACGATCCGCGTCACACCAACTGGCACGGCCATCCCAAGCACATCTTCTACAAGTGCGTCAAGAACCTTTCGAGCCTGAAGGGGTTCTACGACGGGCTGGTGGCGGTAGACGGCACGAAGCCGATCGATATCCCGCTGGGCGAGTTGAAGAACGGATCGATCTACGTGGTGGACATCCAGCAGCTCAACGAGCGCGGCCAGAGGCTTGTGTTCAACAAGGTCCTCAAGAAGCTGCAGAACCTGCTGGAGGAGAAACGCATCGGCACCGAGTTCGACAACATCATCGTGTTCGTCGACGAGCTCAATAAGTTCGCCCCCAGGGTTCGTGAGGGCGGCAAGGAGCACATCCGAGCCGACCTCATCGACATCGCCTCACGCGGCCGTTCGCTCGGTCTCACCCTGTTCGGCGTCGAGCAGTTCGCCTCCGAGGTCGACAAGCAGATCGTCGACAACTCGGCCACGATCATGTACGGCCGCACCGGTTACGCCGAGCTGAAGGACGAGATCTACGGCTGGCTCACTCCCGAGATGAAGGCGCGCGTCGGCACCCTTCCTCGCGGAACCATCCTCATGAAGCACGCCAAATTCACCCAGGCGCTGTTCTTCAAGTTCCCGCTCCCCGCTTGCATCCCCGGCGACCTCTACATTCCCGCCGAGGACGAGGACATCACCCGCTACGCGGAGGAGGAGGACCTCAGCGCCCAGACCGCGTTCTCGCAGTCCGAAGGCCGCGAGTTCGACTTCTAGTGCCGCGCATTCCTAATTCGGGTGACCTGTGACACGAGGACGTCTGCTTGAAGCGGACGGCACGGCGGCCGATGTCTGGAAGACGTGGGCACGTTCTTGTTGCCGTCTTTTAGAATGCACTAATGCAGCATGCGCTTCTACTGTAGCATGCGCTTCCAGCGCATGATCTCTTCGTGGCACGCGCTTCGAGCGCGTGCCCTCGCACAAAATCCGCATCCTGCCCATCACTCCCATCTCCACGAGCATGATGCTCGTGGGACGAAGACCCCATGCGCTGGAAGCGCATGCTACATTGGAAGCGCATGCTACACTGGTGTCGCGCATTGTCAATTCCGGTGACATGCGACACGAGCACGTATGCTTGAAGCAGACGGCACGATGCCCGACGTCTGGAAGACGTCGGCACGTCCTTGTTACCCTCTTCCAGAATGCACGATACCAGTCGAGGCCGCGGAACTTGTGGCGCGATACGTCGGTGGGCCAGGTCCCTGCCGTCCGTCCGGCCCGGGCATGCAAGTTGTTGGATGCCGCGTATGTGCTTCATGGGACCGCCGGGGACAAAAAAAAGCCCCCCGGCAATATCGGGGGGCAAGTGGTTTTCGATCAGTCGCCGCTCAGGATCCCTTGGCAGTCAGTAGACCGATGACCTCGCCTGCGGCAAGGTTGCCGTAGACGCCCATGTCCGCACCGCCCTTGCCGGTTCCGAGGCACGGCGAGCCGGTGTCGAGATGGTAGTCGTAAGGTTCCGTCGTGTTGTTGACGTACTTCGGATCCTGCGAGATACAGCCGGTGCCGGGACCGGTCCAGCCATGGAGGGAATCCTGGATGTTCCACACATCCGTGTAGGTTACGCCGATGTTGTACACGTAAGTGCCGTAGTAGTACGGCGTCGAGTGGGTTCCGGTGAGATTCGTGATGATGTTGCTGTGGGCATCATACGTGTAACTGGACGAGCCGCCGTTATAGATATACAAGCCATAACAGCTCGTGTAATAGTCCCACGAATTGTCGAGGCTGCACTTATCAATGACGTTGTTTCCAACCGTCATGGTGCTGTAACAATAGTAAATCATCGTCATGTACATGTACGCGCAGTAATAGGAACCGGAGTTCGGGTCGATATGATGGATCAGGTTGTTATTGAACTTCGATCCCGCAGGCCAATAGTAAGCGTAGATGCCATAGACATAGTTCATGGTGTTGTTCAGATTGGACTGCAGCTTGGTCATCTCGTTCCGCGAGACATTATGGCCGCTGCCCGAGCCCTGGTAAGCGAAGCCCAACTGGAACTGGTTACACGTGTTGTTGCAGTTGACCTCCGAGAACAGGTTGTTCGTGATGGTCAGGTCGTTGCAGTAGTAGGTGTAAAAGAGATTCACATAATAGGACAGCGTCGAGCCGGTTCCCCAGTTGTCGATGATCTTGAGGTTGTTAGAGTAGTTCCCGTATATGAGATAGTACTGGTAGCTGCTGACCGGGAACATAAGCTTGAAGCCCTGGATCGTCACATTGTTGGTGTAATTGAGATATATTGCATACGTACTTGTGTTAGTCAGCGTGGGCCTGCCGAACGGTGTAGTGTACCAGCTCCAGCCCCTGAGCACGAACCCGGGTCTGCTCGACAAATTGATTATATCAGTGTAGTTGGCGGAGCCTTTGTCGACGATAATCTTGGTGCCCTCCGAATAGGACGCCAATGCCTGGTTGATCGTGCTGTAAGGCTCCGACTTCGTGCCGTTGTCCGGGACGCTGCCGAAATCGGTATGGTTGGATACCCACTTGTCACCCGCAACCCACACCTCAACGCTCAGCGTGGTCGCGGGAACCGGGGGAGCTGTGCCGTCGCTGACTTCGCAGTCAATGTCGTACGGGGCCGGGCCCTGCGTCCAGCCGGCGACCTCGCCCCAGTCGATATCCAGATTGCCCGCTCCATCGCCGGGGACTCCGTCATACCCCTCAACCGGATCGCCGTTGCCGTCCGTCAGGGTCCAGGTGTAGGTCATCGGATCGCCGTTGGGATCGGTCGCGTCAACGTTGTATGTCTCGACCGTCCACTCGATCGGCTCCACTTCTCCGTCCACGCCGCTGTTGATGACCGGAGGGAGGTTGTAGGGCTCGTCATTCACAAATAGATCATAGCGGTAGCACGCAGCGAGCTTGTCTGCGCCTGCCGAGTTGGGGACGCCGGTCACATAGTTCTCGAGGGCGCACTCCGCGATCACCCAGTACTGCTGGTTGTCCCTGCTTTCAATCTTGTCCGCAGGAATCTCGACATGGTACGTGTACCAGTGCGTGCCGCTGACGGTCGGTGTCAGCTCGGTGGTATCGAGCTTGTACGCGGCGGTCAGCACGGTCGACTCAACCCAGATGTTGTAGTCCTCCATGTACCCGCTGCCCCCCACGGTGGAGTCCCAGTCAAACAGGCTGATGTCGAGGATCAGCTTGCCGCCCTTGCTGGTCGGATCGACGTAGTAGACGTCAGGCGTGACATCCACCATGCAGGCGACCGCCTCGGGCGCGTTCGCCGGATGCGTGGTCTCATCGATCCAGTTTGCGACAACCGCGTAGTTGTACTTCACGTTCGGGACCGGGATGGGGAACCGCAGGTAGTAGTTCCGGATGTTGCTCAGTCCCGACGAGAACACGCCGTTCTTGGTGGTCGCTTTCAGGAAGGCCATCAGGTCGGCACTGGCGGTGAGCCCGTCCGCGAAGTACTTGTACGGGTTCAGGGTGGCCATTCCGGTGTAGCCCGGGGTCGCGACCTTTCCCGTGGTGTAGCCGAACAAGCCGGGGGTCCCGAACTCTTTCGGATTCCACCATCGCGTGTACCCGTCCGGCATGCCGCCGAGCCCGGGGGGATCGGCGGTGCTCAGGTCATAATCGTACATGACCTGGTCCGTTCCCCCGTACGCCGCGTACTTCAGGTCGGAGTTGTACTTCGTCAGGGCCGAGCCGTTGCCGATGAAGACGCCGCGCACGTCATAGCCGTTGTACATGGGCATGCCGGGGAAGGGGTGCATGATCTTGACGTCGATGTCGACATCGACATAGCCCACACCCATCGGCGTCTCCCATATCGTGAACTGGAGGTTCGTGGGCTTGCCGTTGAGGAACTGGACCACGTTCGCCGCGAACATGACCTCCCGGTTCGGCACAGCCTCGATAGTCTTGCTCTCGATGTCGAGGTAGACATCGTAGTAGCCCCAGAGATGGGTCTGGGATTGCCCCGTGTGTGAGGTCGGGTTTGTGATTGCAGGCTCTGCGGTCGGCGTCACGGGACTTCCGCCGCTTCCGCTGGAGCAGCCCAGCGCCACGAGCATCAGACTCGCCGCCAGGACCACTGTCCATCGATTCATAATCAGCCTCCTACGTATTCGTTATAGCGCTTGTCCGCAAGCGCTCTTGCGTGCTCTCGAAGACCGTCCCCTAACACACTTTACAGCGAACTATAGCTCGCCCGCGGAGAATAGAAGAATCATATAGTCCCCTTACTAGAATAGAACAAGCCGCCACAAAATGCAAGACCCGCGGGGGAAAAATCCCCCGGAACTTTGCCACGGCCTCGCGGTCCGGAATCAGGGGAAACGGCAGTGCGCGAGCGGCCCGGCCGCTCTCGGGGGACCTCCAGAAGCGGATCGCGGACCGGCTAGGGTTCCTACGTCGGCACCAGGACCTTGATCGGCGCCCGGATGCCTATCTTCGCGTCGAAGTTCGCCAGGCGTTCCTTGAGGGAGGGGGTGACCTCCAGGCCTCGGGAAATCACGAGCATGCCGGACGAAGCATAGACGTGATCCGCGAGGATCATCCCGGTGACCAGATCGGCGATGCCGACCGTGCGTACTACATAACTGGCTTCCGCCTTCACTATCGACGCCAGAGCTTTCACCAATGTCAGATCGTACCAGCCGTGACGCTGCTGGATCTCCTGCAGGGCCTGGCGGGGCTCCTTGCCGGACGAGACGAGCATATCGAAGTCCAGGGCCACGTGCAGGGCCCTGGCGCCCAGAGGAATGTCCTCTCCCTTCCGATCATCAAGAGGCATGCCCTCGCCGTTATAGTGCTTGTTCTGATACGCGATGATCTCAGCTACGCTCTCGAGGCGGGGAATGTTGGCGATCAGGTCGTGCCCGACCTGGGGATGCCTCTGGAACATTTGTGTCTCGACCGCGGTGACGTCCCGACCGCGATAGATGTTGTCCACCGTCTCAGTCGGCATCGTGACGCATCCGGTCTGGGAGAGCATCCCCGCCAGCTCGAAGGTCCAGGGATCCTCCACACCCATCTTCTCCGCCAGCTTGCCCATGATCCGCCGAACGCGCGACGCCCGCCCGAAGGCGATCGGGCTCAAGAGCGAGATGATGTCCGTGAGGACCTTCACGCTGCCGCTGAGGGTCTTCTCGAGAAGCTCTCGCTCGGCCATGACCAGGCGGTACTGCTCGACGCCGGCCTCCAGCGCCCTGGCGAATGCCTGCGGCTGGCAGGGCTTGGTCAGGAAACGGAATATGTTCCCCTCGTTGACGGCCTCGATGGCCGCGTCGAGATCGGCATTGCCCGTCAATATCATTCGGACGCTGTCCGGGGCGCTCTCGCGCACCCTCGACAGAACTGGACCCCATCCATGCCCGGCATCCTCAAGTCGGAGACCACGACCGCAAACGGCCCGTCTTCGCTGACGGCTTGCAGCCCCTCCTCCCCCCCCGATGCGGTTGTGATCGGGTACAGCTTCCTGAGCTGCCGCTTGAAGCCATCCAGGATGTTGGGATCATCGTCGACAAGCAAGATCTTCTCGTTCATCGTTTTTCTTCCTCTTCAAGCGCCTTTCGACAGATCTCCTGCCACACCGCAAGCCTCTCACCGAGGCCCTGCCCCCCCACGTAGTCGGCGTCAATTCCGGGCGCCGAACCGTTCGGGTCCCCCTTGGCGCAACCGCGCGCGATGGCATCGGCTACATGCACCGCCACCAATGGGGTGAACCCGTCACCCGTCCCCTTCTCGGGGCAATGGTGGTACGCGACCGGCTCAACGATGGTCTCACTGAGCCCCCAGAGTCCAAGCAGGTAGGCGCCGACCTCCGCGTGACTCGCGCCCAGTGTCTCGCGCTCCGCCTGGGACAAACTCCTCCCGTTTGTCCCCGCCAGCTTGAGAGCGCGACCATAGTCATCCGGCAGCTTCGACGCGAGCAGCAGCTTGCCTACGTCATGCAGGAGTCCCGCTACGAAGGTATCTTCACGCGTCCTTTCCACGGCTCCCTCTGCAACGGCTATCCTCTTGGCCAGACCGGCGGAGGCGACGCTGTGGTTCCACAGAGCCTGCAGTGAGAATCCCGGTACGTTGATTCCCTTAAACTGAGAGAACACGTGCGTCGTCAGAACCAGATTCTTCACCGTGTCCAGACCCAGGAGTACGACCGCCTGAGCGGGATTCGATACACGCCTGCCCACCCCGAAAAAAGCCGAGTTGACGAGCTGCAGAAGCTTCGCGCTCATGCCCATGTCCCGCGATATGATCCTCTCCACGGACTTGATTGAAGCATTAGGCGATTCAAGCTCGCGCAGCAACTGATTGTAGTTCTCCGGGAGACTGGGCAGGGATTCCATCCCGGATATGGCCCGCTCGAGCTTCTCGTTCGCCAGCATTCCCCGCAACGCCAGAACCCGGATCACAGTCGACCTCAGCGTCTCCGCCTCGCACGGCTTCGACAGGTACTGATGTATCGGGCCGACCGACTTGAACATGCTGTCCTTGTCCGCCTGGCCCGAGAGGGCGATGCGCACGGTGGCGGGATAGCGGTCCCTGACCTTCTCCAGAAGCTCCGTACCGGTCATCTCGGGCATGCGAATATCCGTCACAATCACATCGACCCGTTCCTTCGCCATCAGATCCAAAGCCTCGCGCCCACCGCCCACGAATGACATCTCCCATTCGTCGCGCAGCGAATGCAGCATGCGCCGTATCCCGTCCAGCACCCTCGGCTCATCATCGACAAAAACTATCCTTTTTCTCTCCGCCATCTCTCAGTCCCCCGTGGCGGCCACAGTGCAACCCGGCTTGCGACTCTCCCTATTCGGTCGACCGGGATCAGTCGGCAGGCGAACCACGAAAGTCGTTCCCACTCCCGTCTCGGTCTCAAAAAATATCGTCCCCCCGTGCTTGTCAACCACTACCGAATGAGCGATTGACAGCCCCTGACCCGTCCCCTTGCCGACCTCCTTGGTGGTGAAAAACAGATCGAAAACCCGCTCCCGGATGTCTTCCGGAATCCCCGTCCCCGTGTCCGACACCCGGACCTCGACCCAGTCGCCGTCCTGCCTCGTGCTGATGGCGATCTGTCCCTTTTCGGTTGACCGACCACCGATCTTCTTCCCGATCGCGTGCGCGGCGTTCGTGATCAGGTTCAGGATCATCTGGTTGAACTCGCCCGGGTAACAGGGGACCGAGGGGAGCGACGGGTCGAAATCGGTGACCAGGTCCGCCACGTATTTCCACTCGTTACGCGCCACGGTGACTGTGCTCTCGATAGCCCTGTTGATGTCCACCCCCACCTTCTCATCCTGGCCCATGTGGGAGAAATCCTTCATGGCCCTCACTATCGCCGTCACGCGCTGGATTCCGTCCAGCGATTGCTCGATCGCCTTCCCGATCTCCTCCGACAGATATCCCACATCAGCTTCTTCGGCCGCCTCGTCAACCTCCGCCAAGAGCTTCTCATTCAAATCCCCGCGCTTCGCCGCCTCGAACGCTTCCCCGTACTTGCGGTTGAGCTCGACCATCTCGGCGAAGCTCTCCTCCAGGAAACGCGTGTTGTCGCCGATGTACTGCATAGGCGTGTTGATCTCGTGCGCGATCCCGGCCGCCAGTTGCCCGATCGATTCCAGCTTCTGCGCCTGCCTGAGCTGCCTTTCCAGCGCAAGCTGCTGGGTCACGTCCCGCCCGATTCCGACGTGGTTTATCACCTTCCCGGTGGAATCGAAGACAGGGAATACGCTCAGCTCCACCTCAAACACGGAGCCGTCCTTTTTCTTCATAGGTCCGGAAGATGACGAGACCTGCCCCGAGTCAAGCGTCTCCCTGATGCTTTCCAGAAGCTCCCCGAACTCATCCCCGTCGAACAGAAAATGACCAACCTGCCCGACCACTTCGCTCGCCGCATAGCCCGTCGCCTTCTCGAAGGCCGGATTCACGTACTCGATCGTGCCGCGGGGATCGGTGACGATGACGATCTCCCTGGCTTGTCTTATAGTCTCCGCAAGACGAGCCTGCTCCATTTCAGCCCTTCTGCGGTCGGTGATGTCCCAGAAGATCCCCAGTATGCCCACCACCTGCCCGTCTTCATCCCTGAGCGGCGTCTTCACCGTCTGCACAGTCAACTCTCGTCCGTCTTGAATGTACTTCTCCACAATCTCTTCCGTCTCCCCACGCTCCATGATCCTCCTGTCGTCCGCTCTGTATTTCTCCGCAAGCTCTCTCGGAAAGAACTCGTAGTCCGTCTTCCCGACGACCTCCTCCGGCTCAATGCCGTGGTCCAGGGCGTAGTTGCGATTACAAGACACATATACCAGGTCCCTGTCCTTGTGGAACACTTTCTGCGGGAGGTTCTCGAGCAGCATTCGGTACTTCCTCTCGTTCTCACGCAAGTCTTCCTCCGCACGCCTGCGCCGTATGATGTGGTCCCATTCGCGCAGCCAGCGCTCGGCAACATAAGGCATGTCCGCCAGCGACCGCGCCCCCTTGACCACATAGTCAAGCGCACCCGCCTTTATCGCTTCGACCGCCATCTGCTCGCTTCCGTACGCCGTCATCAACACAACAGGAAACGCGGGCGCAACATCGCCCGCGGGTATCAGGCTCGTCCCCACGCCGTCCGGGAGACGCATGTCGGTGATGACCAGGTCCGGCACGATCACCCCCAGACACCCTCGCGCCTCCTCTATCGATTGAGCGACGATTATCTCGAATTCCCCGCCCCGAGCCTCGAATGCCAGTCGTATCAACTCCGCATGAGACTCTTCATCCTCAACCAGCAAAATACGGATCGCTTGTCCGGGCATCCGATCCTCTTCCTCCCCGGCAGGCGGCATCTGCCCCCCCGGCACCTCAGGAACAGTGCGACCATGTCCGCGGGTTACTGGTAACTAAGCAACATAATTATAATCGCTGAGCTATCCCCCGATTTCCTCAATTAACCTCAATACTTCTTGATACAGAATTCGAGTCAGCCGAGCCGGCCGCTCACGCGCCAGCCCCTCCCACCTTCCGCAATCCGACCGATCCGGGATCCCCGCCGCCACGGTCAGCTCAGGAACGATCTCCTTCGCATGAACGACACCTGCAGAAAGCAGCATAGGGCGATCGCCAGAAGCAGCGACAGGACTATCCCCTGCGGTGGAGTGAAGGCATCATAGAGGATATTGGCGATATACGAGGCAAGCCTCGGTTTGAAAAACGACAGCACGACTCCGTGCGCTATTACTCCGGCGACATAGATCATAAGCAGTACCCGTCCGGGCCACTCGGACAACAACCTGAACGCGTAAGTGATGACGGTCCACAGCAACACCAGCAGAATCAAGTCCCCGACTATGGTGAGAGGCGAAGCTTCCGCAACATCTGAAAACACCCCAATCCCGAAGACCTGGGCGGTGATGATCATGGGCGTCAGAAGAATCGCCACACACACCACGGCCAGGAGAATGTAGATTCCGAGTATCGTCAGAGGTGTGAGGATCCGCGCAAACCCTATTCGAACCATCGGGACAGGCAGTCGACACACGAGCCTGGTTCGGCTCTCCCTTACCTCCAGATAGAGTAACGCGAAGTTCACTATCAGATGAGTGATGGCAATCGAAACCAGTATAGACGGCCCGGGATCACTCCAGTAATCGCAAATCCCATAATCAACCGATGCTCGGAACTGACGACTTTGGAGGATGACTGCGATCAGGCAGATGGCAATATACAGCGCGTAGCTGTAGAGGACCACGCGTGCCAGGTAGGTTACTTCGGATTTGACTAGTTTCCACATGTTTCATTCTCCGCGCGCTCTATTCACTGCAAGTACGATCTGCGCTGTATGAAGAACAGTTGAATCAGGCACACAAGAACGATCCCCAGGAACGTGAATACAAATGCCCCTTGCGGAGCAGCAACAGCATTTTCCAGTTGAAGCGTGATGGATGTATAGAGTCCTGCTTTGAAAAATGGAAGGACAGCCGCGTAGAACACCAGAAGGGCGAATGAGCAAAGAAGGAGAATTCGTCCCTGCCATTCTGAGAAGAGCCTGATCGCATAGACGAGAAAGAACCACACAGCCAGGATCTCAAGATGTCCCCAGATTATCTCGGGGATGGTGCTTGGAGGATAGGTAGTCGCCTGGACGTACTTGACATACGTGAACGTCCCGGCTGGAAACAGTGCGAGCATCAGCAGGACCGTCATAAGCCCCAGGAGCACGTATATCAGCAACAGGAAGAAAGGCGTCACGAGGCGCGCATTCCCGACATCGAGATTGCGTACGGGGAGGACGGCGATCCTCCTAAGCCGCAGTTCCTTGATCTCCAGCCCCAATACCACGACGGTGAGGATTACATGGATCGAGACCGTCCAAAATTCAATGCCGATCAGCGTCTCGAAACCCATAAACACAACTCCGATATAGCGGGTAACGATGACATAGAGGGCAAACGCAAGGAAAGTGAAGAAGGCGTAGCAACCAAGGATCGGAAGTCTCCAGTAGCTCAATTCAGATTTGACAAGCTTCCACATCTCACTTTTCCTTCAGAATATGCACCGCAATCTCGTCGATCGTCATCAGCGACGCCTGGACGTTCTCGGCTCTTAGCTCCTTGAGCTGCGCCAGCGTGATCTCATGGTTGGAGCTGATCACCAGGTGATTCAGGCCCTCACGCTTGTGGCTGACGGCGGCCTCGATCTTGGGAATCTCGCCGTCGAGACGGAAGGAGATGTGCCGCCAGTGATCGATAAGGTCGTCCTTGGGCGTTCTCAGGGCGATCCGGCCGTCCTTCAGAAACGCGAGCTCATCGGCGATGCGCGCGATGTCCGAGAGAATGTGCGTGGAGTAGAGGATCGCCGTGTCGCCTTTCTCCATCGACTCCCAGAGGACATCGAGGAACTCGGTCCTGACGACCGGATCGAGTCCCGAGCTGGGCTCGTCGAGCAGAAACAGCTTCGGGAAATGCGCGAGCGCCCCTATCAGCGCGAGTTTCGCGCGGTTTCCTTTTGAGAGCGTGTTTGCCCGCTTCTTAAGGTCAAGCTGGAACCGGTCGGCCAGCTCCCTCGCGCGCTCGTCGCTCCAGCTCGGGTAGAACTGTTTGAGGAAGTTAAGGTTCTTCTGACCGGACCAGTACTCGTAGAACACGTGCGTGTCGCCGACATACCCGATGTCGAATTTCCACCTGGCGTCATTCGGATTGGCGTCGCGACCGAAGACCTTGATTTTCCCTCGCTCGTGTTTGACCAGCCCGACAAGCACATTTATCGTCGTTGTCTTGCCCGAGCCGTTCGGGCCGACAAGCCCGAGCACAGTGCCGGGCTCGAGGTCAAGATCAAGCGGGCCGAGGGTGAATCCCCTGTAGCGCTTGACTACTCCCTCCATTGAGAATGCCTTCACATCGGCGGCGGTTGTGATGGTGTGGGTCATCGCTTGCCCTCTCTGCGTCTGAGGATCTCTTGCACAGCCTCCATAACCCCTTGCGGCGACAGTCCCCCCGCCAGGCCGTCCAGAAGGATCGGCGCTAGGTGCTCTCTCAGCCGCTCGAGCGCCATCGCCTGCTTCCGCTCATCAGTAAGGGATGCGACGAAGAAGCCTACTCCACGCTTGGACCGGATCAACTCCTCGCGCTGGAGATCGTCGTAGGCCCGCTGGACGGTGATCACGCTGACGTGCTGGTCTTTCGCCATCGTCCGGATGGACGGCAGCGGTTCGCCCTCAACCAGATCGCCCGACAGAATCATCGCGCGAATCTGCCGCGAAATCTGACCGTGCAGAGGCTCCGACGAGACATCCGACAGGTGCAGCAGCATCAGCGCACTCCCGTGGACGCAAGATCGGACGCGTTCAAGACGGTGAGCATACTGTCTATATACGCTATATACAGCTTCTTGTCAATGGCGGAACAGCGATTGTGGGAAAAAATCGCGACTGCGACCTTCCACGCTTCAGGACACGGGATTCACCAGGCGAAGCCCGCTTCAGCGAGCGCCTTTTTTCTGTAGTACACTTCCGCTGCACAATCCGGGCAGAGCCACCGTTCTCTGTCGAACAGCAGAAACGCCTGTTCCAGAATCGTGTTGCAGCCCTCGGCATCGACATTGCTCTGCTGCATCAGACACGTCCCATTCTCACCCCTGCAGTGCCTGTCCAGCAGTGAGCCGGTGTTCCTCCAGCAATTGAAATTCCTCTGCACCAGATCCAGGTAGTGCCCGAATTCATGCGCAGCCACCACTGTGAGCGCCTGCCCATAGACTTCTTCCGGGTAATTGTCCAGCGTGACTTGCTGCCAGTCCAGGAATCTTTTTGCGGACACGACGATGTAAGGATACGAACTCATTCCAAACACAAAGTTGTTGCCTTCCTCGCCGCTTGTCAGATCGGCATCGGTTATCAGGACAACGAAATGGTCGTTCGCCGTGTCATGAGACCGCAGCAAATCGATAATCCTCCCCGCATTCGCCTGTGCACCATGGGAATACTGCTTGTCCATCATGGTCTCCTGCTGATACCAGTCGGGAGACCTGTATCCCTGAGAAGCATCGGACGCCTCCTCTATCACACCGATCCTCCTGCCCGTCTCCTCAATGATCTTCTCAAGCCCCTGCACGACCAGATCATATGCCTCATCCGGGACATCGCTCGTTCGGCGAACATAGACTCTGTGTCTCTCTATGCCCGCCTGTGCGTCCAGCCACATCCTGCTGTTTGTATTCACTGTGACGAAATCCGAGCTTCTGTACCCGGCTCTAGAATCCCCCTCGGTGTACCCTTTGTTTCTCCCACATCCGGCGGACGCCAGCAAGCTCGCGACTGCGAGCAATATAATCAAGTTGAGAGCCTTTGCCCCATGCGGTATCAAACGATCCTCCCTGTTTTTACACCACATCAACCTGGCCGGCGAGCAAATCCCCCAGTCCCATCACATCAACGGCGCCCATGCCCTCGCGCACGTGCTGCAGCAGGTTCACTTCATCGATGATCCTCGTCCTGCACTTCTCCGCCGCCGACTCGACCTGGTCCTTCGGCACGCAGATGACTCCGTCGCTGTCGCCCACCACCAGGTCGCCCGTCCGCACCGTCACCCTGTTGATTCTCACCGGTCCGCCAACCTCGCCCTCCGGACTCTGCGAGGCTGCGATCGGGCTTCCCCCGTACCCGAATACGTTGAAATCCTTCTCAAGCTTCAGAGTGATCTCGTCTATGTCACGGACGTATCCGGCGACCACCGCTCCGACAAACCCGATCTCCCAGCCCATGGCGCACTGAATGTGGCTCCATACAGCGACGCCCGACGGCTCCGCTCCCTCCGGCGGCGCGACGACCATGACCCACCGCCCCCGCTTCGCCGTGTCCAGCATGAACTGCAGCGCGAGGTAGCCGGCCACTTCGTCGCCCGGTGGCGCGCTTACAGTGAGCGCCCATCCCGCCATGATCCCCTTCCCCACCAATCTCCTCATTCCGGGCCCGAGAAACCCCGATCCGCCGGTCGCGCAGCTCCAGTACGCAGTTGGGATCGTCCGCGCTTCGTCCAGAAAATACGTCTCGAGGACTTCGGGAAGCCTGTGAAGGACAATCGGCATGTCGTGTCTCCTTGAAGAGCGCACATTCTACCATGCCTCCGTCAATTTTCCCCTCACCCCCTCACCCCCTCTCCACAAGTGGAGAGGGGGTGAGGGGGTGAGGTGTCTGGTATACTTCCAGGCCGATCCGGAGGGAATCGATGAAAGAGCTGGACTGCATATTCAAGCCGCGCTCGATCGCGGTAGTGGGGGCATCCGACAGGGAGAACACGATCAATCGTGCCCTGTTCATGAACCTGGTGCTGGGGAATTTCAAGGGCCCTGTATTTCCGGTGAACCCGAGGCACAGGTATGTGCACGGGATCCGGGCGTACGCGACGGTGGAGGAGATACCGGACACGGTCGATCTGGCGATCATCATAGTGCCGCACGAGGCGGTCCCGTCGGTCGTGGACAGTTGCGGCCGGAAGAAAGTCAGGGGCCTGGTGGTGATCACTGCGGGCTACAAGGAAACCGGGCCGGAGGGAGCGGAGCGCGAGCGACTGCTGCTCGAGCAAGCGCGAGGCTACGGGATGCGGACGATCGGGCCCAATTGTTTCGGCGTCATGAACACGTCGCCGGAATACAGCATGAACGCGACGTTCAGCGCGTACGAGGCGACGCCGGGGAAAGTGGGCTTCGTGAGCCAGTCCGGCGCTCTGGGGGAGATTCTCATCGATCGAGCCAGGCGCGAGGCGGTCGGAGTGGCCATGTTCGCCTCGATCGGGAACAAGGCCGACATAGACGGCGACGAGATTGTCGGCTACTGGGCGGACGAGGATGATGTCAAAGCCATCATGCTCTACCTGGAGAACATCGGCGATCCCCGCGAATTCTCCAAGAAAGCGCGGGAGATAAGTCGCACCAAGCCCATCATCACGCTGAAGGCCGGCAGAACGGCGCGGGGGGCGGCCGCCGCGACCAGCCATACCGGCGCTCTCGCAGATGAGGACGCGGCGAACCTCGCCATCTTCGAGCAGTACGGGGTGATTCAGGCCAATTCCGTCGGCAGCCTGTTCCGGGTCGGCAGCCTGCTGGTCAACCAGCCTCCTGCGCGAGGTCGCGGAGTCGCGATCGTCACAAACGCCGGCGGCCCGGGGATTCTCGCTACCGACGCCCTCATCAACGAGGGTCTCATTCTCCCGGAAATCAGCGAGAAGGCAAAGAAGAAGCTCAGGAAGGTCCTCAGACCGGAGGCAAGCCTCAGAAATCCGATAGACCTGATCGCGCTGGGCGGTCCTGCGGACTACCGCGCCGCCCTCGAAGCAGTCTTCGAGCAGCAGGACATCCATTCCGTAATGGTCCTTTTCGTGCCGACCATCATGCTCGACGCGATGGAAGTGGCGGAGGTCATCGCCGACTTCTCCGATCGACGCGAGAAGCCGATGCAGGTCGTCTGGCTCACCCAGGGCAAGCTGCACGGGGTCGAGGCTGAACAACACCTCAGGGAAAAAGGCGTGCCGATGTACGAAATGCCGATCGAGGCGGCGCCGGCTCTCGCCAGCGCTATCAACTATTACGAGTGGCGCGAGAAGCCGGTCGGCAACTCGGTTACATTCGAGGTCAAGCTCCCCGCCGCGCGAAAAATCATCAAGACTGCGCTTGGGGAAGATCGCAAGGCGCTGACCGACCAGGAATGCATGGACCTCCTGAGCCTCTACGGCCTGCCGGTGCTGCCTACGAAGAGAGTCGAGACTCGCGATGCGGCGCTGGAAGCCGCCCAGGAGCTCGGCTACCCGGTCGTCCTGAAAGCCAGCCGGGTCGGCCTCATGCACAAGACCGAGGTCGGCGGGGTGGAGCTCGATATCCCCGACCCGACAAAACTCATGGAGGCCTACGGCAGAATCGAGGATGGCCTCGAAAAGCACGGGATCAGGGAAGGCGCCGGCTTTCTCGTGCAACCGATGATCGCGAGCGGAGAGGGAGCGGTCGAGTGCGTGCTTGGACTCAAGAACCTGAAGAGATACGGCCCGATGCTGATGTTCGGGCTGGGGGGAATACTGGTCGAAATCCTGAAGGCGGTCGGCTTCAGGATGGTGCCGCTGACCGACGAGGACGCGCGCGAGCTTGTGATGACCTCTCCCGGCTGGCCGATTCTGAAAGGGGTCAGAGGACGTCCGCCGGTCGACATCGACGCGCTGATCGATTCAATCCTCAGGCTGGGTCAGCTTGCGTGGGAGAATCCCGAAATCAGCGAGATCGACCTCAACCCCTTCGTCGCCTTCCCGGACGGCTCCAAAAACGTAACCCTAGATCAGGTCATCATGCTGGGCACCTGAAATACCTTTCCCCCACACAGCATGCGCACCTTATGTAGCATGCGCATCCTGCGCATGCACCGTCAGTAGCTCCCCCTCCCCCCCAGCACCGCGCCGGGGGTCAGAAGCAGAATCCGCATGTCCTCCCAGAGCGTCCATCGTTCGATATATAGCAAATCCAGCTTCACCCGCTCCTCGTACCCCACATCGCTCCGACCGCTAACCTGCCACAGCCCGGTCATCCCCGGCGTCACCGAGAACAGCGCGTCGGCGAACACCCCGTACTTCTCGATCTCCGGCTCCACGATCGGCCTCGGACCCACGAGGCTCATCTCGCCGCGCAGCACATTGAAAAGCTGCGGCAGCTCATCGAGCGACCATCGCCTGAGGAGCCGCCCGACCGGTGTTATCCGCGGATCGTCCTTCAGCTTGAATCCCTCGTGGAACTTCCGCGCAAGCTCTGGGTCCCCGACCAGCATCTCGTCCGCGTTCTTCACCATCGTACGGTACTTGAACTGCGCGAACGCTCTTCCGCCCTTGCCGAGACGCATGTGGCGGAACAGGATCGGACCCGGCCCGCTGAGCCGCACAAGTACCGCACACACCAGAAGGATGGGCGAAAGCACGATGGTGATCAGCCCGCCGACAATAAGGTCGAATATGCGCTTCACGAGCTGGGGATAGTAGCGGCCGAGGTTGTTCCCCATCTCAACCATCGGAATCCCCTCTACACCCTCGACCGAAAGCTGCCCGGCGATCACGTCGAGAAGGTCCGGCACAAGCTTGAGCGCGATCTCGCGCGTTCGGCACGCCTGCGCGAGTTTGTAGAGCGATTCCCTTGGCATATCGTGGCGCGCGACGATGACCTCATCGACCCTTCCCTCCTCGATCCATCCGCGACCTTCGTCCGCCGACAAGACGGGAAGATCGGCCTTGATCTCTTCCGCAACATCTCCGTCAACGAGGGCCACAGGCTGCTTTCCGCGCCAGGGCTCATGGCGGTAGATGCTCACCAAATCCCGCGCGACATCATTGGCGCCCCAGATGATGAGCCGCCGACGTCCCGCGCCGCCCGCGAACATGCTGCGCCGCAGAAGCCGAAGCATGCCCCGCTCGAACCAGAACATCACGACTCCGGTTATCCACGCTGATATGAAAACCAGGCGGCTGAACTCGAAATTGCGGAAGAAGAAGGTGAGCGCCATGGCGGACACCATGGACGTCGAGACCGCGGTCAAAAGCCCGCCGACTTCCCCGGCGAAGCTGCCCCACGGTCGCCTGGAGTAGAGGCCGGCCAGGCCGAAAACGACTGCATTGAGAAACGTCCAGATAATCGCCAGCTTGAGATATGGGAGAAACGGCAGCCAGACCGCGTACGGGTTCCTGATCTGGTTCAGCACCCACGCGATCTGGAACGCCAGCAGAAACGCCAGCACGCCGGCGATCAGATCGAACACCAGCAGTGCCAGTAGGTGAATACGCTGAAATGCCTTGAAGCTCACACGGTGACTCGACCGGCTCCCAATCGGTGGAGACGGCGTTAATATCGGCTACGTTTTAGATGCCTGCAGCGCCCCTGATGATCGAATCGGCGCGATACGACCGGTCGAACGGAGACGAACCGGGCTCAATCGCCTCCCAGTTTTGTCCCCGTGCCTGTCTCAGGTGCCGCCGGCGTCTCGCTCGACAAGCCCAGCATGCCCTGCTCGAAGATCTGCTGAATCAGGCCCATGAGCCGGATGCTTGCCTTGCTGGTCAGGATGTCCATGTCGAAGTTCCCGTCGCCCTGAATCGCGAACGACATGCTTCCCACTCCGAGCTCACCGAGCTCTCGTATATCTCTGTCGAGCTTTCCCAACGGCTCGCGAATGGCCTCGTACGCCGGATCCTGAACGACATCATCGACAAACGCCGCGTACGATGACTTGTACGCACCGATCAGGAAATCCCAGTTCCACGCCAGCTCAACAGTGGCGGACCGCCCCGCGCCCGACGGCTGCGGCAGAAGCGCATCCAGCGCGGCCTCCATCGCGGGCGGCGCGCCGATCAGAACGTAGCCGGGAACCGAAACCGCCACCGACGGCCCGACATTCCCGAGCATCAGCACGAACCGGTCTCTCTCGTTCTTGTCGGCGAAACTCATCTCATCCGCAAGGTCCTCGACCGGGAGCGTCAGCGCATCGAATCCGCCCATCGTCGTCCGCTCCAGCTCCAAATCCGTGCCTCCCAGCCCGAGCAGGAACGTGCCCAGAGTCTGCAGGACATCGAGCCCTTTGCCCGGCTCATCGCTCGACACGGCGATGATGGGGCATATCGGCGGATTGCCGATGAAAGCCTCGACGGTCAGGTCCGCGGGGCTCTGGATCGCCTCGGGATCGAAGTCGGGGTTCACAATGAAGACGAGGAAAAACTCGTCGGTCATCCAACTATAGAGATCGGACACATCCTCCAGTCCCATCGCCTTGACCATCAGGCTCAGCGGATCGGTACCCTCCGTCTCCTGATCTTCGGATTCTGTCTTCTTGTCCGCCCCGCTGAGGCCTTCGAAGATCGACTCAGCGATGCTCCCCGGATTGGCGATGAAGAGATGCGCGACCCAGCGGTCCACGTCCAGGTGCGACGGCAGGCCAACTGTGGCGGTTCCGATCTCGCCGAGCAGGCCCACCGGAAAACCCCCCCCCAGATACCCTGCAAGCTTCTCAGGGTCGACGCTGTACTCGCCGTGAGCGCGCACCATGGCCTCATTCGCCTCGGCCATGATGCTCTTCTGGGTAAATACATCCGCCAATTCTCCCTGCATCACGCTCAGGCTTTCTTCGTCCCCCCCGATGGACCGATTCTCCCGTTCCAGGACGCGAGTCATGCCGCCCCGGAGGTCCACGAGGAACTTGTACTCATCTGCGGGCCCCCATTGGGTTCGATCCGGGACCGGCGCCGGGGGCTGGGGTTGCTGTTGACGTGCAGGACACCCTGCGAGCAGCAGTACCGCGACGCATAGCGCCGCAGCAGGATACATTATCGAGAATCGTCCTCTTAGTGACATTGTCTCCTCCCATACGATCAGATTCCGGCGAAGTCGCCGGGCATCCCCGCCCGACCTCAAAAGCAATCACGAACGCGCAATGTGCCTTGGATCACTAATCCGTGTGAATCCCCGCCCGGACAACAGTCCCCTAGAAAGGTGCTCTGCGCGGCGGACCGCCAGGTCGTCCCGGTCCGCCGGGTCCGCCAGGACCGCCGGGACCGCCCGGTCCCCCCATTCCGCCAGGACCGCCCATCCGGGACTGCAGCCACTCACCAAACTGACGGCCCAGCGCCTCCCATGTCTCCGACGGTGTCTCCTCGACTACCTGCCCGATGATCTCGAACAAATGGATGCTCTCCCGACTGGTCATCACGTCCAGCTCGAATCGATCGCTTTCCGGAACAACAACGCTGACACGGCTTGCGCCAAGCTCCTCAAGGTCCCTGGTGCGCGTGTACACCTCCATCAGGACATCCTGAAGCTCCTCGCTCTCAAGCAGACCGAGCCACACGCCCGGATTCGTGGGCGACAGGCTCTGCACGCCGAGATCCCAGTTCCATTCGGCTTCGAACGTCGCGACTCGACCCGTTCCCTGACCCTGCCCGTTGAATATCTCGATCGCCGCTTCGATCGACGGCATGTCGGCCAGCAGCAGATAACCCGGCAGCGCGACGGCGGCCGATTGCGGAATTTCCTCCCACTGCTCCTTCTGCTCCTCGGTCAGCATCCGGCCGAGCTCCGATTGCTCGATGTTCGGCACGGGCAGGATGAGAGCATCGTATCCGCTGATGTCCGTTCGCTCCGGCTGCGCTCCGCCCATCATCATGGAGAGAACCATTCCTTTCATGATGCCCTCGAGCAGGTCCAGCCCCTCGTCGGGACGATCGCTCGACACGGCGAGAAGCGAGAAGAACGGCGCATTCTCAGCGCTCGCCTCGGCCTCGGCATCGTAGTCCGGGTTGCTGATCAGGAAAAGGTAAAGCTCCTCTCCCATCCAGTCATAGAGGTCCTCCCTCTCCTCTACGCCATACATGCGAAGCATGAAATCAGTATCCAGGGAGATTCCGAGACCGCTTTCAGATCCGCCTGCAACCGCTCGCACCTTCTCCATCTCCGCATCCATCGCCGCCAGGCCGAGCTTGACAAGCTCTCCGGGCTTGGACAGGAAGAAATGCCCCACCCGGCGGTCGGGCGGGAAATGAACCGGCAGCTTCACCTCCGACGGACCCGCTTCGGAAAGCCCCTTCAGCACGTCCTCCCCTTCCGTGACCCGGTACTCCCCCCTCGCGTGCACCATGGTCTCGTTGGCTTCCGCGGTCGTGTTTTCCTGCTCGAGTTCCGGAAGTCCGAGGGCCGAAATCATTGCGTCCAGGCTCTCCTTCGAGACTCCCTCCGGCGAGGATTCCTGCTCCTGAAGTCCCTCGACTTCGTCCTCGAGACGCTCGGCGCCGCTTTTCAGATCAACCAGATACAGAAACTCGTCCGCCGGCTTGAACGGACTCGGGTCAGCCATCGGGTCGCGGTAGCCCGTGCTGCCCACTCTCGGGCGCCCTTCGCAGCCCGCAAGGGTCCAGATCACGACCCCTGCGAGAAGCGCGAGCAGCATCGATGCAAGCCTGGAATGCTTTTCCATGATTCCCTCCAGGTTTCGACGTTTTCTATACACCTGGGAAGACCCCATGTCCCTCCTCCAGGTTGCGAGAGAGGAGGCCGAGACCTTGAGTCTTAATGAGAATCATTGTAGGTGGTCAGGTGCAGCTGTGCAACCCGCACCGGGCGTCGAGTGCATCCACGATCTGTTTCTTGAGGCACCACCGGGTGCCGGGCACAGACTCAGCGCGACGAAATCGCGCGTGTCTGTGCCCGATTCCCGGTGTCCGCGATCCCGGTGACCAAACCTGTCTCACTTTAGAATCGTGGCGCTCCAGAGCTGGGGAGCGGGCCATCGCCCGAATCTCGTCTTTCCTACATAATAGGGAGCGGCCAGCTCGTCGTGAATTCTGAGGAGCTGGTTGTACTTCGCCACCCGGTCGGTCCTGGCGGGAGCGCCGGTCTTGATCTGCCCCGCTCCCGTAGCCACGGTGAAGTCTGAGATGAAGCTGTCCTCCGTCTCGCCGGACCGGTGACTTATGACGCAGTTCATGTTGTGCTGGGAGGCGAGCGCCATGCAGTCGAGCGTCTCTGTTACCGTGCCGATCTGGTTGAGCTTGATCAGGATCGCATTGGACGCTTTCTGCTCGATTCCCTGCTTGAGCCTGCCAATCGAGGTCACGTACAGGTCATCTCCCACAAGCTGGACCTTCTTCCCCAGCACCTCGTTCAGATACTGCCATCCCGCCCAGTCATCTTCCGAAAGCCCGTCCTCGATTGAGATTATGGGATGTTTCGCGACCCAGCGGGCGTAGCGGTCCACAGTCTCCTCGGCGGTCATGGGCTCCTCGTTGGGCTCCAGCCGGTATCGACCCGACATCTCGTCATAGAACTCGTTCGCCGCCGCGTCGATCGCAAGATACACATCCTGGCCCGCGACAAGACCGGCGTTATGAATCGCGCGCTCGATAAGCTGGAGAGCCTCCTCGTTGCCGTCAAGGTTCGGAGCGAACCCGCCTTCGTCCCCTACCCCGCCAAGCTTCCGGTCCGCGCTCAGGACCTTCTTGAGCGAATGATAGACCTCGGCGCCCCACCGGACAGCCTCGGCGAAATCCTCCGCCCCGACCGGCAGGATCATGAACTCCTGGACCACGACATTGTTCGCGGCGTGCTTGCCGCCGTTCAGGATGTTCATCTGCGGCACGGGCAGCACATTCGCCGTTGAGCCTCCGAGATACCTGTAGAGGGGAAGATCGAAAGCCAGCGCCGCGGCACGGCACGTGGCCATGCTGGCCCCGAGTATCGCATTGGCGCCCAGCTTCTCCTTGAGCGGCGTGCCGTCCAGGTCTATGAGCGCGCGGTCCAGCTCGACCTGGTTGGCCGCGTCCATCCCGAGTATCAAGGGACGGATCAGCGTGTTTACGTTGTCCACCGCCTTCAGCACGCCTTTCCCGCTGAACCGTTTTTCGTCACCGTCCCGAAGCTCCAGCGCCTCGTGCGTGCCAGTGGAAGCGCCCGACGGGACAATCGCCCGACCCGTGAAAACACCCTCAACCGTGACCTCGACCTCGACTGTAGGCGTCCCCCGGCTGTCAAGCACTTCTCGCGCATGCACATCTGTGATCTGAATTTTGCTCATGGCTTGTCCTTCTTCCTGTTTCCTCTGAAATCAGTCTGATGAAGGTTATCACACCGGCCGAACACCGGCAAACAAAGCACTCATCGTTCTTAGTGTCTTCGTGCCTTCGTGGTTCTCTTTTAAGGACTAACCACAAAGGCACGAAGACACAAAGACACGAAATCAGCCCGCTCGATAGTCCGCGACCGGCTCCATCTCCAGCCAGTTGGGTCCGGCCTTGCAGTTGACAACCAGCGGGACATTGAGCGGTCGCACCTCGCTCATCGTGCGGCCCACCAGGTCGCTGATCTCGTCAAGTCGCTTCGTCGGCACGCTCAGCACGAGCTCGTCGTGGACCTGAAGGAGGACGGAGTCGGGCAGCTTCTCCTCAATGAGCTTCTCGTGCAGCTTCACCATCGCGAGCTTGATGATATCCGCCGCCGAGCCCTGCAGGGGCATATTCACCGCCGCACGCTCCGCCGCCGCGCGTTTCACACGATTGCCGCTCTTGAGATCCGGGTAGTATTTCCTCCTGCCGAGCAGCGTCTGCACATACCCGTGCTCGCGACCGAACGCGATGTTCTCGTCCAGGTACCCGCGCACGCCCGGATACTTCTCGAAGAACTTCTCGATAAATACCTTGCAGATTCTTCTCGACTGCTTCAGAGCCTTCGACAGCCCCTCCGGACCCATGCCATAGAGGATGCCGAAATTGATCACCTTCGCGCTGCGACGCATATCCGCCGTCACTTCATCCGCATCGACCTCGAACACCTCCATCGCCGTCCGACGATGGATGTCCTCATCGTTCTCGTACGCCTTCTTCAGAACCGGATCCTGCGAGAAATGCGTCAGAACCCTCAGCTCGATCTGCGAGTAGTCCGCCGAGAGAAGGACCTCGTCCTTTCCGTTCGGCTCAAACGCCCTGCGAATTTCGCGACCGGTCTCGGTGCGGATCGGGATATTCTGCAGGTTCGGGTTGGAGCTGGAGAGCCTTCCCGTCGCGGTCACGGTCTGATTGTAGCTCGTGTGAATCCGACCGTCGGAGGGATCGATCAGGTCGATGAGATTCTGCGTGTATGTCCCTCTCAGCTTGGCGAGCGACCGGTACTCGAGAATCATGTTCGGAAGCTCGTGATCGATTCCGAGCTTCTCCAGCACCTCCGCATCCGTGCTCCTTCCCCTCACCTTCGGCAGCTTCATCTTGTCGAACAGGAGCTCCGCAAGCTGCTTCGGGCTGTTCAGGTTCACTTCCTCCCCGATGCTCTGGAAGATGACCTTGCTGATATCGTCCATCCGCTGATCGAGCTCTTCGCCCATCTCGTCCAGCACTTTCGGCCTGATTCGTATCCCCACCGCCTCCATTCGGGCGAGTACCGGCACGAGCGGCATCTCGACCTCGCGATAAAGCTCCTCGAGGCCGTCCTTCCTGAGCCGCGGATGGAATTTCCCGGCGAGCAGCCATGTTGACGCGGCGTCAGCGGCGGCGTACGGCGCAGCGTCGTCGATCGGCACCTCCGCCATCGAGAGCTGCTTCTTCCCCCTCTTGCCGATCAGCTTCTCGATGGTCGTCATCTGCCAGCCAAGCTCGCGCGACGCCATCTCCTTGAGTCCGTGACGGTTGTCCGGATCGATCAGGTAATCCGCGATCATCGGATCGTCGACCATCCCCCGAAGGTCGATCCCGTAGCGCCTGCACACCAGCCACTCGAATTTCCCGTTCTGGCAGATTTTCTCGACCTTCGCATCTTCCCATAGAGGCTCGAACGCCTGCAGCACTTTCTCGACCGGAAGCACGGTCCTGTACTTGTCGGTGACCGACGGCTCGTGTCCGACCGGGACGTAGTAGCCGGTCTTGCCATCGATCGCGCACGCTACGCCGACAAGATCGGATTTGCGCGCGTCGAGATCGGTCGTCTCGAAATCGAGCGCGAATCGACCGCTCTTCTTCAGCCTGTCAACCAGATGTCCGAGCTCGTCCTCGCTGTCTACGACTTTCCACTCGAGCTGGGTCAGGCCGGATTCCTCCTTCTCCTCGGGAGACCGGAGATTGAGGCGATGCATGATGGTCCTGAAGCCGAGCCGGATGAAGAGCTCGGCGGCGCGATCGCGATCGATATGCCCGAGGTCGTAGCGGAACTCCTCCGCCGATTTCATGTTCAGCTCGAGCGGAAGATCGGTATGTATGGTGGCAAGGGATTTCGAGATCTTCGCCGATTCCTCTCCGGCCTCGAGCTTCTTGCGGAATTTCTCCTCTATCTTGTCGATATTCGCATATATCTGCTCGATCGTGGGGTACTCCGCGAGCAGTTTCTTCGCGGTTACCTCGCCCACTCCCCGGACGCCGGGGATGTTGTCGCTGGCATCGCCCACGAGGCCCTTGTAGTCGACAAGATACTCCGGCTTCGCGACTCCATAGCGCTCGCACACGGTCTTCGGATTCAGAACGCGGCTCTCCGTGACACCGCGGATTGTCTGCACAACGGTGATTCTCTCGCTCGCGAGCTGCCCGAGATCGCTGTCGCCCGTCAGGATCGTCACATCCCACCCCAGGTCCTCGGCAAGACGCGCCAGAGTGCCGATCACATCGTCCGCCTCGTAGCCCTCCAACTCCTCACGATCCATCCCGAGCGTCTCGACCAACTCTCTCGCAAGCTGGAACTGCGCCCTGAGCTCTTCCGGAGCCGCGTCCCGATGCGCCTTGTACTGCGGAAACTCCTTGTGACGAAACGTCGGGCCCTTCGCGTCGAACGCAACGAGAAGATAGTCGGGCTTCATCTCCTCGATCGCCTTGGTGAGCATCAGCGTCAGCCCGAAAAGCGCTCCGGTGGGAGTCCCGTCCGGAGCGGTCATCTGGCCCATCGAGTAGTATGCTCGAAAGAGCAGCGAGTAGCCGTCGATGAGAAGGAATCTGGAGGGTTTTTCTTTCGAGGATACCGTCGGCTTCTTGCTTACGGATTCCGGATTCATGTTGCGCATGATACTCCCATCCCGACGAGGGCACCAGCCTTGTCCGGATGCTGTTGGGAGAGAGATTCACCGGAGACTGCACGGGAAAAACTGCGGCGACCCCGAACGCCGCGCCCGGGGTCGCCGCAAAAGAAGGAGAGCAGAGCGGGGAGTGTCTTTCTCGTTTATGTCAGCTGCATTCGGTAGGGGCGTACCTGCGTGTGCGCCCTGTTTCCGGCATGCAGCGTCAGTTCGTAAACGCCTGGACCCAGTAGTAGCCCGGTGAGTACGGGTCCCCGGCCTGAGTCGGCACAATCCCGATGCCGATCTTCCCGAACGACGAGTTGAGTATGTTTGCCCGATGCCCGGACGAATTCATCCATGCCGTCTCGACCTCGGACGGAGTATCGTAGCCGACCGCGATATTCTCGCCCGCGGATTTGTAGGACACGCCGTAATAGTCCATCCGTCTCCACGGCGTCCAGCCGTCGAGGTTGATGTGGTTGAAGTACTGCTGATCCGACATGTCCTGCGCGTGCGCCTGCGCGACCGTATTCAGACCGGCGTCGATCGCGAGCGGCGCCTGGCCGTCTGATGCCCTGTCGGAATTGACCAGACTCAGAAGCTGAGTGCGGAACGACGCGAAATCATGGAAGATAATCGCCCTGTAGTAATGGCTGGTGACGGCGGACTGCTGGTTCGGCGAGTAGGCATCGACCTTGAGCTCGTACATGCCCGGCGACGCGCTGTAGTTCATCAGCGTGGCCTCCCATCGCCCGCTCGATTGCGCCAGCCAGACGTCCCCTGCCCCAAGCTGGGCCGCGCGAAGGCACACGCCGGTGATGTCGTTCTGCAGATCCTCGATGTTGAAGCTGATAAGCGCGCTGCCGCCGCCATTCAGAAGCTGCCCCGCCTGCATGAACTCGCTTATCCTGCATGCGTCGCCCGGAGCACCCGGATATCCCGCGGTCACAAGGAACTTGAAATTGACCGGAAATTCCGGCTCGTTCGTCTTCACCTCAAATGACTGGGTATGGAGGGTGCCCGCAGCGAACGAGTGATCCGGCAGCGCTCCCGCGTACGTCACGAAAGGCGCGGGATACTTGTAGCCCGCTATCTGGAACAGGCTCGTGTATCCGTCCGGATTCAGAAGCCTCAGGTCGACCCCGTCGCGAACCTGCAGCACCCCGCGCACATCGTACCCGCACAGCTTCGTCGGATTGATGAGCGTGACATCGAACACTCCAGTTCCCAGCGACGGATCGGAGCTTACCTTCTCCACGGTTATGCAGTTGCTGCAGTACGGGGCGACGAGAAACGACGACACCCTGTAGTGTTTCAGCGCCACCTCGCCCGACCTGCCGGCCACCGAGATATCACCGCTCAACGGATCCCAGACCATGTCGACGACGCCCCAGACCTCGAATGCAGCGACACCGTCGGAGCTGCTGTCGACCTCATGTGTCGTGCCGCTCGCCTCGTACGCGTCCGGTACAGGATCGATGTCGTTCCTCGGGCTCAGGAAAATCGGATCGCCCGAGCGTGAGCAGGCCGCGAAGATGAGGAGTATTGCGATCAGTGATACGACGAATCGTGTCATGGTCGGGACCTCATGGCTCTGAGCGATGGAGCCCCGGCGAGAAATGTGCCATATTAGCGTCCGATAGTATTGGATATCAAAGTAATGGCAGTTTCGCTATAATTGTCATTACAAATCGCGACGAGACGCTAGCACTCGCCGGCGAGTGCTTGATCCTCCTTGATGCGACCTGATGTTCTATGAAGGGCGCCGGAAGCGGTCGATACGCCAATGTGTCCCCGGGCGCCCCGGATTGTCTCCCCCCGACCCTCCGGGACCGGCCGGACTCGGTGCGCTGGCGACCGCCCGGAATTAATCAGAGCCGACGTTGACAGACAGGGGTATCTCCGGTATATTGTCCGAACCGTACCTGCAGTACGCAGGGCGGGTTTAGTTATTCATCGAATCCGTCTATCTCATACAGACCTTTTAAAGAGGCTAGCCTATATCATGACTCTGCCAACCCGTACGCGAACAGCTTGGATGAGCCTTTTAATCCTCGCCGCGCTCGTCCTGGGAGTCTCGAACCTCCTTGCTCGTCCGGCGACCAGGATCGACCCGCTCAGGGTTGATCCTGTCAGCGCCATCGACGAGCGGATGATCATGGTGGTCTCGAACGAGTCCCCGTTCCAGCCGAACAGTCTTTGCGCATCCTGCCACATGGAGCTGTTCGATCAGTGGACGAGTTCCATACACTACCAGGCATGGCGAGAGCCGGTCTTCCAGGCCCTTTACACGGACTATCAGCTTTACCTGAACTCGGAAGAGTATTACGAGGAGCCGACTGAGGTCGAGGATATCGAAGGTCTCAACGAGAGGGAGATCAGGCGCCTCAGGTGGCGCGAGGCCCATCGGCCCGCGACTGCGGGGGAGGTCCAGGTCCCCATCTTCCGGATTCAGGACATCGAGGGTCAGATTTCCGTCCAGACGCATGGTGACGGCTTGATGGCGGACGGCATCTATGACGGCAAGGTCCACGTGAACTGCATGAGATGCCATGCTCCGGGCGCCGACTTCACCAAGGACAAGAATCTCTTCCTCGAGAACAACATCGACGGCATCTTCTGCGATTACTGCCATACCATCGTCGACTACACCGAAACCGAGGGCTATGTCCTCTACTGGAGCCATATCAAGCAGGGGCCCAGGATGTTCGCAACGACATCGTCGCACGCCCTGGAGTACAGCAGGCTGTCCGAGTCCAGCCTGTTCTGCCGCGGATGCCACCAGTTCGAAAATCCGTGGGGACTGGCCGTCTATGATACGTACAACCAGTGGTTCAACAGCCAGTACGCCAATCCCGCGAACACGATCCACTGCCAGAGCTGCCATATGCCGCCCTACCCCGGCCGCGCAAGCCTTCGCGGCGACTGGCGACCCGACGTCCGCTCCCATGCCCTCGGCGGCGGGCACGATTATGACTTCATGCTCGAAACCGCCACCGTCGAAATCGCAACCGACATCCAGGGCAACGAGCTTTACATCGACGTCGACGTCGCCAACGCTCGCGCCGGCCATAACTACCCCACCTCCAACGGCATGCGCCAGCTTATCCTCGTCGTTCGCCTCAAAGGCTCCGCCGGCGAGACCCTCTGGGAGGGCAAGCGGGTCTACGAGCGCGTGCTCGGCGACGCCTGCGGCAATCCCACCTTCGAAATCTGGCGTGCGTCCGAGATCCTGAGCGACACAACACTCCTCCCCGGCGAGATCAGGACCGAGAGCTTCGTCGTCCCCATGCCCGACACCGGCGACAACCTCTACGTCACCGCCCAGCTCTTCTACAGGCTCGCCCCCGAGGACGCCGCGATCGGAACCGCCTACCTGATTTCGCCCTACCGCATCGATTACGCTACCCAGTTCATCCAGTAATTCCCATAAATAGCCCCCCCACTGGCCCCCTCCCGGCACCACCCACACGAGGGGGCCCTTTCGCATTTTCCCTTCCATTTCTCCCCCCATTCTGGTTTGATGTCACCGCCTCTTATCGGGGACGACAACTCATGAGATCGAAAGGATTCCAGCAAATGCTCGTACCCACCCTACTCATGGCCGCGATCGCCATCGCGCTGATCCTCATCGGCTATAACCGGGGCCAGGGTGAACACGTCACCGGACTTGTGAAGGGCTGGAACATGACGATCCAGATCCTCCCACTCCTCGTCTTCGCCTTTGT
>Ga0315296_10000187_pt1 | contig 59716 bp, 48 predicted proteins | sample YL17G14_18_MG_FD_203921 | JGI IMG/M metagenome (GOLD analysis project Ga0315296, IMG submission 203921) | Sediment microbial communities from Yellowstone Lake, YNP, Wyoming, USA - YL17G14_18 | ecosystem: Environmental > Aquatic > Freshwater > Lake > Sediment | place: USA: Wyoming | collected... | reverse complement strand
ACGATGACAAAATGCCAAGCGCCCTAGCCAACACCGTACTGCATCACTGGCAGCAAAACCTTCTCGAGAGTGAACAAGGGCTGACCACACTGCTTGAAGCAGCCGTTCTGCTTGAACCTGAGAAAACCGTGGCTACTCTTAGTGAACTACAACTGGTGGATGTTGCTGAAGAAATCAGGGCCGAAATGAAACCTTAAGGGAGATTGACACGGTGGTCAGATTCGGCATAGAATTCGTTCCACGTGAACCTTACTGGAAAATCATGTACTATATTATTCAGGCGGAGAGAGGCGGATTCAGCAACCTGTGGATAACCGACCATTTCAACAATCGAAACGTGTACACCACATTGGCAACGGCAGCAGTGTACACAAACTCGATAATACTGGGTCCAGGTGTCACCAATCCATATATGGTAAACCCTGTTTTCACGGCGCAAGCAATTGCTACACTAGACGAAATGGCGCCTAGCCGAGTAGTAGTCGGCATTGGCGCAGGAGACAAGACCACCTTAGATACAGTGGGAGTAGAAATGCAAAAGCCACTGACCGCACTTCAAGAGGCAGTCAGCATCATAAGAAAAATGATCGCAGGCGAAACAGTGGCGTACCAAGGCGAAGTCTTCAAAACCGCAGGCGCCAAATTCCTCTTCAAAACACGCGGCAAGATACCTGTCTACGTGGGCGCCCAAGGTCCAAAAATGCTGGCGCTAGCAGGAAAAATCGGCGACGGCGTGCTCATCAACGCCTGCCACCCAAAAGACGTAGATTACGCCGTTACCTGCGTAAAAGACGGCGTCAAAGCAGCGGGAAAGAAAATCGATGAAGTCGATGTTGCCGCATACACTTCATTCAGCGTTCACGAGGACATCAAGAAAGCCAACAAAGCAGCAGTGCCCGTTGTAGCATTCATAGCCGCTGGCAGCCCGCCTCAACTACTAGAACGACACGGCATCAACGTGAAAAAGGCAGAAGAAATCAAAGAAGCCTTGAAAGCCAACGACTGGGGACGAGCCTTCAGCGAAGTGACCCCGGAAATGATCAGCGCATTCTCTGTGTGCGGAACTCCTGACACTTGCACAGAACGAATTGCAGAGCTATTGAAGTCTGGAATTTCTCAGTTCGTTGTGGGCTCACCCATAGGCGCTAACGTAAGAGAAGCTATAGAACTCATCAGCGAAAGAATCATCCCTCACTTCAAAACTTAGCTTTACCTACTTGAAGCGCAACTGAACTTCCTGAAAATCCGACGTGAATTTTTCGACTTCTTTCTTGATTCTTTTAGGCTCTTCCTGACCCGTGAGTGCTCTTGTGATGAATTCGGCAACCTTGAGCATTTCTTTCTGTTTCATACCTCTTCGTGTAAGTTCACAAACTCCAAGTCTCACGCGGCAGTCCGCAATGATGTTGGCTTTCTCGAGTTTCTTCGCTATTGCTCTTCCTTTTTGGAAGCTGCTGTAGTCTAGCAGCACCTGATGAGATCGTGTAAAGCCAAGCTTGGGGCATGCCACAGGTAGACCAGAATCTGCCAACGCTTTAGCTAATGTTTGAGCGTTCTTGACAACTTGCCTTGCATATGTTTTGCCGAACTCTACCATCTCAGCCAACGCCAAAGTAAGAGCTGCAATTCGACTCCAGTGAGCGTTGTCAACAAATGCGGGATAGATGTTCTTTTTGATGACTTCGCCGTGCTCCCGGTCAGCTAGGACAATGCCTCCTTGAGGTCCAAAGAAACTCTTGTGCGTTGACCCAAAAAGCATCGTAGCTCCCTCTCGAATTGGATCTTGAAACTCTTTTCCAGCAATCAAACCCAAAACATGAGAACTATCATACGCCGCATGAGCACCGACTTCATGCGCCACTTTCGCCAATGATTTTACTGGATGCGGGAATAGAAATACGCTCGCGCCAAAGACTATGATGCGAGGTTTCCTTTTTATTATCAGATCCGTTGCCTTTTCCGTGTCGATATTCATATTCCTTTCTAAAAAGGAAACCCGATAGGTTCTAGTTGCAGAAGACTCGGAATGCCTTGCTTCCAGATTCCCGGGTACCCGCCGTCTTCTGCAGAGATACACATTATTGTGTCGTTTGGTTTTGTAAATGAGGCAAGAATAGTCAGATCGGCAATGTGACCAGAGAGTGGGCGTAAATCAGCAGTTTCTACGCCAAAGACCTGCTTTGCCAGTTCTTCGCCTTGTTGCTCAATCTCGTCTATGAAACGTGTGCCCATGTAGAATCGGTCAGGTGGGGTGTACCGATGTCCGAAGTCAGAGGACAAAAGAGAGCGGACCATGGGGCTCATGATGTTTTCTGAAGGAATGAGATTGATGCACTCTTGATAGCGCCATTGTTCATGCTCTTTAAGCAGATCAATTACTTTGTCCATCTCAAACACCTGAGCTGGTAAATTTAAGTTGTAGTCAGTGAGTCAATATTGAGTATATAATACTATGGAACATAGTCCACGCAGGCTCTGCTAGGTTTGTTTCACTATGAGGGTGAACTCGGCGCGAGTTGAAGGTCCTATAAGCTTATGACTTCAACTTGTTTTTTCTTGACAAGTCATTGCATTTGGATGCATCAAGTTTTTTGTCTGATGGGGAACGTCTACTATCTTGCCATGGTAGATACCTTGGAAGCATGGGGCGATGTAGTAAACTCATGAAACTTTCCTTTTATGGAGCATTCGGCGCTTCTTTTTTCTAATGCTCAGAGCGAATAGAGCAACACCGAGCGAAAATGCTGCGATTCCCGGATAGAGAAATCCGGAGTAAGGCCAGTCTATGAAAATGTCTACTCTCTGTTTGTAGAATATGAACGATGCTGGCGGTCCGCCTCCCAGAGGCGAATATACCACAACCTTTGCAGTGTACTGCCCGGTTTGCATGATCTCTCCAGCGATTGTCTTCTCCTTCGACGTTAAATTCTGGCTATTCTGTCCGCCGAAGCCATTTGAACTCAGAACTCTAATGTTGAATAGGGAAAGTTGAGGGGGCGAATAATCTGTGACAAATATCACTTCGAAACGGCTTGCGTTTCCCGACGGATCGGTAACATCTGTGTATACAGCTTTATTCGGGAGCGGTACGTCCTCGGTTTCAGGTTCAAGGTAATCTATCCAGTCCGCTGCAGGAGAAAAGTCCAATTTGACTATGTCTCCTGCTTCAAAGTTAGCTGTGATCTCCCACTTGTCAATTTCCACTTTGACTCTATCCCATGAGACTTCTGTTTTTTGAAAGGACAAGTTCGAGCTTGACATCAGAATAATGCCGACAAACAACATAACTAATCCAGTAACGAGAAGGAATTTTCTCAACTCATCACCAAGGGTGTGCTTGGGTTCCTTCAGCGTGTTACAGTTTTTCTTGGCGTCTTAAGCCATGAATTTCTTCCAGGCTGCGGATTCTATTAGATGGCATGCTGCAGAGTGGTCCTTTCCGTAGTCAACCAAAGGTGGCTCCTTAGATTTGCATATGTCTTCCGCTATCGGGCACCTTGTGTGGAATCGACAACCAGGTGGAGGGTTAATAGGGCTGGGGATTTCACCCTTGATAACAACTGTGCTTCTTTTGGTTGTTGGATCGGGGACTGGGACTGCTGAGATCAAAGCTCTCGTATATGGATGCAATGGTTTGAAGACAAGCTCTTCAGCCACTCCTTTCTCAGCTATTTTGCCCAAGTACATCACAGCCAGACGATTACACATGTGCCTAGCCAAAGCCAGATCATGAGTAATATAGAGGAATGAAGTGTCGTATTTCTCCACTAGAGAGCGCATTAGATTCAGTATCTCAGCTCTGATTGAAACATCCAGCATAGAAACCGGTTCATCAGCAACCACGAACTCCGGGCCAACTATGAAAGCTCTTGCAACGGCCACCCTCTGTCTTTGACCTCCGCTCAATTCGTGAGGATACCTATGGATGAATTCTTCTGGAGGAGTCATCTCAACATCTTCCAGAGTTTTGGTTACTCTGCCCTCTACTTCGCTTTCGTTGCATACTCTTAGAACTCTCAGGGGTTCCGCTACTATGTCTAGGATAGTCATCCTTGGGTTAAGCGATTCATAGGGGTCTTGAAAGATTATTTGCATCCTACGGCGGAGTTTTTTCATCTCGCCCTCTGGGGCGTTCGTTGTGTCGATGCCCTTGAACCAGATTTTTCCACTTGTTGGCTCAGTTAGCCTAAGTAGTAGTCTTCCTGTAGTTGTTTTCCCACTGCCACTTTCTCCTGCTAGGCCGAAGATCTCCTTCTTTCTCACATCAAAGCTAACATCGTCCACAGCTCTCACAAAGAGTGCTCGTCGGGCGAATAGAGCTGTAAAAAATCCTCTTGCTACTGGAAACCACTTGACTAGGTTTTGAGCATCAATTACAATTTCTGACATGATGGTCACTCCCTAAGCTCCAACCAAAAAACATGCTACATGATGATCTTTTGACGTTTGTACCACTGGGGGTTCTTTCTTTCTGCAAACATCCATAGCATAAGCACATCTTGGGTGGAATCTGCACCCCTCAGGTGGGTTGAGTAGGTCCGGGGGTAAGCCGGGGATAGAAATCATGTCTATCTTTGGACCTTTTATGCTCGGAAAGGCACTTATAAGACCTTGCGTGTATGGATGCAGCGGCTCTTTATAAATTGATAAGACATCTCCGTACTCCGCCATTTTTCCCGCATACATGATAGCGCATTTCTCGCATATGTCCGCTACTATTGAAAGGTCGTGGGTGATCAAGATCATTGCGAGGCCAAGTCGGCTCTTTAGATCCTTTAGAAGTTTCAGCACCTGTGCTTGTACAATTACGTCTAGGGCTGTTCCCGGCTCGTCAGCTATTAGAAGCTGGGGGTTGCAGGCTAGAGACATGGCTATCAGAGCGCGTTGTCTCATTCCTCCACTGAACTCGTGTGGATAGTTATCTGCTCTCTTTGGGTCTATTCCCACCATCTCAAGGAGCGCTTCAACTCTTTTTCGGCTTTCCTTCTTGCCGAGTTTTTCTTCGTGAGTCGTAATTGCCTCCATGATTTGCTCACTTATTTTGTAGACGGGGTTAAGCGCATTCATAGCTCCTTGAAATACGATGGATATTCCCTTCCATCTAACATTTCTTCTCATATCGTCCTCTTCAAGGCCTACAATGTCAGAGCCGTTGAAGAGAATCTCTCCGCCAACGATTTTGCCGCCTGAAGGTAGTATTCGCATGATTGACAAGGCCGCCGTGGTCTTGCCGCATCCAGATTCTCCGGCTAGACCTAGTGCCTCTCCCTTGTCAACTTGGAAACTGACATTGTCAATGGCTTTAACGGAGCCTCGAGCTATATAATAATAGGTTTTAAGATTCCGGATATCGAGTAATGTCACTTCGTGGTTTCACCGTTCACGTAGCTTATTGCAGAAGGTAAAAGGAGAATATAAGATTTTTTGACGATCATGGGGGGCATGTAAAGTCTCTGTTTAGAGAGTTCAGCACAAGAAAGAAGGCAGTCAGCAGTAGTTGGAATTCGGTGTTTTACTATGTGTTGTAGTTTTCTGTAAATGAAATGGATATATCGCGAGGAAGGAAAGCAGCCAGACGAACGCCACATTCAAGCGTCCAATTGACGGCTCCTTGATGAGTTTCGAAATAAGTTATAAATCGCTCTGCTGATGCTGTTGGGTTAAGATTCCATTCCAATGGAACTTTTGAACGAGGATCGAGTCGTTGGTCTGTGCTGTACGATCTCATATCCCACCATAAAGCTACCTTTTCGCTGTTGTCCAGAAAGTAGAGTTGGCATGTTACGCTCCGCAATTGCAGGCCAATATATCCGGTGGGATTTTCAATGTCGAAGGATAGGCTAATGTTTACATCTTTCTGCTCCACAAAGGCGTCGACTTTCAGATTGGCAAGATGAATTTCTCTTATTGCGCGGTAGAATTCTGTGTAGTTTAGTGTGGACGCCACCAAGTAGTAAGCAGCTATGATTGTGCATATCAAAAAGAGTGTAAGTGTGACATTAAGCTTTTGACGAAGGGTTTTTCCCTTTACAGAGTTCGGCTGCAAACGATTTTATACCTCCGTTGTTTTTACTATTGAATCTCTACATAGCAATTTAACCATAGTGGTGTTGGAATTGATAGTAAGCAGGACGCATGTGAAGCATTTTGGAGTTATGTTCGGTTGGGCTATGATGTTGTCAGCAGTCGTACTGAGTGCTTTGTATCGAGGACCATCGCTTGATTGGTTGGAGTGGGCGCTTCTGATTGCAGTCTGTATGTTTGCAGGCGCTATTCTTGTGGATCTTGATGTTGTTGTTTTGAGTTTTTTTGGAGCGTTTCTACTTTCGATGTTAGTAGACTTTCTTTGCTTGTCTTTGCCTGCTTTGCTAGGGGTTCTGGAACACGCTGCTCAGAGAGAAGCTTTGTTCCAGTGGGCTACTGTTCTTGTGGTGAGAACCGTGGTGCCATTGCCACTGATGTACTGCTTTGCTGTTTCGTTGGTTGGGGCTTTTTTGCGTGAACACTTCGTGTAGTGTCAGCGTCTTTGTCGAAGCCTTGGGTTAAGTATTTCATCCAAGGCGTATCCAATTAGGATAAATGAGAGAGATATCACCGCTATGCTTATTCCAGGTGGCAAAACCCACCAGAGTTTGTCGTATCCAACGTATTGTGTCACATCATGTAGCATTCTGCCCCATGACATTACGAGTGGATCGAAAAGTCCGAGCCAGCTAAGAGAGGCTTCTGAGAGAATAGCGCCTGGAACTGCTAGTGCCAGAGACACGTATACTAGAGACATTACGTTTGGGATGACGTGTTGGAACATGATGTATGATTTGCCTCCTCCTGACGATTTTGCAGCTTCGATGAACGCTCTCTCTTTTAGGCTGAGAACTTGGGATCTTACCACACGTGAAAAGCCCATCCATCCTAGGAAGCCTATTAGCAGAATGAGGTTCCAGATGCTTTGTCCTAACACCATGGCTAGGACTAGCAACAGGGGCAGCCTGGGTATGACCAATAGTGCGTCGTTGAATCTCATTATTACCTCATCGGATATTCCGCCGAGGTAACCTGCAACTAGTCCTACAAGTAGTCCTAGCACGGTTGACAGCACGGTTGCAAGCAAGCCTACAAAGAGTGATATTCTCGATCCCCAAACCAGTTGGGAAAATATGTCGCGCCCCAGTTGGTCAGTTCCGAAGACGCCGTAAGCGTTGCCGTAGAATCTCATGTTGAGGTCGTCTAGGTAAACTGTGGCTTCAATGTCTTGTGTTAGGGTGTCGGGTTTTTCATCTCTGAAGATTATGTTTACTTGAAAAGTATAATTGCCTGGTTTTGAGAATATCTCTCTCGCTGGGTCGATTTTTCCTCCAAAATATTGTTGTACCCAGAGTTTAGATGCGTAGGAATCTATGTCGGGCTCTGGAATAATCCATTTCACACTTGTTTGCTTTAATGGATTCGTCCACAACGGGTAACGTGTAGAGTGGGTCTCGTTATCCTTTCGATAGAGAATCAATTGTACATCTATTGATTGGAAATTTTCTACGTCTTCAGCCCAGAAAGACATACTGCATTTGAATTTCGTCGGGAAAGATTTGTACGGATATATGAATTCCTTTTCTAGCTGAACCGGTATTATGCCAGCATAAGCTCCTGCTGGTCGTTCAAACTTTATAGCTGCGCTTCCAGGGCCACTGCTGGGAGAACCGATTGTTTCCGCGTATTTTACTGAGACTTCCGCAACGCTGGCCGTTGGGGTCGTGAATTTCCAATCCTGCAGAGAATAAGATGTACTGAACCCTGAGTTTTCTACCATGTCGAAATTTTCGACTATATTTTCTGCCCCTGGTAAATACTTAAACCATACTGGTACAGCGTAGTCGCCTGCGACATACTTGTCTTCCACAGGGTCGTTCTTGGCTATGACTGGGGCAAGCAAGGCCAGTATTACGAAGAAGAGGAGTATTGAGATTCCAACAAGTCCTCTTTTATTTTTTCCTAAGGCTTTAAGAAACGTTGTTGCTCTTGCGACAGGACGGTCTAGTCTGGATCTTACGATGTGCATGTTCTCACCTATACTTGATTCGAGGATCTATGATTCCGTAGATAAGATCAGCCGTAAAATTGGCTAATATTACGCATATTGCAATGACGTAGAAGATTGCCTGCATAACGGGGTAATCTTGCATCGATATCGATCTCCAGATCCACTCACCCATTCCTGGGTATGTGAAAACTTGCTCTGTGATTATCGCTCCTCCTATAAGGAATCCGAATGATATAGCTACGCTGGTTACTAAAGGAAGAGACGCGTTCTTGAGTGCGTGTTTGAAGAGCACAGTTCTTTCTTTAAGCCCTTTTGCTCGCGCCGTAACAATGTAGTCTTCTGTGAGTACTTCCATCACTGTTGCTCTCGCAAAGAGTAGCCAGCTGCCGTAGCTGACGATGACTAATGCCGCAACTGGTAGAACGAGGTGATGAAGTCGGCCTAAGATCTCTAAGGGACTTGGTATAGCTAATCTGATATTGGCGATTTCACCGACCCAGAGAGGAGTTGGCCAGTTACCTCCTGCCCAAGCGGGCGGAATGTTGCCTGAGGAGGGGAACCAGCGTAGGGTAAAGGCGAATCCCAAGAGGAGCATCATGCCCATCCAAAATGCGGGGAAAGCGTTTAGGATTGTCGAAATTGTAACTAGAAGCGTGTCGATTAGCTTGCCTCTTTTGAAGGCTGATATCGCGCCTAGTGGAATACCTATGAGGATGGTAAGCACGGTGGCAATTCCAACCAGCGAAAGTGTATTGGTGAGCCGACTGGTCATCTCGTCTGCTACAGAGGAACCTGACCTAAAAGAGGTTCCAAATTGCCAAGTCAATAGATTTTGGACGTATTTGAGGTACCTAACATGCATGGCTTGGTCGAGCCCCCATGCATGCGATATCGCTTCTATTTGATACTTGTCGAAGTCTGGGTGGATGAAGACTTGCCAGGGGTCTCCAGGCATGAGGTCGAATATTACGAAGTTGAGCGTTATTACGAACAAGATCAAGAAGACGCTGAAGATAGCCCGTTTTATTATAAATGCCCTTAGCCCCATCGTTTTCCCCCTTGAACATTGTAGACCATCGCAAACAGAGATATTTTAGGTTTTGCTTTTCTCCATTGCGCCTCCTTCTATGGAATTAACCTCTAGAACTCTCTGAGGGAAACAGTTAAATCCACCTAACTGCAAATGATTTGATTGCTGAAAAAACGAGAAAGGAGAATGGAAAATTCTTGAAAGAGAAAATACTCTGTCTATCGATTGCGTTGACATTGCTTCTCGGATTAGGACTAGTGACACAACCTGCAAGTGCGCAGACTTATGGACCATGGGCTGATGAGCATCTTATTCACCTGTACTTGAACTCTGACGCTGAGAATGCGGACTTAGAGTCTGGTGTACTCGATGTTATTGACTGGGCTCTCACCAAATATTGGATTGACAAGTGGACTGGAAATCCAGACATCACAATGAGAAGTTATGCTGGTGGCGGCAAGAGGGAGTTTGACCTCAACCTTCAGAGGTGGCCAACTGGCGTAACGCTGCCTAGAACTTTGGACTCTGGAACGGGAACATACAAGCATTATCAGGATTACTCTGACCCGTGGGAGGTTAAGGCAAGAGAGTTCCGAAGAGCTATCGCCTATCTGAGTGACAAGGACGGCTACATAGACCGCATCTTGAAGGGCTACGCCTACCGCATGGACACAACGGTGCCAACACCATTCCTAGCAGGATATGTAAACCTGGACGTCTCAGGCGTAAACTATCCGTATCGCTTTAACCCAGCACAGGCTGCTATAGTGTTGGACGCTGCAGGCTTCACTCAGGGCACAACACCAAACTCATACTATGATAACACTCAGACGTGGTCAGCACAATTCCTCAGAATCGACCCCAAAGGAGACTGGTCAGTCGGCGGCGCAGGAACAGATTTGAAGGGCATAATAATCTACGCTCGATTAGACGATCCACTGCGATCTGATGCTGCAAAAGAATTAACTCTCATGATGCAGAAGAGCGGCATACCCACCGACCTACGCATCAGAGCGAGAGCAGAATGCTCCGACAAAGTCATGAACATCTACGACTACCACATCTACACAGGCGGTTGGAGCTTAGGAAGCCAACCAGGATGGGTCTATACACTATACCATTCCGTTCGATATTGGGGTGGTACAGCAACTGACTACTACGGTGGCATAGCTGGCAGTGGCAACTATGGCGGCTACTGCAACGCCGAGTACAACACTTGGGCAGCACAAGCCTACCTCACAATAGACCCAATCTTAATGAAAGAAGGCGTCATGAAGTCACAGGAAATCTACGTCAGAGACTCCGCAGTCATTGATCTCTGGGCGGATGCTGCCTTCCTAGCCTACCGCTCAAAGTGGTCTGGAATGGTAAACATGGAAGGCTACGGAGTCGACAACGCCTGGAGCTTCTACCAAATGAAGAACACTGTTGGAGACAAAATAATCGACTACGGCTTTATGAGCACGCTTGAAGGACCACACATCTTCAACTCGCGGTGGGTGTGGGACAGAGGAATCGTAGACACAGTCTACGAAGGCCTAATCGCCACAAACCCATACAACTATGCGATTGGAGAAGAAGTGGGAACTACTTGTGACTTTGACAACCCATTGACTCAGGACACATACGGCACGCCAGTTAAGACGCGCGTCACATATCATATGCGCAATGATGTTCACTTCCATAACGGAAGACTGGCGACCCCGTACGACGCTGCGTTCTCGCTCATACTCCTCAGAGACTCAGGACCAGCCAACTACTGGTACCACGCAAGCGTGAAAGACATTAACTACATAGAGGTTCAGAACAATGCTCCAACAGCGTGGGCTGCTGCACATCCACACGTAGACATACGCAGTAACCCAGCTCTGCCAGCAAACGACGTGGCAGTCTACTTCAAGGTTGCAAGCATCTGGGCTTATGGGTGGGGCAGCCAGTACTTAATGGACTCCTACATGTGGCTCGGAGCCAACGACAGATACGGCTGGAACTTTGGCGGAACACCCACACATTATGACACAGGTTCCGGAACAGATGCAAAGGGCATAATTGTCTACAAGCCTTGGCAGGAAGATTTTGACAACAACGGCATCATGGACATGTACGAGGACGGCACCAACGAATGGGTCATGGACGGTACTTCTGGTGGCTCTGCTGGAACGTGGACGTGGGTACACTTCGACGCCTTCGACGGCCATTACTGGTCGCAAGAATTCGTCGAGAGCTTCATCAACTTGGCCTTCCACAACATTGGAAACGTTAACTACGAAGGAGCCGTCAACACCTACCCAGCCTATGACCTAGTAGTTGACATCGCAGATGGCTCATACATCAGAAACTCATATGGTACTACACCTGCATGGGAGCACGGCACAGGGTTCGAGAAGTGGAACGTGGACTGCGACGTCAAGCCAAACAACGAGATCTGGGTGCCAGACCTCTACCTCTGGGGCAGCAGCTACGGCAGGGTTTCAGGATAAGAATGAGGTGAAATAGTGTGAGAGGAAAAAACATATTGTGGACATCGATTGCGACATTGATAATCCTGAGCATGATGACAACCATCGGCTTCGCTCCAGCAACAACAAGAGTCGAGGCTGCACCTGGAAGTGTCACAGGAATACTCCCGGGAGAAACGTTCACAATTAGCCTCGACATCTATAATGGCGTAGGCGTCAGCTCTTGGGAAGTAAGACTCCGCTGGGATCCCTTTGCATTGAAGATGGTCGGAATAGCTGAAGGCACATACCTGAAAGACGTTGGCTCAACATTCTTCATCTACTCTCTAAGCAAGCTTGGAGACACAGTGCTCGTTGGCGCAATGGTGATGAGTGACGCAGTAGCAAGTGGCGACGGAACACTGTTCACGGTCACTTTCCAGTGCGCTGGAGCTCCATCAACAAAGATTGCAGTGGAACCCAAACTGTACGACATCAACGTAAATCTGCTTCCATGCAACAGCAAAGACGCTCAGGTAACACCAAGAGCAGTAGCAGAATGCATTGGCGCATACCCAGCTAATAGACGACACAGTTTGACAGCCAACGGCGCAATTAATACGCTATACGCTACCATCGAAAACAGATACACATCAGCAGTAACGGTTTACGCACAGTTCGACGGACTGGCTATGGACGGCACATTGATACGTCTATCATCGGCAAAGGTATTACTTGATCCAGGAACTTCAGTGACGTTATCGGTGAACTTCGACGCAGGCAAGTACAAAGTGGGAGAATACTCCTTCGAAGCACGTGCTTGGTTCAGCTACAACGCTGTCCTCTTCTACAGAGGAGAAAAAGCGAAAACCACACACTTCTGGGTCCTACCGTAAAAATCTGTCAACGCCCCTTCAACCTCCCTTTTTTTCTTTAATAACTCAATCACGTAACAGACTAGAGATTTAAGGTGTCTAACATTGAGGAAGGCCGCAGCACCGCTGACAGTACTACTGTGTCTAGTTACCATTGTAATAGTGCCCCAAATGGCAAACGCCGTCACATGGTCTGCTGAAGCCCCGGTAACTGACCTATCATCATATGACGCTTTACCGCGCATAACACAGTTAAGAAACGGCTCAATATGGGCTGTGTGGCAGTCTAACATACTCGGCAACATGGACATAATATATTCAGTCTACCGCGACGGAAACTGGTCTGGAGTGGAACCTCTGGTCGCGGACGAAAACACGAACAGCGGACCAACAGTCTTTCAAGCTGAAAACGGGACGATCTGGCTGTTTTATTCATCACTAGTAGTAGGCGCAGAAAACTATGATATTTACTATAGAACTTGGACCCAAGGCCAGGGAGACTGGTCAGATCCAAGGCAATTAACAAACCATCCAAACGATGACACTTACCCAGCTGCGATTCAAGCAAGAAACGGTTCAATCTTCGTCGTGTGGCAAAGAAGAGCATATCCCGCCTCGTATGACAATGTGATGTACAAAGTTTGCAACGGTTCACATTGGTCTAACGAGTATTTACTAACCACTAGTGCAGGCGACGATAGAGTACCGGCAATCGCCCAGACAAGGGACGGAAGAATATGGGTCGTCTGGAGCTCATTCAGAACGGGCGACTGGGAAATTTTCTACAAGACTAGCGGTGGATCATCTTGGTCAGCAGACCAGCGTCTCACTGTTAGTTCAAATGACGACGTAAATCCTTCAATTGTTCAAGCAAGAGACGGCTCCATATGGGTTGTCTGGTCGTCAAGCAAGTCCACGCCCTCTGCTACAGACGACCTCTACTACAAAACATCTAATGACAATGGAGACACGTGGTCGGCAAGCACACAATTAACCACAGACACAGCCGACGACTTATGGCCTTCAATCGCCCAAATCAGCGACAAGAAACTGTGGGTTGTGTGGACGACTAACCGCGGATACGGTTATGACATCTACTACAAGACTTCAAGCGAAATTACCGCTCATGACGTAGCTATTAGCGACATACGCCCTGCGTTCACGCTACTTAGCCAACGCCAAACGGTTCCAATAAATGTCACTGCTAAGAACAATGGAGACTCAAGTGAAACCTTCACCGTAACATGCTACATCAATTCAACCTTAATTGGATCTCAAGGAGTCACTCTGGACGCTGGAGCATCAACAACGCTGACTTTCCAATGGGATACAACAACGTTTGCAGCAGGAAAATACATTGCGAAGGCTTCAGCTAGCTCGGTTCCTGGAGAAAACCCTGCAAGCACTGACGACAACACACTTCAAGACGATGAAATCATCATAGTCGTGAATCACGACCGGGCTATATTGGATGTGTCGCCCTTACGCTCATCAATCGCTCAAGGCTACGTCCTCAAAATTCAAGTCACTGTGAAAAATGAAGGCACGTACACTGACACGTTTGATGTGACGCTTAAGTATGACTCAGCCGTCATCGAAACAAGAAGAGTCACCGATCTCGGTTCAAACGAATCAAAGACACTCGTCTTTCAGTGGAGCGTCAACAACGTGCCTTTTGGGACATACACGATATCCGCATCTATAGTTCCTGCCCCATACGAAAAGGATTTGGCGGACAACACTCGATCAGGCGGTTCCGTCAGAGTGAAACTGCCTGGAGACGTTGATGGGGACAGTGACGTTGACATTGCTGACCTGTCTTGGATTGCTAGGGCTTTTGGAACCGACTCAAGTTGGCCTGAAGGCACAGATTGGGATCAATGGAACCCAGATGCAGACATCAACAACGATAATAAGGTAGATGTTGTAGATTTATATATTGCTGCAACAAATTACGGACGTATAGAGTGACAGTTGATTAGAGGAGATCGTGGAATGAAAGCTGGAAAGATCAAAACAGCATTATTCTTGGGCAACCTCATCTTGTCTTTCCTGGTCAGCATGATCATAATTGATATAGGAAGAGTCTGGGCACAAACCAAGGTTTTTGTAGACCCGAAAACGAGTGTTGCAGAGCTTGGAGAAAGCTTTGTCATAGACATAAACACCTCAGAAGTAACTAACCTCATGGCCTATACAGTGAGGATAGATTTCAATTCAGCGGTTCTGTATTCAAACAGCACCATGTTGCACGAGGGGCCATTCCTTAATAATTCTGGCGACACCACTTGGACTCCGGATTTTGGACCTGGCTGGGTTGAAGGCGCGTGTGAACTTGACGGAAAAGGATCTACGGGAAGCGGAACCCTGTACAACGCCACTTTTCAGGTACTAGCTAAAGGAAGGAGCGACCTGTTCTTAACGGTTTCCCGGTTAATGGACACAGATTATGTTGATCCCATCCCACACGAAAAAGAAGACGGTGTCTTCTACACTAGGAGTCCCACTGCTGCTTTTGCCTATCGACCAGAAAAAGAGACCGTAGTGTTCAATGCTTCAGAGAGCAAGGACTACAACGGCTACATAGTCAGCTACGAATGGAACTTTGACGACGGAACAACCGCCACCGAAACTGACCCTGTCACAACACATGCATACGCCGCAGGCGGAAAATACAATGTAACCCTAACCGTAACAGATAACGAGACACTGACTGACACTGCTTGGAAGCTGGTTTCACTAGCCACAATGTACGTTGACCCACCCAGCAAAAACATAGAACGTGGCGAAATGTTCACAGTTGACATAAAAATCGCCAATGTCACAGGCCTAAGCAGCTGGGAATTCTTGATGACGTGGGACGAAAGCATATTGTACACAAACGAGACCCTTATCCAAGAAGGGCCATTCCTCAATGACACTGCCCCCGGCAAAACCTTCTTCATAAGAAACTTTCCACCAACCGTGCAACCGCCTGCAAAAGTCATGGTGGGCTGCATGCTCATGATCGGAGTGACTGCCAACGGCAGCGGAACCCTAGCAAACATGACATTCATAGTGAAAGCCAACGCCAAAGGCAAAACCGCCATCGACATCTTCGACACTGCGCTCTACGACATCGACGTACATTACATTGCACACTCCTCTAGAGATAGCCTAGTCCAAACTAAATACCCCGTAGCATCCTTCATATTCAACTATGAAGACAAGCTTAAACGCAATCCCCTGATAAACCAAGTAATCACCTTCAACGCCACAAAAAGCTACGACCCAAACGGCAACATAGTCAGCTACGAATGGAACTTCGGCGACGGAAACACCACAATCGAAACCGACCCAATCATCACACACGCCTACATACAAAACGGCACATACAAAATATCACTCAAAGTAACCGACAGCGAAGGCCTAAATGATACAGTCAGCGAATCAGAAGACCTCAGAAAGGAGATAGTTGTCGAGGCGAAGACTGGAATACCCGTTGCCGACTTCAGCTTTACACCAGAAAAACCAATAGTGGACGAGAGAGTCGTATTTAACGCACTTGAGAGTAAGGATATCCCTCCGGGCAATTTGACCAAGTACTCATGGAAATTCGGTGACGGCATCAGCCTCAATACGACTATCCCTATTGAAACCCACATCTACAGAAAAACTGGCAGTTACCTAATCAATCTGACTGTATACGATGACGAAGGAAACACACATAGCATGGAAAAATCGATAGTAGTGGGCCTCCATGAATTAGTCATAGCATCAACTACAATAAACCAGACAACAGCAAAAATGGGGCAACCAATCAACATCACAGTAACAATCCTAAACAATGGAACCTTTACTGAAACCTTCAACGCAACCATATACTACGATAGAAACGAGATTGAAACATTGAAGATAGAACTCCCTGCAGAGACAAACACCACACAGTCATTCATATGGAACACAACAAATATCCAAACTGGAAGCTACATCATTAAGGCTCTAGCCACGCCAGTTGAGAATGAAAGAGACCCCGCCAACAACATATACATTGTAGGTATCGTAACCATAGAAAAATGGGTCAGCACAATCTCCCTAATCTTAGCCAAAAAAACCGTCAAAATCGACGAGAGCGTTGTCGTCAACGGCTCTCTAATTCCATCCCGGACAAACGTAAACATAACGATTTCCTACAGTCTCAACGGGGACTCTTGGGTAGACATAACAGCTCAGACTAACCCTAACGGAGAATATTCACATGAATGGAGACCCAGCGAGGCTGGTGTCTATATAGTCAAGGCAAGCTGGGTTGGCGATGAGCGAACCCTTCAAGCCGTTAGCGAAATCAAAACACTCATTGTGGAAACCGCTGAAATCATCTCTCCCCCGATCTTATACGCAGGAGTGGCAATCGCTTTAATCGTAGTCGCTGCCATCATAATTTACCTTATGCGAGGTCGATTCAGAAAAGGCTGAAATACAATTGAATAGAACTCATCGCCAGCAGTAAAGCCCAAATTTCCCTAGGAACTTTTTAATACCTCGTGTTGTCCTCTTTTTCATGACACAACTTGCGCAATACAATCCTTCTGACACTAATCATAACGTCGTTATCACTTTCCCCCATCATAAACTCCATCCACCCCACCCTTGCAGCTTCGGTTGAGGCAAGAAAGCCGCTAGTAACGATACTTGTTGACTCGTCTGTCTACAATGACACGCTATCATCCATACTGCGATACAAGACAGATGTTGAGAAATCTGGCTTCGCAGCAAACATACATCAACTGGACGAGTTGCCTAACAGCACCCCTGAAGGAATCAGATCCCTTTTGCGTCACTCTGTGCCCGATGGACTGGTTGGCGCCGTTCTAGTAGGTAGCATTCCCTCAGCTCTGTACGAAGTGAGCATTCACACATTCCCAACTGACATGTTCTACATGGATTTGAACGGAACTTGGATAGATTCGGATGGGAATGGCGTTTACGACAGGCATGTAGGCGACGTAGCGCCAGAAATATGGGTAGGTAGGATAAAACCGCCGAACAACGGCGATGAAGCCTCGCTTATAAACAACTACTTTGCCAAAAATCACTTTTACAGAAATGACATGTTTGGGATTCCTTGGTGGCGTGCTCTTGCATATCTTGATGACAATGGGGTGGGCTGGGCAGGAGACGCCGAATCCTCGCTTGGGCAAATAGCAACTAATGTTGACGTTGTGACAGATCCTGCAATCACCAACAGCACTGACTACAGGCAAAGGCTAAGAGACCCATTAGGCTATCAATGGCTCTACCTCATGGCTCATGGCACATCCAACTATCATGCCTTCCAAATTCCAGGAGCATCAGAACAACCTGAGTGGGACGCTAACGTATATTCTAAAGACTATGACGTAATCGACCCTAACATCCTATTCTACCTTCTATTCGTGTGCCACGCTGCAAGATACACCGAACCAGACTACTTGGCAGGCTCGATTGTGTTCTCAAAATCACGTAGCTTGCTTGCCATTGGGTCCACCAACTTAATGTTCTCTATGTCCTTCAACGGATTTTTCGAAGCCTTGTCTCAGGGCAAGACAATCGGCACAGCATTTCTGGAATGGCTAAAAGAGCAAGGCCAACTATATTATCAACAATGGGAAAGATACGACTACCAACTGAGGTTTTATAGTCTAACAATGATTGGCGATCCCTCATTAGTGCCAAAATGCGAGAGGCGCAACATATCAATAAAAAGCCTTCTCGTTACATTTCAAAACAACGATCAGACAATGCTCGTCACAGTTCACATCGAAAACCAGGGAGAAGTCGACGAAACCTTTAACATTATCATAAAACAGGACTACAGAAAAATAATAGGCAGCTACACTGTATCCATCCCCAGCAATACTAACCGAACCCTAACATTCGAATTTGACTCTGCTAAGCAGTTTTTTGAAGGTCCCCTCAACCCGCATTCATTACAGGTAACTACAAACGATATTCCCGGAGAATTTGTCACGGAAGACAACATCTTGCAGACATACTATGGAGACAGAACCAGTAAAACGCGATTGCTTAATGATATATCGCCCATATTCTTGGCTGTGGTATTGAACATTGTAGCAGGGGTCATCATGATCAGCATTTTCAAAATCCTAAGTTCTGGGAAACTACGACTACCAAAGCCATTTGACAGAACACTCCAAAGGCAAAAAACCCATAATTCAGTCTGAATGCTTGACCGTAGCTACCTGCATCACTAGAGAACAAGGAACCTGAAACCTATGCATCGTTCATCTAGAACTGAAAGATGGCGCTGGCGCTTTCGACAGAGTGCTGTACTTCCTGCTGGATATGGAACTAAAGGCATCTGCATGTTTGGCGAAAGATTCAAATAGCTCTTCATTGTTACTAACGCAACCCAAATTGCCTAGGGGATGTGAATTGAGCAGAAAGGGAACTTGGCTACTTGTTTTGCTCGCGCTGGTACTTTTCCAAAGCTTCATCCTTTCAATTCAGGTGGCTGACGCCCTGAAAGTGGCAAGAGTGTACGTGAATCCTGCCACTGTGACAAAAGGTGTTGGCGAGAGTTTTACTGTGGAAATAAGGGTCGTCGATGCAGAGGACCTTTTTACCTACGGCTTTAAAGTGAAATGGCGAGGTGCATCAATGAACGCGACTAAAATCGAGGAAGGCGATTTTCTTTCTGGAGGAGGCGTCTACAAGACCTTTTTCATTCAGCACATCTATAATGGACCAGATGGTACAGGAGTGGAAGCAGATTACGTTGCAATAGGTAGCACTCTCATGGCTCAGCCAGGGGTTCATGGCTCCGGCATATTGGCTACTATAACGTTTCAAGTGGAATCAGTTGAAGGCACAGCGATGGACCTGTATAGAGTAGAGCTAGTGGATTCCAGAGGGTACTCCATCACTCTTGGCGTCAGCGACGGGTATTTGAACATTCAGCCTCCGAAGCTTTCGGTTAATCCGTCAGAAGTAATCAACGAGACCCTAGTGGTTGGAGACAGTTTCACCGTCAACGTAACCATATCTAACGTTGTTGATCTGCTCGGATTGAGATTCAACATGACATACGATACCAGCATCCTAAACGCCACTCAGGTTTCTATACCTCCATTTCTAACGGAACCTGTAATCCCATGGGAAGCAGAAGCAACGTGGGCAATAATTAGATCTCACAGCGTGGTGCGAGTTGATATTTACTCATCTGCAGACCCACCAGAGCCTGTTAGCGTGCCTGTTAGCGTTAATGCGACTGTGGCTGTAATCACGTTTCAAGTTGTTGGCGCATCCCCAAAGGGAGGTAAAGACGGCAAAGGAGGTACTTCGGTTTTGTATGTTTACCATTCTGAGGTAGACGACAGCATAGCTAGGACAGTCAAGAATCATACGCCTCCAACTCAGAATGGTTACTTCGACAACACGGCAAAGAAACACGACATAAATGTCAGGAGGATTGTTGCCTCTCCAGTCAAAGTGAACAAAGGAGACACGGTATTCATGAATGTTACTGTTAAGAATGCAGGCGGATTCGAAGAGACTTTCAATCTTACTGTCTATTATGCAACCAGTGTTGAAAGCAACATCGTTGACAATCGATCTAGCATTGCTCTACAGATTGGGAAGGAGACCATTCAGCAGTTCGAGTGGAACACTGAGCAGGTGAAGGCTGGAAAGTATACTCTCAAAGCTGTGGCAAGCTTGGCCCAAGATGACAATCTTCTCAACAATGAACGTATCTATGAGACGCTAATCACTGTGGAGGAAACGTCAAGTACGTTTGACCCTATGATTCTCTATGCGATAGCTGGAGTGGTCGTTGTGGTCATCATCGGTGTAGTTGTCTGGAGGCTTAGAAAGAAGCCTTAGTTTCTGTGCACCATTCGCGTTTCGCTAGGTACATAGTTCTAGAAGGTATTTACAAAAGATTAATATCTGTACAACCTCTTTAATTAGAGGTTGACTAGGACGTGGTTCAATGAGAGGAAGGAGAGTATTCTATGTAGCTGTGAATAGCATCTTGATACTTGCTTTGTCTGTTGTCATTTCGCTGACTGGACCAGTGAAGTCTTCGCCTGGAACAGAGGTTTGGGTGAGTCCCGCGATCTTAGTGGATGACACGAAGGGTGTGGGTACGACTTTCAAAATTGAAGTGTGGGTGTCGGGTGTTTTCGACCTTTTCACTTACGGTTTCAAAGTGAAATGGTATGCGCCTATTCTGGATGCGTCATTGCTTGAAACTGGAGGTTTTCTTGAAAGAGGAGGCGGCACATTTCCGATTCTGAAGATTTTCAACACTGTAGACCCTGTTGGTGAGGAAAGCTACGTTAGTGTGGGAAACAGTGCGATTTACACTCCGCCGGGTGTGTCGGGCATGGGCAGTCTAGCGAACATCACATATACGGTTCAGACGAAGCCTGGGAGAACTGGTATACTTGTCTACGATATTGAGTTGATGGATTCTTTAGGTTTTCCAATTTCGGTTACCGTGAGGCATGGTTACTTCAGCAATGAAAGATGGTCTCAGACATGGATGTTTGTGTGGAAGGATGCTAGTCTTACTACGACTGCTAAGATTAGGCCTGGTGATGTGGATAATGACACAGATTGTGACATAGTTGACTTGATGATTGTTGCTAGGGCTATGGGAACGAATCCAAGTTGGCCGTCTGGCACTGGGTGGAGTCAGTGGAATTTCCGGGCTGATTTGGATATGGACAGGGAAGTGGACCCGGTTGACTTGTCGATAGCGGCAGTGAATTATGGTAGACCTTATGCAGGAGATTGATTGTGGAGGGAATTTGAGTGCGAAGAGAATTGAGAAATTCGGTGATTGCGGTTGTCTTGCTGGTTGCTTTAACTCTGTCTTTGTTCGGTGTCTTTCCAGTTTACTCGGACTACACGAGTCGCGCCTCGGTTGCTTATCGGAGTAATACTGGCTCAGGCTTGTTGAATGCTCCGAAGAGTAGGGATTGGACTGGCATGTTCTGGACTAGTGAAAGCCAGCTTGCTAATGCGGGGAGTCCTGTGCGTTGGGTTAGAACGGCTTATTGTCCTAATGACACTAGGTTCTACGAGAGGATTGTGGTGACTCTTAGCGACGACGGTTATCTTGATGCTTATGTGCGAAAGGAAGACAAGACTTGGAGCGTAACCACCAACATTGGAAATGTAGGCACATCAGCTAACACTTATCGAGCGTTTGACATTGCATACGAAAAGACTACAGGCAGAGCCCTGCTTGTTTACTGTGTTCTCAGCACAGACACCACAAAGGATTTGGCTTACAAGATTTGGAATGGCGTCAGCTGGTCATCGGAAGCTTACATTGATGACACTGGACATGCAGTAGATGTTCAGTATTACTGGATTAGCTTAACCTCGAAGCCTACAAGTGGCTCCAACGAGATAGCAATGATAGCCCTTGACTTCACTAATAGCGATATTAACGGTTGGATTTGGAGTGGATCTGCTTGGGGCAATTACGTTGAACTTGCTGGTACAGCCTCCACAAACACCAGAGAATGCTTGGCAGTCGCTTACGAGTCAACAAGCGGCAAAGCATGGACCGCTTACGGAATTGGTAACACTGTTGGATTCCGAAGGTGGAGTGGAACCACATGGGAAACAGCAATAACACCAATTGATGTTGGAGGGCTGGTAAATTGGTTAAGTTTGAAATCTGATCCTGCAAGCAACAAGCTAATGCTCGTGTCCATGGATGCGGTTTCCGACCTGAACATTATTTACTGGAATGAAAGCACATGGACGCTCAACGCAGGAGGCTTCGTAGAAGATGCCACGTGTGAAACTGCTGCTTCAAGATGCGCCGATTTCGAGTGGGAACCAACTGGAAGCAAAGGACTACTAGTATATGGAGACAGCGGCGCAGATCCAATAACCTATCAGGCTTTTAGTGCGGCAACTCCTTCGTGGGGAACACGAAGCACATATGCGGCGTCTGGTGTCACTGATCAACAGTGGGTTCAGATGCGAAGAGATCCTAGAGGAGTGGGCTCAGCCAAAGTCTACATTGGAGTCCTCGACGACGCTTCCGATATAACTCTGCTTTACTGGGATGGAGCAGCTTTTGGAGGAGTAATTGACATATCAGACTCAACAGTCTACACTTACGAATGCTTTGAGATAGAGTTCCAGCCAATTTGGAAGCGAACGCCAATAGTATTCGTAGACCCAGCAACCCAAAGCGTGTCAGGCAACTTTGACGTGAGAGTAAACATAACGTGGGCGTACAACCTTTACTCCTGGGAATTCAACATGACCTACGACACAACTGTACTGACTGCAACCACTGTCACAGAAGGAACATTACTCGCGTCAGGAGGAACTACATACTTCAACAAAACCATCAACGACACAAAAGGTTGGGTCTATGCGTACGGCACCCTTAGAGGCAACGTGCCAGGCGTAACCGGCAACGGCACATTAGCAACAATCAGGTTCGCTCCTCAGGTTGTTGGAGCATCAAGCCTAGACTTGCACGACACCAAACTCGTCGAATACGACTACGTCAGCCAGACAACTACGCAGTACCCGCCAAACAAGCACAATGAAGTCGACGGCTCGGCAACGGTAACAGTTATTCTGGTCGGCGACATAAACCACGATGGATGGGTCGACGGCGAAGACTTGGCATTGCTGAACCTAGCTTATGGATCTAGGCCCGGCGATGGAAACTGGAACTCCAACGCAGACCTGAACGGAGACAGCTTAATCGACGTCTACGACCTGAGAATGCTAGGCAAGGGATGGTATCCGCCTCCATAAAGAAACCAAACTACATCACATCCCTCAATTTTTCTTTTAGTGTTTTTGGTGACTCGGCACGCTACACTAAGTGGCTTTAAGCTATATTCTTGGCGCGTGAGGCCTTGCCCGTTAAAAGCGACAAACTAAACATGATCAGAATATTGTAGTGGCTTTTCTTACTTTTCATGCAGCTATGCTGAGTTTCTCAGAATCTCAATTTGCGCGTCTACATATTCCCAGAATTTGTTTTCAAGCTCGGCTAAGTCTCTTTGAAGTTCAACTTCCTTGAGAAAGAGCTTTCCTGCTCCAAAAAGCGACCCAATGTATGCCATAAACATCTTAGGTGAGACGAATCCGCTTGTCTTCCTGTCTGGGTCGAACTCCACGGCGAAATCGTCGGGGTCGCCTAGTACTCGAACTGTTAATTTAAAATGAAGGCCTGTGGCATTGATTTTGTACACATCATTTGTTTTCTCTGTTTCTATTTTGAAGTGGTTCTCTGAGAAGAATTCTTCGATGCTGCGATTAAGCGATTCCAAGTTAACATTGCTGCGGTGCCATTGGTCTTTCAAGTCGATTTCCCTACCCTTGAAAACTTGAACTGTGGTTTAAGTATTTTCAAATCTTTCTGCGAGCCATTTGCACAAGAAGTTATGAAGCAATTTCGTGTTATCTCTTGATTTTCTTTTCTTCTTTTGATTTGAATATGGTCCAGTCTTTGTATCCTGCGACTATTCCCCATCCGCCTATCAGCAGGAAGACTGTTATTGCGTTCCAGGGTGGGGGCAGGTTTATGATGAGCATGAGCATGAAGAACGGAGCTGTCACTATGGCAATGACTGAGGCGACGATGAACCAGTACCATCTGCAGGTTAGTATTGCCCATAGTGCTGAGAAGGTTTCGCGGAGCGAGTCCATGTTTGTTATGTTTTCAAATAGGTATTTATTCCTTTTTCAAGGCGTGACGTGTGGCTGAGGAGGGATTTTCCTGCGTGTGCTTGGCGGCTCTGCGGGAAGAATATTTCGGAAGAAGAAGGAGATAATCGCTTAAGCTCGTCTTCTACTATGTTGCAGAGTGCGTTTTTGGAAGAAGCTGTGTGAACGTCGTCGTAAGGCTGTTCCCTGATGACGATGTCATCCGGAATGTTGTGGTTGCGGGCTGGGAAAGCTTGGACAGTTGTAGTTAAACACGCAAACGCAGACTGTTTGTGGCGGGTTTCTGTTTCAGATGTTATTAACTTCCGCTTAGAACAAGTAATAATACCGAGCTGGTTTTTGTTCAGAAGTAGTAGTCTGCGCCGCGTGTACGTTGACTACTACTTCTGTGTTGAGGCTGCAGGCTGTGTGCGTGTTGATGTCAAAGTACGCCGTAGTGTCATCAAGTCTGTGTCTAAGAATTTCGTGTACTCTGCGTCTCCTCCTAGCCAGCTGCTGGACTAATTTCTTCCAAGAAAGCGTGTATGCTGTTTCCGCGACGACAACATTTGAAATAGTTGTAGATTGCGGTCTGTTTCTCTTTTGGAGCCTTTTTCTGTCGACTTCAAATGTCGCTGCTCTCATCTTAGAGACATTCAGATTTTTAGAGGCTTGGATGGTTACCTTGAGTCAAGTAGCGCGCTTGTCAAAGTGATCTCATTATGGCAGGATTCATAGCGCCTACAGTGAAGGAGATAGGAATTCAACACAGATTCCTCGCAAAAGAGCTTCATGACGGAGACAGTTTCGAGTAGCTGGTCTCTGTGTTTTCCGTGAGTGTAGAGAAGAGGGATTATGAAATGGAACTTCGTGTTGCTTATCCCATTTCTCTGCCGTGGTTGCTGCCCCAGAGCCACAGGTCTCTTGTGGAGATTTCATTGTCTTCGTCGAAGTCGCAGTCAACGTTCCACTCTTCGTACTTTGTGCCGTGCGGCCACGCAGGGGTGGTACCAAAAGAGTTTCTGATGTATGAACCATCTATGAGGTCGATCACTGAGTCTGTGGACGGGTAGGAGTGGATTGAGTATGGCCAGTTAACGTTACCGATCTGGTGGAAGGCTGTGTGAACGAGATATTGTGTCGCTTCATAGCTTATGTGATAGTTTCGATTGGCAGCAAAGTTTATCCATGTGGTTCCTGGGCCACTGTCACTTTCGAATATCCAAGGTCCTGTGCCGATTTCTTTTATGTCAATGATGCCGTTGTCATTTGCATCCATTGTCCATGGGCTGTATTCCAAGACTTTCCAAGGGTCAAAGCTTGGAGTTCCGTAACCCCATCCATATTTTATGTTGGCTGCTTTCAATATGTCAGGGTTCATTATTTTAGCATGGCATGTTAGCCACTCTAGAATTTTGTCAATCAATGGTTCTGCGATGTTTTTGACCTTGTCATATACTCTTGCTTTTTTTAATGTTTCCACGATCTTATCTTTTATCTTGCCAGCTATTTTTCCGAGTGTCCAGTCTACTGCTTGGCTAACAGGGTCAATTTCAAGCAGCAATTTGACGTCCCATTCGCCTAGTGTAGGATCTGCAACTATGCCATCCTGAGGCGAGCCATCTTTTGTATAGATGTCTTTTATTAGCCCAGTCCAAACAGAGACACCTGGTAATAAGCTGTAGAAATCTCTGTACATTTTAAGAATAACCGCTAGTGATTCCGGCGTGACGACAAGATTTGACCATTGAAAAGTAACAAAAGATTTCAAGGTAAGCACGTCTTCGATAACGAGCACTCCTCTCTCCTTAATCGGGTGCCCCTTGTCTCTCACATCAAGGTATGGTGTGATTCTATTGCTGGCAATCGCCCTCTCTAGCGTTTCGTCCAGCATAAAGGGATTGCTTATGAAAAGCCCTTCCAAAACAAGCTTTGCAGTTTCCCATGACTTCTTACCAAGATTCTTAACTTCTCTGAACATCGGCGTGAGTCTGGCTTTCCACCAATCCCAAGTACTCCCAACAAACCCCTTGTCAACCGAAGTATCTCCCACTGAATTGTTCATATTCATGAAGGACCACTCGTTATCAACACCTCGCCCTTCAATGTTTACTATTCCAGTCCATTTGGAGCGGTAGGCCTTGAAGGCTGCGCTTGCCCAAAGTGGTATGCTGGCAACGTCTCTAACTAGGATTTCTTGAGCTTTATCAGCATTGTAATGGAGTTCACAACCGTCAGCCCAATAATATTTGACCATTTCAGCCCAGTAATCGAATTCGGAGTTGACGAAGCCCACGTAGTTGAAACTTAAGTCTATACCGCCATAGTAGCTCGTTTCCGTTCCTCCGTAATACACTGAGGAATGATGAAGATTGTATAGGAAGTCGGGGTAAACTGATCCTAAATCAAAGTCATCGCCCCAGTTCCCTGTGTAGATATGGAAGTCGTATTGGGTCATGACTTTGTCTAGGCATTCCATTTCAGATCTGATGCGGAGGTCGACAGGTATGCCGCTCTTCCGCATCATGAGCGTTAGCTCTTTTGCAGCGTCAGTTCGTGATTCATCATCTAATCGGGCATAGAATATGATGCCCTTCAAATCGGTTCCTGCGCCGCCAACAGACCAGTCGCCCTTAGGGTCGATTCGGAGATACTGTGGTGACCACGGCTGAGTGTTATCATAGTGTGGGTTTGGTGTTGAGCCTTGAATGAAGCCCGCATTGTCCAACACTATCGCAGCCCAGGCTGGGTTAAAAATGTAAGGATAGTTTAAGCCTGAAACATCAGGGTTCACGTATCCTGCCAAAAAGGGCGTGGGCACCGGTGTGTCCATACGGTATCCGTAGCCCTTCAAAATGCGGTCAATGTAACCGTCCTTGTCGCTGAGGTAGGCGAGGGCACGGCGGAACTCTCTAGCCTTAGCCTCCCACGGATCTGCGTAATCCTGATAGTGCTTGTACGTCTCTGTTACGGCATCATAGGTTCTCGGTAGTGTCACACCAGTAGGCCACCTTTGATTATTCAGGTCGAATTGAAACATATGAAATCCTGCATAGCTGCGCATTGTGATGTCTGGATTTCCAGTCCATTTGTCAATCCAATATTTGGTGAGAGCCCAGTCGATAACATCGAGTGTACCAGCCTCTAAGTCAGCATTCTCAGCATTAGCGTCTAGGTAGATGTGAACCAGCAAGTTGTTAGCGCATGGACCATAGGTTTGAGCACTCACAGGATACGGCACTAACGTCAAAGCCAGTAAGAATGATAGTACAATCGATAGAAGCAATTCCTTATTGTACCTCATGAATTTTCCATTCTCTCCTCTATCGGTTTTCAGCGATACAAGTATGTACATGAGATAGGTTTTAAAATTTTCCATGTAATTTTTCAATCTTAATAACAAATCGCTCAGATAGGCCCAAGTTGAAAGAATAAAGCCGCCCAAATTTATACTTGGTGAAAACTGGCACCACTTAAACAAGGGGAAGTCTGCTTTGGGGTTGTGTGTTGGTTGGTAATTCTTATAATCTTGATTGTGGTTTTTTCTGTGGGAGCTTTGAAGGGATCAGTTGTCCTGTAGATTTTGCTGGTTAGAGTTTGCTTTTTGTTTTGCTTTGATTGTTTCGGTAGGGTCTGGTGTTTTTGGACATAGTGTCGCAGGTCAGCAGAGCGGGTTGGTTGTGAATGTTGACACTGGCTTGAGTTATTCCGGTATTCAAGCTGCTATTGATGCTCATGAGCCTTTGGTGGACGATCGATTCCTGAGAAGCGTCAGCGCCGTTCCCTCGATTCCATCGCAGTGCGCAATGACTAGCATGCGTTTTGCTTCTTCGACTCCTTCAGCGTTCGCTGTGAAAACCTTGAACAGGCTGGGGATTTCATGTTTCGCTCTTAGCATGCTTGGTGACGTGGAGGCGCCTCAATTGCTAGCATCGAGAGCCACGACGTCGCTGTGACTGATGTTGTTCCCTCAAAAACCGTGGTGGGGCAAGGACGCTCTCTGTTCATCAACGTGACCGTCAAGAATGAAGGCACTTTTTTGCAGAGACTTTCAATATCACCGTGTACGCTAACGCAGTTATCGTTGGCGCTATCGTAGATGTGACTCTTACTGCTGGAGAGGGCCTTCTCCAAAGCGTTGAGTGGGATACTATGGGCTTTGACAAGGGTGGTTATGCAGTGAGCGCGGTTGTGGATCATGTCTCGGAAGAAACGAACATTGATGATAACACCCGTATCGATGGGGGAGTGATTGTGACAATCGTTGGGGATGTTGACGGCGAAGGAGAGGTTGACGTATCTGATTTGTATATAATGGGTAGCGCTTATCAGTCAGATCCAATGGGGTCGAGTTGGAATCCGAATTGTGATTTCGACAATAGCAACAGCGTGGACGCCTCTGATCTGTCTGATCTGAACGAGAACTACGGAGAAGTTGGCGCATAGGCGGACCAGAAAAATGACCTCATCATGCTTCTAACGGGCGAATCGAGTTCAAGCAACCTACGGCATTTTATGGGATTGAAGTGAAACTTTCGTATAGAGGTTAGTAGCAAAAGGCTAAAATATGCGCTGGCGGTATCAGATATGATGAGGCGACAGAGAGATGAGAGGAAGAACTAAGCTTGTTAGCCTAGCAGCCATATTTGCGGTTCTGTTGACTGTTTCATTGGTTTTTGCTTCAGGAGTACTTGACGTGTCAACGTTCTCGTTCCTTGGTGCGCCTGGAATGGATGAGCCTGCTTCTCCTGGAACCACGGTTTTCGTTGGCCCTCGCTATTATTTCAAAGACTATACGTTGCAGCCTGTTGGCAGCACGTTTACGGTTCAAATTAACATTTCTACTACAGATGCTTTGGATTTGTACACTTGGCAGGTAAATATGACTTGGAACAGGGCTCTTTTGAATGTTACTGGGTTTATCCCAGGGGAGTTTCTTGCTAGGTCTCCTAACCAAACGTCTACTGAGGTTCTTGGCGGCGTTGTGATAAACGCCATTAATAATACGGCTGGTACTTCTGCCGCGTCAGAGACTATTCTTGGGGTTATTGCTGGGATAGCTGGACCTACTAGCGGAAGGTTGGTTTCAGTTCAGTTCAAGGTTGTGGGATACGGCAGTTGTAACCTAGTAATTCAGACAACGGGCAATCTTGCCACAAGTCTGTTGGACACCACGGGCACGACTATCACGTACACGGCGACAAATGGTTACTTTAGCAACAAGCTTATCGGGGACATAAATGGCGACAGATCGGTTGACGGAGTTGACTTTGGCTTGTTCGCCAAAGCATTCGGAACCACGAATGTTGAAGCTGACCTTAACAAAGACGGCTCCGTTGACGGAGTTGACTTTGGTCTCTTTGCCAAGAACTTTGGAAGATCGGTTTGACAAACTCGCGCGCAAGTTCCCCTTTTTTGGAACTAGTTTATTATAGAACTTAATTACAAAAACCTTTAATTAGTGAAGAGTTATATCACCTTTAGGAGAAAAGAGAAAAGAGAAAAAGGAAGGTACAAGGATTGAAGAGACGATTCTATCTATTGTTGGCAATAATGGCAATGAGTGTAGCTGCTTTCACAATAACGTCACGACCAGTCAAAGCCCTAACACCAATATCCGGAACATACGTCAACTTCTACGTCAGTCAGCCCTCAGGCTACATAGCTGGAAAAGACCCTGTTGGAGAATACATTTACCAAGATTTGACTGCTACCACGGGTCAAGTTTCCATTGGTGACAAAAGACTTACGCCTGTTGGTTCATACGCTGCTGGATCCATTGTGGCATCTGGGGACACAGATATACTTCAGCCCCTTGTCAATTTCAAGAGTACAACTGTTCCAAGAGAGAGACATGCTGAGAACATCGCTGTTAACGGAAACTACGATCCTGAAGAGTACATCTACAGAGACGCTGACAATAATCTCCTGGTTTCTGATGGTGACACCAGGTATACACGCGTTGGCACATACACTCCAGGAACAAAGGTGAGCCTGCTCAACGGGGACACAGATATTGGTACCGCCCTTGTCAATTTCAAGACAAGCACAACTTCTCCTTACGAGAAGCATCGAGAAAACATTCTAACCACAAGCGTAGTATATGACTATGCAAAAATACTCGTCAACATCAATGTTACCTCTGACCTAGTCGACGGTGATGGGGCGAGCATGGTTGGATGGCAAATCAACATTCAGGTTGATCCCTTGGCACTTACACCTACTCAGGAATCGTATGCAGGCGCTGGATACTTCCTGTGGGACTTCTGCGTCAACCAAATGCTAACTGAACGTCCAAGTCTCGTCAGTGCAGTTGACTTAACTAACAATGTTCTTAAGCTAGCAGAAATGATCGTGCCAACAACAGCAATCGGAGCTGGAAACGTAACACTCGAACCACCAGGTTATAAGCTAGTTACGGCTGTATTCGCAGCGCAGTCATTAACCAAGTATTCCAAGATAGACTTGATGCTCATCGACACATTGTATGACGGTGACCCTAACAACCCAACGCCTGACGGAATAAGCGACGACTGGATGACCTGCGACGGATACTGGCACCCAGCCACAGAGTATGACGGCGACTACAACGTACCAGTAGTCCCAGAGTTTCCGCTTGGATTGACTCCAGTAATAATGTTGGCACCAATGATACCCATCCTATACATCTGGCGAATGCGCAAAAAGAGAGTCAGGTGAAAAACCCATGAAAACTAGAATCCTAACAATAATATTCTCAGTTGGGTTAGTCGCCATGCTAACTGGAGCATACTTCCTAAGCTCACGGGGACTAGAACCCTTAGAAGCCGTAATAAAATTCGACCCCAAATTCGTCGAGTGGGACGGAGCACCTACAAGCACTTGGATAGTATGGATACAAGCTCCCGCCTCCGCTTGGAACGCGCGGTACGTCGACGGCGCATCCGTCATGTTCGAGCACGTACTCCCCGCAAAAGCAGGCCACTACGAGACTGGCAAGTGGATTGCAGAATTTGACGGAAATACAGTCTTCGACATACTAAGCGGAAAAGTAGGACACATGCAAATACCCCCAGACATCTCAACCAAAACACCGGTTCACTACTACTTCACTGTATCAGGCACGCTAAAAGGAGCAAAAGGTTACCCAGACGGAACACCTTTCGAAGGCCAAGGCTGGATAGCAGTAAGATTCATCCACGGATTCCCTACGCCAACTCCATAGCCTCCCCCCCCCCCTTTTTATCTCTATAAACTTCCGAACTCGAGGAGACTGCGATGAATGAAAGGTACCTCTCGACCCAATCTGCTACCTCGTTCATCTAAGAGAAATGCTCCTCAAAAATTCATATCGTTCATGATTTCAATTTTGTTGTTATCAACAGTCTTTCAATCATTCTTAATCTTTGACGCATCTGCACCTCCTGGTCCAACTACACGCATAGTTCCAACGACCACTTACCCGACCATACAGTCAGCCATAGACGCATCCGGTAGAGGAGACATAGTACAAGTTAACCCAGGAACATACTATGAACACCTACTCGTAAACGTCGTCAACCTGAAGCTAAAAGGAGCAGACAAATACACCACAATCATAGACGGAAGCGGAACCGGAACCCCAATATCCCTAGAAGCAAACGGCATCACCGTAACGGGATTCACAATAACGGACCAAGGAACACACGACTACGGCATCAAAACAAACTCCTACAACGGCCAGAACATAACAGACAACATAATACAAAACTTCGTCGACGGCATCTACCTTTCACAATCAGACTCCAACATCATCGTTCGCAACACGTTCTACAACAACAGCATGCACGCCATAAACATAGGCATATCACAAAGCAATCAAATCACTGACAACATAATCTCTGAAAGCGCATACGGCATCTACCTCCCCGCAACAGACGACACACAGATCCTACGCAACAATATCTCAAGAACATCGTTTGGAATATACTTAGGCGATTCCACACTGAACAGCATCAGCAATAACACCGAGCAATCCAACTCATGCGGCATCCAAGCCTTCAACTCAGACCACCTCACCATAAACAACAACGCAATCACCGGAGGCATGTACGGCATACAACTCCAAAGAACCCACGACTCCACGCTTGCAAACAACACGCTTACACAAGCCTCATACGGCGTCTACTTTTTCCACTCCAGCTACAACACCTTCGGCGGCACAAGGGGAAACCTCGTAGACAAAAACGACTGGGGCATAGTAGTGTACAACGGCACAGGCAACCAAATCATCGACGGCAACATAATAGCCCAAAATACATGGGGCATCTTCATGCTCAGCAACTCCAGCGGAAACACCATATATCACAACAACTTCTACGGCAACATCAGACAAGCATACCAAGACATAGGAATAGAAAACTTCTGGTGGAACACCATGACGCTTGAAGGAAACTACTGGAACCCCTACAGTGGCTACCCACCCGCAGCCGGCGTAGACTACTACCCACTCACGCAGCCGTGGCCACTGCGAAACCTCGCCATAACAAGCGTCACACCCTCCAAAACCCAATTCTACCCAGGAGAACCAATAACAGTCTCAGTCAACGTTGAAAACTTCGGAGTAATCACAGAAATCGCCAAAGTCACAGCCTACTACAGCTCAAACATCATCGGAACCAAAACCGCAACGTTAACACAAAACGCTGCCCAACTGCTCACCTTCAGCTGGAACACCCTGAACGCCCCCGTAGGAAACCACATTATATCCGCTAAGGTCGAACCTATCCCATACGTCGAAAGAAACTACACAGACAACACCTTAAACGACGGCACAGTACAAGTAGGACTGCAAGGCGACATAAACGGAGACCATACAGTTAACAACCAAGACCTGATTCTGCTCCAACAAGCATACGGCTCAACACCAGGAGCACCCAACTGGAACCCAGACGCCGACCTGAATTCTGACTCCTTAATAAACTCACAAGACCTACAACTACTCGGCGAAAACTACGAAACACAAACCTGACCCTCCAAAGCAACATGCCTGATACATTTTGCGGAAGAATTCAAGACACGGCATCATTCTTTTCTCGAAGCAAAAAAAGCTGCACTCACTTGATAGACCAAGCTTCAATTGTCGTCGTCTATTGAGATTCTGTGACAACGACATTTGAACTCCTCGCGCAAGTCGGCGCCCTTAGCCGAGTAACCAAATACCACAGAGCTCATAAAAGCCTCTTACGCTCAATTCTCTCTACACACTTACTAAGGGCGGGGCGTGAGCCAACAATGATCTTCTCAAGTCAAAACAGATACCTTTACATGCGCCTTCACGGAGAAAAATATTGCAGACAAAAGATTTCCCAGAATCTGAGGATGAAGATAGTCGGATGAAAAAGGCCTTAATTACGGGAATAACAGGTCAAGACGGTTCGTATCTAGTTGAATTTTTGCTGTCAAAAAACTACGAGGTGCACGGCATCATTAGAAGAGCGAGCACTTTCAACACTTCAAGAATCGACCACATTTACGTCGACCCCCATGATCCAGAAGCCAGACTTCTACTCCACTATGGAGATCTTTCAGACTCCGAACAGATATCAAACATAATCTACAACATTAAACCGGACGAAGTCTACCATCTCGGAGCCCAGAGCCATGTTCGAGTTAGCTTCGACACTGCAGAATACACTGGAAACGTTACTGCTCTGGGCACCACAAGAATTCTAGAAGCCATCAAAAGAAGTGGAAATAAACCTAGGTTTTATCAAGCCTCAAGTAGCGAGATGTTTGGCAACGCGCCATCTCCACAAAGCGAGAAGACAGCTTTCATGCCCCGAAGTCCCTACGCAATCGCCAAAGTTTATTCCTACTGGATGACTCTGAATTGCCGTGAAGCCTACAACATATTTGCATGCAACGGTATCTTATTCAACCACGAATCTCCTAGGAGAGGAGAAACATTTCTTACAAGAAAAGTTACAAGAGCAATAGCCAGAATTCTCGCCAAGCAGCAAACCTTCGTATATCTCGGAAATTTGGACGCACAACGCGACTGGGGTTATGCCCCAGAATACGTGGAAGCCATGTGGATGATGCTGCAAAGAGACACGCCTGAAGACTTCGTAATAGGAACGGGGAAGGCTCACTCTGTGAGAGAGTTTGTTGAACGCGCATTCTCATACGCTGACCTTGACGTCCAAAACCACGTTGAAATCGATCCAAGATACTTCAGACCGACAGAGACAGAGCGACTAGTCGCTAACGCTGAGAAATCCAAGAGAATACTGGGTTGGGCGCCAAAGGTCGAATTCGACGAGTTGGTCAAAATAATGGTCGACGCTGATATGCGCAAACTCGGCTTGCAGCCCATTGGAGAAGGAGACGAAATCATAGAGAAAAAGTTCCCTAACAAATGGTGGAAAGTAGATTAAGATGGGATTTTGGTCAGGCAAGAAAGTCTTGATAACTGGAGGCGCTGGTTTCCTAGGCTCCTTCATAGTCGAGAAGCTAATAAATGAAAGACAAGTCAATCCCGAAGAAATTAGAGTCCCCAGAAGTAACGATATGGATTTGAGGAAATGGGAAAACTGCGTAAAGACTGTCAAAGACATTGATGTTGTAATTCATCTAGCAGCCAAAGTTGGCGGTATAGGATTTAACCAGAAATATCCCGCAACTCTGTTTTTTGACAATGCCATTATGGGAATTCAGTTGACAGAAGCTGCAAGACAAGAAGGAGTGCAGAAGCTTGTTTTGCTTGGAACCGTCTGCGCTTATCCAAAGTACACTCCGGTTCCATTCAAAGAAGAAGACTTGTGGAATGGTTATCCCGAGGAAACCAACGCGCCTTACGGAATAGCCAAGAAAGCTCTGCTGGTTCAAGCTCAGGCCTATAGACAGCAATACGGTTTCAACGCCGTCTTTTTGCTGCCGGTTAATCTGTATGGGCCTAGAGACAATTTTAACCCCGAACAGTCACATGTGATCCCAGCGCTCATAAAAAAGATGGTTGATGCTAAAGTAGATGCAAAAGACGAAGTTGTCGTCTGGGGTACTGGAAAAGTTTCCAGAGAATTTCTGTACGTGGAAGACGCAGCTGAAGGAATTATCTTGGCAACCGAGAAATATGATAAGCCGGATCCAGTTAATTTGGGTACAGGCAGGGAAATTACAATCAAAAAGCTTGTTGACTTGATAGCAAAACTAGCTGGATACAAAGGAACAATTGCCTGGGATACTTCGAAACCTGACGGGCAACCACGAAGATGCCTAGAGACCAGAAAAGCCAAAGAAGAGTTCGGATTTGAAGCAAAAACACCACTCGAAGAAGGACTCAAAAAAACAATAAAATGGTATGAGAGTACAATAAGCTGAGGACTCTGACTGAAGATAAGTTTGCGCGTGCGTAGCCCTCTGAACATGACTCACAGAAATCTGCCAAATTTCCGTTTCAATGACTCGAATGCTTCCTGATTGTGGGAACAACGAATTGGAGATAGAAGCTACTTCGACTTCTCTTAAATATTGGGATGAAAATTACATGAGTGAGGACGAAACGTGAGAATACCAATTGCAGCACCCGATATCGGACAAGACGAAATCGAGGCCGTAATCGAGACAATGAAAAGCGGGTGGGTGACACAAGGCAGAAAAGTAGAGGAATTTGAGAACTCCTTCGCCCAATACTGCGGCGTCAAATATGGGGTCGCTGTCAGCAGCGGCACAGCTGCTCTTCACATTGCATTAGCCTCCCTAAGGCTCAAGACCGGAGATGAAGTAATCACGACACCACTCTCCTGCGTCGCCACAACAAACCCGATACTTTACCTTAACGCAAAACCGGTTTTTTGCGACGTCGACCCAAAGACTCTAAACATCGACCCGGCACAAATCGAGAGACGAATCACACCAAAAACAAAAGCAATACTACCAGTGCACCTGTTTGGTCACCCCGTTGATGTTGACCCACTTTTGGAGATTGCTGAGAGACATGGATTGCCCGTCGTTGAAGACGCGGCAGAAGCGCACGGAGCGAAATACAAAGGCAAAAGAGTCGGAGCTTTCGGACGCATATCTTGTTTTAGCTTTTACGCAGACAAAGCCATCACATCAGTTGAGGGAGGCATGGCATTAACTAATGACTTCCAATTGGCGGAGAGAATGCGCCTTCTTCGAAGCTTCGGGATGCAAAAGCAAAAGAAGTTTTGTCACCCGATTCTAGGTTACAACTACAAAATGTCTGACATCCACGCAGCCATAGGCTTAGCGCAGCTAAGAAAATTAGACAAGTACATTCTACGTAAACGGAAAAACATTAGGTACTTGAAGGAGAAGATAGACAATTCAAACTTGACGTTGCCTGGTGAACAACGTTACGCATTCAACGTTTACTACGTCTGCCACGTTCTCGCAGAGAAACGGAAAAGCAAAATTGTGAAGTATCTCGAGAGAAACGGAATCGAAACTAGGCCTCTTTTATCTTTCATTCCGGAACAGCCTCCCTACAGAAGATATGGATACAATGCCAGCGAGTGCAGAATAGCTCGAGACGCCCATCAAAAAGGATTCTACGTTTCGAATTCTCCCTTATTATCCACAAAGGAGCTGGATTACCTAGCGTCAACATTAAACGGAGCCTCAAGCGAGGTCAAGTAATGAGACTCGATACTGCATGGCTTTCAAAAATGCCCTTATCAGACAGAAACAGAGTTCGACTATTCTATTTACTGGCTTTTGTTCCGCTACTGCTAATCTTCTATTACAGTCTTTGGATCTTAGTCATCACGTTTTATGGCTTCCTTTTTCTGCTTTTGAAAAGTGATAAGCTTGACTCTGCGGGAAAGCCAGGAGGACTTCAAATGCTTCTTGGCATAAGCATCATGGTTGGAAGTTTCTTCACCTATTACGCATTGGTGCAAGTATTCCCGAGCGCAGGCTTCTATGGTGCTGCAAACTACACAATCTTCCTCTTCGGCCTCTTCTTGGTTTTCTTCGATTTGCCAACCTTGAAGGAAGCGTTCACCCCTCTTTTCTTCATCGCAGCCGCCACGTCCAGTTCTTTTATAGCTGCAGCCTTGGCCCCTTACTTTTCCCCGTACCTCGACGAAGTTGCGAATCTCATCGTGAGCATCTTGAGAACACTAGGAATAAATGCCAACCTCTATGATCCCAACCTCTTTGGCTACGATATACCAATCATCGGCTTCACCACGCTATCGGGACAACAAGTATTCACATCCTTTGCCTACGAATGCATGGGCATCTTCAGCGCCATAGTCTTTTCCATTATACTTGTGATTGTTCTGTTGGAGGATCCTAGTAGCTGGAAAACTAAATTATTAGCCTCCGCCGTCGGTGTCTCGGCCACATTCGCCTTAAACATTTTTCGAGTTATTATTATTTATGTGACAGACTATTTTTACGGAGCTGAAGTAGGAGCCAACGTTCACTACGTAATCGGCTATGCACTATTTTCAACATGGCTTGCACTCTTCCTGTACATATACTCAAAAAGACAAGCTATCATGACGAAATCCTTACGCATAGGCCAAAAACCCAATCTGCCAAAGTTATGGCATGCTCCCCTGAAGACTGGCGATCATTGTGTGAAATCCTCATATAAATAACATACGGAAAGTAAGTTTTTATACAGCGCTTTCGTCTTTTAATGATGGTGTTCAGTTCTGCGCAGCATGACTTAATGCACGCGGAAAGAGAGGAAGGGAGAGCATCAAGTGATTAAAAGGCAGGACCTGCTCCAAGTAAAGACTAGAGCATTTCGGCTGAAAGTTTGGTTTAAAGCCTTATCAAGAATCGAAAGAGCAATCATGGATTTGACACTGAGTTGCGTTGAGCAGATCCGAAGCCGCACCCTTGAAGCCACAATCTCGACTATAATAGACAAGATTTTGGTGGCTCTCCAGAGTCGATTCCTCTCCAATGCAGAGAAAATCGGACGTGAAATGGCGGAGAGACTTGGCGAAATAGCCAGTGAATGGGGCCATGACCACGCATCTTCATGGAAATTTGATAAATGCTTCATCAGATTCCTCGGCATAAACATCGTAAACCACCGACAATAACAAGGAGGAGAAAGAGTCACTTGATAGTTGCTGGCATCCCCGCATACAATGAAGAAAAAACCATAGCGGGAGTTGTGCTAAAAACACAAAGACATGTGGATTTGGTGATTGTCTGTGATGACGGCTCTACCGACATGACTGCTGAGATCGCAGAAAGAGTCGGTGCGAAAGTGGTGAGACATGAGAAAAATATGGGCAAAGGAATTGCTTTGAAAACTCTATTCGCACATGCTTTGAAGCTCGAGCCTGCAGTGATAGTAACTTTGGACGCCGACGGGCAACACGATCCTAACGAGATAGAGGAGTTGGTAAAGCCAATAGTGGATGGAAAAGCTGACGTAGTTGTAGGCTCAAGATTCACAAGCGAAAACATCATGCTTGATATGCCGCTGTACAGAAAGATGGGATTAAAAGCAATAAACTGGCTAAGTAGGCGTGCAAGCAAGTCAAAGGTGAGCGATACTCAGAGCGGCTTTAGGGCATATTCACCAAAGGCAGCGCAGACTATGGCAGTATATGACTCAAACGGCTATGGAGTTGAATTGGAGCAGTTAGCTGTAGCCGCTGAAAGTGGGCTGAAAGTGGTCGAAATTCCAGCAACAGTGCGATACAAGGGATTGGAAAATACTTCAAAGAAACATCCGTTAACCCATGGGCAAGAGTTGATTGCAACAATCCTAAGGATAATCGTGGAGGAAAGACCTCTTGTTTTTCTTGGAATACCTGGCGTTCTCTCCTTGTTTACTGGGGTGTTGTTTGGGCTTTGGATGCTTCAAATCTACGCCATAGAACGGCGTATAATTACTAACATTGCGTTAGCGTCTGTGGCGTTTATTCTCATTGGTTTCTTCATGATGTCGACAGCCATAACACTATTTGCCATCATCAGGCTACTAGCAAGAACACGGAATTCGCAATGAAAGTCTTAGCTATCTCGCAGTATTTTCCTCCTGACATTGGAGGTTCTAGCACTAGAGCTTTCAATGCTGCTGTCGGTCTGCACAAGAAAGGGTGCAACGTGAAAGTTGTTACGGCATTCCCCCATTATCCACATGGGAAAGTTTCTCGAATCTACAGAAAAAAAGCATTACAACTCGAGGAAATGGATGGAATCAAACTAATTCGAGTCTGGATTCCAGCACTACCCCATAATAGTATCGTGAACAGAGTTCTGCTGCATCTTTCATTCATCACATCATCCTTATTTGCCCTTCCCTTTGTCGGAAAGGTTGACGTAATTTGGGCCGCGAATCCGAATCTTTTCTCTTTTCTTCCCGCTTTGATCTACAGCTTTGTTGAGAGAAAGCCCATAGTCCGTAACGTAGATGATTTATGGCCCGAGGTCTTCTACGATCTAAAAATATCGCAGTCAAGACTATTGAAGAAGCTGTTAGAATTCTTAGCGTGGCTATCCTATACGGTACCGTCTGCAATTACACCGATTAGCCCAGCGTACAAACCAAGAATAATAGAAAAATACAAAATAGACAAGAACAAAATTCATGTGATTGAGGTAGGCGTGACTGACGCAATTGCTCAATCGCCTTCACAAAAAAAGGACAAAGACCGCTTCGTTGTCATGTACTCCGGCATTTTAGGTGTAGGATACGATTTTGAAAACGTTTTAAAAGCTGCGGAGCTACTCAAAGGACAAAATGATGTGTTGTTCGTAATCAGAGGAATCGGTGAATGCGAATTTGACATACGCCGCGCCGTGAAAAGACTTAAACTTGATAACGTCAAACTAGACACTAGTTTTCTGTCCAAATCGCAATTGGTCTGCGTCCTGAATTCTGCGGACGTGTTTTTGCTTCCAATGAGACAAGCTGGAGCTGTGGAAGAAGGACTCCCCACAAAAATATTCGAGTACCAAGCTCTCGGGAAGCCAATAATCTGTTCTTCTCAAGGTGAGCCTGCGGCATACATCAATTTAACAAGATCTGGCTTGGTGGTACAACCCGGCGATTCCGAGGCTCTTGTTCAGGCCATTTGGAGGCTCTACAATGATGAGAAGTTGGCACATGAACTTGGATTAAGCGGCTACAAAAATGTCTGCCAGAATCTGACAAGCGAGAGAATCGGTGAACGATTATACACCGTTTTCGTCTCAGTAATGCGCCATGATCGACATGATATGTGATGTAAAAAGGTTCAATCTGGAGAAAATTCGAGTCACTTGAAAATAGCTTTTGTCGTTCCTGCCTTCCTTCCGGCCAGAGGATTCGGCGGGCCCATTTATCATGTACATACCATTGCGAAAATTCTCCAACAGAAGGGGCATTCTGTAAGCATCTACACCAGCAACTTGGCCAACCCTTATGATGCTTCGGATGTATTGAAGGAAAGGGAAGACGTCGACGGAATACTCGTCAAGCGTTACCCTGCTATTTGCAGGATAGCCGGATACTGGTTAACTCCTTCAATGCTAGTTGACCTGGAGAGGGATGATTTTGATGTAATTCATGCCCATGTCGCAAGGAGTTTTCAATGTGATTTGTCCGCGTTAGTATCAAAGCTACGGTCCCAACCTTTTGTTATTACTGCTCACGGCAGTCTGGGATCATACCTTGGCGTTGACCTGGGTCTTAGAAATCATATGCTTCATGTTGCGCACAACACGATAGCTGGGCGGGTATTCAAGGCGGCTGACAAAGTGATCGCATTAAACCGTTTTGAAAGACAACATTATATTCGGTTTGGCGTTGACATTAGAAAGATTGCTATAATTCCTAATGGCATACTGCTCAGCGAGTTTAAGCAACCACATTATGATTTCAGACAGAGACACGGGATTGAAGGTCCAATGATTCTTTTTGTCGGGCGTTTGAATAAAATCAAGGGTTTGGATACTTTGGTTCAAGCGTTTCATCTTTTGAAACGCCAGAATTTTCAGGATGCCAAATTGGTTATCATCGGTGAGGATTGGGGGTTCAAAGAAGATCTGTTAGAATTGCGTGAGCGATACAATTTGTCAGGTGATATTCTGATTCTCGATCATCCTAGAAGGGAGGACATAATAAGCGCGTATCATGCTTCAAACATGGTTGTTCTTCCATCAAATTACGAAACTTTTTCGATAACGATACTTGAGGCATTTGCCTGTGCTAAACCGGTCATCGCCACTGCTGTAGGAGGCATACCAGAATTGATCGAAAATGGAAAGAATGGACTCTTGATTAGACCGAATGATGCCGAGGAACTTTCGAAGGCCATTCTGTATCTTCTGCGTGACGGAGAGCTCGCTAAGAACTTGGGCAAAGCTGCAGAATGGCTTGTGACAAATCAGTTTTCTATGGATACAATTGCTCAGAGAACAATAGATTTGTACAATGACTTAAAGTCCCAGAATACCTGAATGCAAACAATCAGTTGATTTCTTGTGGTTACATCCAATGTTGTCTTTTCAAGGGAATAGAAGAATGAGGATTGCATTAATTCAGCAAACATGCACCGTTTACCGAGCTAGGTTCTTCGAGAAGCTTTCTGAGAGACTTGCCCGAAAAGGCTTCGATTTAAGTGTCTTTTTTGGCAGGCCACAAAGAGGCTTGACATACTCAGGCATAATTCCGAACCCCAAATGCAGTAGTTTCAAGTTCGATTACAAAGTCCTGCCAAAAATTGCCTACGAAGGAAAACTTCCAACATCGCCGTTTCATTGGAAACGCTCACTTATTTTCTTTCCATCCTTGGTCTTTGAGATTGGTCATGGAAAATATGATGTTACGATATCGGACAGCACTGGAGAATTACTCAATATACTTCCGCTTTTGTTTGTCAATAAACTTATTCTCAGAAAGAAATTCATTTTGTGGTGTGGCAACAACATTAAGGACAACGCGCCTAGGGCTAACGACAGCTTCATAAAAAAAGTGGCATATGTTTTTGCTCGCTTCATTTACAGAACCGCAGACGCAAGCATAGTTTACGGTCAAGCCTCCAAAGAATTTGACGTGTATATGGGGGTTCCTTCTGGCAGGATTTTCATTGCGTTGAATACTATTGACACGCTGTATTTCGAAGAAGCCGCAAGAACAAGCAAGGACCAAATCGAACCATTGAAGAGAGAACTTGGGGTCGCCGGTAGAGAGATTATATTATACGTGGGCGTGTTGGAAAAAAGGAAGAAAATAGAAAATCTAGTTCTCGCATTCAAAGAGCTCAGGAAATCAATGAACAATGTCGCGCTGCTAATTGTTGGGGACGGTCCAAACCGAAGGGATCTCGAACTCCTTTGCGAAAGAGAAGAGATAGATGATGTTCATTTCTTGGGGAAAGTCGGCTACGACAAGATGCCTCTTTTCTATGTGTTGAGCGATGTTTTCGTTTTGCCATCTCAAGGGGGAATAGCCGTTGCTGAAGCCATGGCCTGTGGTAAACCAGTTATAATCACGAGAGAATGCAACGCGTTGCGGTCAATTCCAAACCTCGTCGAGAACGGCGGAAACGGGTTCATTTTGAAGGAAGATGATGTCGCTTCTCTATCTGAGCACATGGCTAAGATTCTGTCTGAACCGGTATTAGCAAGAAAAATGGGAGCAAAATCAAAACAGATGGTTGAGACGTATTTTTCCATAGAGAAGATGCTGCGAGGGTTCGAGCAAGCGATCGACTACGTTGCGAGTGAAACTTCGGGTAGGGATTGAAATGGTTAGAATTGCGTATGCCGGTGATGGGGAAAGCGTTTTCGACCTTTTTTTCCTTAGCCATCTTGGTGAAAAATATGATGTTTACGTTCTGACGTTTAGCGACAGATCATATCAGGTTCCTAGAAATGTTCATATTGTTAGGATACCTGAACCTTTTAGTCCATCGGTGTCTCCGCTTAAAGGCTTATATACTTATTTGGGTTCGTTCTTGAGATCTGTTCTTCTTAGGAAGCAGTTGAGCGAAATAAAACCGGATGTTCTGATAAGTTCTGGAGCGCTTTCATATGGATTTTATTGTGCTCTTTCAAACTACTCTCCGAACATAGTGTTCGTTTGGGGATCCGATGTTCTCACAGCCCCCAAGTGGCTCCCTTTCCGCTTTATAGCAAAATATACTTTGAGGAAAGCAGATGCGGTGGTTGCAGACTCTGAAACAGAAGAAAATGCTTGCGTTTCACTTGGCAGTAACCGTGCCAAGATCGTAAAGTTTCCATGGATTGATTTAAGCCCCATGCTATCAAAGGTGGAAAAGAATGCTGACTTTCAAAGAAAAACGCGAGAAAGCTTCAAAGAAGATACGGGCTGGCATGAAGATGATCTCATCATAATTTCGACGCGTCACCATGAACCTATTTATGACGTTGAGTCACTGATTTCCGCTATTCCCGACGTAATCAGACAAGTCAAGAATGCACGTTTTCTGATTTTAAGTAGCGGCAGTCTCACTGAAGAACTGAGGACACGCGTAAAGGAGCTTGGTGTTGAAAATCATGTTAAGTTTTTGGGAAGGTTGCCGCACGATGAGGTGCTAAAACATCTTCAGATTTCTGACATCTATGTTTCAACATCTTTGTCGGATGGCACGTCAGCTAGTCTGCTAGAAGCTATGGCGTCCAAACTTCCGTCGGTAGTGACAAACATACCAGCTAACCGGGAGTGGATAGAAAATGGAAAGAGTGGGATACTTGCACCGACCAGGAATCCCAAGTCTTTAGCACAGAATATAATTACCTTGTTGGAAAATCAAAGTTTGAGGCAGTCTTTAGGGAAAGAGGCTTACGTGACTGTTAAGGAAAAGGCTGATTGGCAGAAAAACTCGGAGATTCTTGACAATCTCATACGCTCTCAACGGCAAAGCAAGAGATCTGTCTCAGGTCATGGCGGATGATTCGCACGTCTCTTCGAAATTTGTCTAACAATGCATCGAGACGCATGATCGATATTTCGATGTTTGTTATCAATAATGCGATGGTTCTAGCTATAGCGCGCGCTATTTTTAAGTCAGATTATGATGATTGCTATATGGGACTAGGGAGATCATCGCAGGCAAGAGAACCAATTTCCAGGCTAAGTGGTGTGTCATGATGATGTCGCTTAGAAGTAAAGTGGCTAAAATGGATAGATGGTCGTGGGTAAGGCTTATCGTCGTATTGGCTTTTTCAGCGGTCATGCTGGTGAACTCGGCAAGTTTGAAGTCAGCTTTAGTTGGGGTTTCCGCATCCTTAGTTGTCCTCGGTGCCTCCTCAGTCGCGGCTAGCGATTTATTCTTCTACGAAGAAAAACGATTTGTTAAGGCGATACTGGGTCTCGCAACTTTCATCTTAATAATAACTATGTTGGGAACTTTTCTGATCTTAATAGTAAATTTCACTGAGCTGATTTCTACTGTCGGTTTTGTGGTGATTGGCCTAGTCTTGTGTCTACTTTCTGTTTTCAGAAGGCCTGTGAATGTTCAAGAGTCATCTAAACCGTTAGCAACCGAAAAAGGTCACAACAGGGCATCCTACTTGCTTGTTTTTCCATTTCTACTTGCAGTTGTGATTTCTGTCTACGCACTTTTGATGGGAAGGACAGGCGAAGGCACGGTGTCCGTATGGCTAACTTTGCCTAGCTTCTTCTTGCCAGCGTTTCTGGTCTCGACGTTATCTCTGGTTGTTATCCTTTTCTTTACTAGAGTGAATGTTGGGTTGAAACTTGCCTTGGTTTCTGCGTATTCTTTCTTGTCTCACAGTGTCTTCTTGCTGGTTTGGTATCCTGGGAGGTATGGAGATCCATGGACGTATTTAGGTCATGCGAGGTACATAGATGTGAACGGCGTATTTTATGCATACGATTGGCTTTTTTCTCAGCGTCTGTTTGCCGACGTTGTCAGGTACAAGGCAGATTATGCGCTTCTTGTTTTCTTCAGGAGAATTTTCTTCGTAGACATATATTGGGTTAACGTTTTTGTGATTCCATTGCTTTGGTCAATCTTTGCCCCGGTGTTTTTGTACAAAATTGCAGAACTCCTTTTGGCAAAAAGGAATGCGAGGTTTCCATTGTTCTGTGCCATAGGTGCAAGTCTCTTCCCGACTTTGATATACTTGGGGGCTGTTTCAACAGCCTTTTCGTTGGGCTTGTTTTTCTTACTTTTTTCGATGATGATCACTTTGTATTGGGTTAGCAGTCATGTTAGGCGATTTCTGTTTTTGTCTCTTTTGGTTTCTCTTGCATCTTTCTTCAGCCATCCTCAAACTGGAATATTCGCTTTTGGCTTCTTTTTTGTGTCTTTTGTGATCCAGAGTAGATTGCACAGAGTTCTTAAGGCCCTTTTGATTGCTCCATTGTTTGTCGCCTATCCGGTTGCTTCCATTATTCAAAATGCCACATTTTCCTTGGAGGGGCTTTTGAGTTCAGAGAACCTTTTGTCTTTTCAATTCAGCTTGACTACTCTTTTGCTTGCTTTTGGTTTTCTCGGACTGATGTTTAGCGTTAGGGGCAAGCTTCTAAGAACTCGCAGTGTGCTCACGATATTTCTGCTTTATGTAATAGTGGTAGTGAACTATTATGTTTCGATGTATGGAATGAAAAAGGCGCTCGTACCGGATAGGCTGCTTTCAATCGCAGATGTTTTCCTATTGCCATTAGTCGCGTTTGGGCTTTTGCTAACTGCGAGCGTCCTGAGGAATGGTTTCTCACGTGCAAAAGGAACTGCATTAGGTAATCCTGTGAAGCCGCGTTCATTGAGCATGGTTATAATTTGTCTTCTTTTGTCTTTGCTGGCTGCTTCCGCCTTTTATCAGGCGTATCCGCGTCGCGAAATCACAGAGGTTCAGCCTGCCGCCTATGAAGTTGAAGCCGTGCAATTCTTAGATTCTGACACAACTGGGCGTTACACTGTCTTAGGAGACACTAACTTGGCGACTCTAGCTGGTGGTTTCTTGGGCATTGATTACTCTTATGGCGCCTCAAGTGCTAGGGGGAACTTCGGTGTGCCTCAATGGGGTTGGTGGCTGCAAAGTCTTTATTTACAGATGACGGCGAGACCATCTATCAGACTGATGGAGGAAGCAGTTGCTAAGGACCAATCAGCTGTTGCCTATTTTGTTGTGTCGGTTAGGGAAGGAAAGTACTTCGAAGATATTGTGACGAAAACGTCTGAGGTGATCCCAATATACAAGGTCTTCGGAGATGGAAAACTTTACGTGTTCAAGTATCCCTTTGAAGGAGCTCCTGCTGGTCCTGTAATCAATGTTACTTTTGATGATGGGGCGTCAGGTGAGATCCATGCTGTTCCCGAGTACTCTGATTGGAGTGATGTGAAATACACTGTTTATCTTTCAGATCATTCAAGCTACAATATAACTGACTATCCTAAGCATTGGACGTTTCTGGGCCTAACAGTAAATGGTAAGAATGCGCAATTCGACAATAGCAGCGACGTTAACAATTTCGTTTTAGTATCGGGAGTCGACCCTATGGATTCTGTGGAAGTAACTTGGCATGCAAATAATCTTTACAGAAATGTTGGGTGGAAAGATGATTCCTTTAAAGATGGTTGGCAGACTCGTCCAGGTTACTCTGGCACTATATCGCCTAACATCACTAGGGACGGAAATGTTCTAAGTCTTTCATGGAATTTCACGCTTGGGCCATATCAATACTATTATTATACAAAGCCAGTGAGCGTTTCGACAGAAGATTATCAATATGTGATTGTAAGGTGGAAATCCACAGGCCCAGTTGCCTATGCCACCATTACCTATGCTCCAAGCCGATCTGAAGATGAGGCGGCGATTGTTCGGATCAACAGCCAAAGCGACGGATGGACCGTGACCAAACAACGACTTTGGGCGAATGTGACAACCGCTTTTGTAACAATTGGAACAACCAACTTCAACAACCGAGACATCTCGGGTCCACAGACAGTTTTCGTGGACTACATTCTGGTATGCGGTACAGGGTAGTTGCTTGCTCAGTTTCCAGACAAAGTGATTTGAGATGAAAACTAAAGTTCTTTGGGTTAAATTTCTTAAAACTTGTTTCTTCTTGTGGATTATCGTGAGCCAAGCGGGAAACGTATCATCGCAAATCCGTGAAGTCCAAGCCCCACTTGATAAGCAGGTGAGACAAGCAGGGTTACTTATTCTGAGTTCGGCAATCAACGTTCAATCTCAAGATGGCACTTTCAGATTCCCCTATGCTCTGCTCAAAGCAATGAATCTCACAGTGGATACCTTGCAAGCTGACACTGCTGAAATAGCTAATTCCACCTTATATGATGGAAACATTGGTAAATACGCTGTTATTTTCATTACTTCTTATTGGGCTGTTTTAGATGGGGATATTAACTCTACAGAACTTGCGATTCTTGACGCTTATGAGCTTAAGTTTGGAGTCTCCGAAGTTCTTGTAGGAATTAGTCAAAACACACCCAAAGCATGGAAAAGTCGTTACGGGATCACATCGTCTGGAATGTACGCCAGCGAGAACATAACTCGTGTTAGATGGTCAGCTAACGACCTCATTGAAACCGTGGATATCAAAGGAACTAATTTCACTTTAGACGGAGGCACGACTGCATATGCCCGGATGGGCAATGAGTCATCTCAAACAATGCCATATCTCTGGTCTTACACTGATTCTGTTGGGAGAATCAGAGTCACTGGAATCGCTAACGCTGGCGGAGGGGCCGGGATCTTAGGAGAAGATGAGGCTTACAGTATGCCAACGTGGCTAGGACTAAAACTCAGCCCAGCAAACAAGGTCATGGAATATTATTGGTCGCTTGATATAGATGACATAAATTTACCGCCGTTTTTGGGAAACCAGCACATGAATGGTGACGATTTAAAGTATGTTTACGAACAATTTACACCAATAGGTTTGAAACCTACACTAATGATTTTTATCGGAAGTGTTGAGGTTCTTTATGATTTGCGGACTCGGTTTCCAAGTTTCTACAACAAACTTGTTGCATTGAAAGATTATTTTGATATTGGTATTCATCCTAATCTGGCAAACCCTCCGTCGTATGCTTGGGCGCTTGAAAACATCAAAGCGTATCATTCAAATCTTTCCAACTGGAACATCCCTGCAAATCTTTTGTGCCTTGTAACAGACGGCCATCTATATTCAACCACTGCTGCGCCTGCGATTCAAGACAGCGGCTACCATTTCATAGCTCAATGCGCCTCACAGACAAATGATGTGCCTCCATACTGTAAATACCCAAAATATGACACATCAGCCACAAACTTGTTTAGAATTCCAAGAGTGAGTTTCATTGCCTACAACAGCCAGAACATGTCGAGTGTCCTCAGTCAATCAGGATTTGCTACATGGGGAGAGTACTACAGGTACCAAATCAGAGGAACTTACCGAAATTACGGCAAGGAGTTAGGATACGTTGCATGGTTCACCCATGAAGTCAACTTTATGCAAGACTATCCAGCAGTACAGATAATTAATAACTTACGAGGTATAGGAGTTGCACCATTAACATATGTTCCTTCTTTAATCTTGGCGAATTACTTGCGTTTCACTCAAGACTATGACTTTAACGTGACCTACAACATAGACGCTCAAACCTTAACCTACGACATTGCTAAACAAAATGGAAATGCAGAAAACGAGATAATGTTGATTTTACCTGTATCCTCCACAAGTTCAGCAACACCTTTGGCAGTTTTTGCAGAAAAAGATTACACAGCAATGTTGCTTCCACAGACAAGCCAGATACTCATAACATTAGGACAAACATATCCAGGCCCATATGTCAAACATTATACCACAAGGCTAATTTCAACAACAAAAACAGACGACAAGTTTTCATTTGTGTTGACAGCCAATCTGAGCGGCTTCATAAGTGTCACAAAAGTTTTTGTTGGGGATAGGGGTGAGCCGACAGGTGTTCTCATCGACAACGTCGCCCAGTCCGTAAACTGCAATTCATCCAGTAGAATGTTAACGATAACTGTCAAACACTATTCAAATCCTACGGAAATTGTAGTTGACTGGAGTCGACATACACCTAGCGCTTCTTTCTTCTATTCACCGCTGAATCCGTATGTAAAAGGCGCAGTTGCATTCAACGCTTCAGATTCAAGACCTTACGGGGGGTACATCGTAAGCTACCAGTGGGATTTCGGCGATGGCTTCCTCGGTCAAGGCATGATTGCTTCTCACATTTATGATACGCTTGGAACCTACAAGGTGACCTTGAACGTCACAGATAGTGAGGGATTTTGGAGCAGCACTACAGCCGAGGTGACAGTCACGATGCCAGGCGCACCGTCCATCTGGAAAGTTGAACATCAGCCAAAGATTCCTGACTACCGCGATAACGTCACAATCACAGCAAACATAACTAGCGCTGAAAGCGGCATAGGCGTGGTCATTCTGAACCACTTCGATGGATCTAAATGGATCAACCTGACAATGACAATTGAAAACGAATTATACACCGCAACAATACCTGCGCTGGTCTACGGAACAGCAGTTCAATACAGAATATATGCATCTAATGATGTTGGAAACTGGGCTGAAACAGGTATTGCCACCTATACGGTGGTTGATCCCTTGCCCCCAAGCCTCGGGCAAGTGCAGACGAGTCCCCAAGAACCCTCGGCTGGCGAAGACGTCTTCATCTACGCGCAGGTAAGTGAACCAGCGTTTGCTAGTGGTATCAAAAGTGTCACTTTGATTTGGGTGGCCTTTGGGGGGAAATCCGGATCGTCACCGATGATGTTAGAAGGTGATGTTTTCAAGACGTCCATACCCGGTCAGGACGGTGACACGCTTGTTCTCTTCGTTATCGAGTCCTATGACGTTGCGGGAAACCGGGCTTTGTCAGAATCGTACTCCTATAAAGTGAGGGTCGCTGGCACAGGCGGGTTTTTGCTCTTGATTGCAGCCATTACGGCGACCCTAGCGAGTTTTGCTGGAGTCGCTTTTTTCGTAATAAGAAAAAGAAAAGTAAAAAACAAGAGCGCGCGCATATCCGAGAAACCAGCGACTCACATGCATGCTTAGGAAGAGAAAGAAATGGATTACAATGAACGAGACTAGAGAGCAAGTCTATAACGTTCCATACGAAATATATCACGCTCCCAAAAAAGGGGGATTTACCTCTCTTCTTTATCGCTTTAGAAGATTCACTTTGGATAGGCAACGGGTCACTTTTGACATGCTCAGTCCTGGTCAACGATTTCTCGATGTAGGTTGTGGTTTTGGCTTACTTGTAACGATGGCAAAAGACAAGTTTGATGAGGTTTATGGTATCGACATTTCTAGCTCAAACATCGAAAGGGCCGGAAGAAGCATTGAAGATAGGTCAGACAAAGAGAAAATATTTTTTAGCCAACTGGATGTCGAAAAGGGGTTGCCTTTTGATGACTCTTTTTTCGATGCTGTCTCCACGGTAGCCGTACTTGAGCACATTTTTAATCCTCCGAGTTTGCTCGATGAGATTAGTAGAGTGTTGAAAAGTAAAGGCCAGTTTATTGTTGAAGTGCCTAACTTCGCTTGGCTACCTCGGCGACTTCAGCTGCTATTTGGGGAACTTCCTGTGACAGGCGGAACTGATAAACTTGGCATAGATTGGTTGCATTTACACAATTTCACAGAATCAACTCTCACCTATTCCTCGAAAGCAAAGGGTTTAAAGTTGCAAGTGTGTCGTCTTCCGGGGCATTTGCAAAATATCGTCGATGGTGGCTTTCATCGCTCAGCGCAGACATAATCATGAAAACCATAAAACGCTAAACCCTGGCACCTCGGCAAACCTGTCTTTTCTCGGGGCGCTAAAGCTTTCTAGAGCTATAATGGTTGTCTTTGCGCGCAAATCCATTCTTAGAGGATGTTTATATGTTCTAGCAGCTGACTTGATTTGGATCAGGCGCGGACTAGGCTGGGATATTGCTGAAAAAAACAATATGTCATATCAGTCCAGTTTCAATCCACAGCACCCGCTGGATAGAAGCCTTCCACAAAAAAGGATATGATGTTTCATTAATCACAGATTTTAGAACTTGGGTTCCTCAAAAACCCCACAACGTACCCATCTACATTCTGCCAACACTGACTATAAACAACGTTCGTCGTCTCATCCCGAATTATCTAGCAATTACAAGGATTCTCAGAGAGATCAATCCCGACCTCGTACACCTTCACATGCTACATCACTATTCCCCAATTGCAGGGGTGAATAACGTTTCCTACATTCTCCACTCCTGGGGACTCGAAGTGCTAGAACTACATAACATGAACCTCCTTAGAAGAATACTGGCCAAATACGCAGCTACAAGAGCCAAAAAAATAATAGTCGACGCAGAGTGCTTGAAAAAAACATGGTTACAGGTTGGAATCCCTGAAAACAAACTTGAAGTGATTCCCTTCGGCGTCGACACAAACCTCTTCAATCCTAAAGCACACAGAAAGGACATCCGAAGAAAACTAGACATAAAAGAAAACGACATCGTAATCATAAGCACCAGACCCTTCTTCAACCATTACAATGTAGATTGCCTGATCAAAGCCACTCCCAGAATCATCAAGAAACACAGCAATGTCAAGCTTATAATCAAGGGAAAAGGTCCACTAGAAAACAAATTAAGAGAACTAGCCCATGACCTAGGGGTTGACCAACATATCCGATTCACCGGAACCGTACCATATGAAGAAATGCCGCACTACCTTGCTGCATCAGATATCTACGTATCCACATCCTTCGTCGACTCTACCTCAGTGTCTCTCTTGGAAGCAATGGCATGCGCGCTGCCACCGGTAACCGCACTCATACCTGGAAACCAAGAATGGATAAAAAACCAAATCAACGGACTGCTATACCCACCAAAAGACCATGAAGCCCTAGCAGAAAAGATAACTCAACTCATAGAACATGAAGACCTGAGAAAGCATTTTGGCGAAAGAAGCCATCAAATAATTATGGAAAAAGCAACATGGAAAGAATGCGTATCCAAAATGGAAGCTATATACCAGTCACTAACATGAATCAGGGTAAGGATTTGAGCACCATCGAAAAATCAGTGACTCAAGACAAAAAGTTTCTCTACACGATTATTTCATACTCTGTTATCCTTGCAACCTTCATGAATCTCAGCAGTTTTCAATCGCCATTCATAGGGTTCACTGCAACCATCATCTATTTTCTAATAAACGCGATCTTCCTAGGAAACGCCTTTTTCCAGAAAGAAAACGCCTTTTTCAGATTAGCTTTCGGAGTTTTGTTGCTTGTTATGCTCATAGGTTTTGTAGGATGGCTCGTCATGATCATCTACAATCTTGACGTCATAAGGTTCACTTTGGCGCTGATAATCGCAACCACACTTTCCTCAATATTAAACAGAAGGATGAAAACTAAGAATGCCGCTAGCTGATCAAGGTTCAAAGCTTCTGCGAATCAGCGAACTTGTTTGCCTATCCCTTATGGCTCTAGCCTTCTACCTGCTCATCGCATCTCGAGCCGGAGAAGCGTACACGGTTTGGCAGGTTTTGCACCCAGCGTTCATTCCAACGCTGTTCACTGCAACCTTTCTTCTACTTTCCATATTATTGTTTACATCTGAGAAAACCACGTACAAATTACTGCTCATAATCGTTTACTCGATTCTTGTCCATTCCTTCTTCTCCATAATCCTTCCAGCAGGTGACTTCAGCGGGCAACAGATAGTTCTAGGCAGAACCAGACGTGTGTTCGACAACACAGTTCTTCACGGATTGAGTGGTTGGCCCACAAGAACCATTGGAATATTCATTGTTGAAATGTTCATGGGCATAAACTTACAGGCCGCATTGACCACCATTTTTGCTCGCATGTTAAGCATCGACATCTTCTACGTTCACCTGTCTTACATTCCTATCTTGTGGGGAGTTTTCGTGCCCATTGCTTCTTTCCTTACAACAAGAGCCATCGGTGCAAGCGAGAAAGCAGCGGTCCTATCGGGTCTCCTCGTCTCCGCTTTTCCATACACAGTCTATTTCGGAGCAATCTCCGTGCCCAACAGCCTGGGATTCATCTTTTTCTTCTACTCGTTGTACTTCATGTTGAAGCATTTATCATCAAACAATCATAGAACTGCATATTGGATGGTAGCTTTTTCTCTCTTCTCCTTTCTTTCACATTATCTAACCGGAATCATGTCCTTTTCCCTTCTTCTTCTAACCATAGCCTTCAAAACAGTTGAAAGCGAAAAAAGGCCCGCATCCAATTACTCAAGAATCTTACTGATAAGCTCATTCTTAACTTGCGTGAGCCTTCTGCCGCTTTCATTCATTTACCTGAGGTATTTCGGCACCTCTGCAAACCCAGCTTTTACTTTGGATAAGTTATATGAGTTGCCACTTCTAGAAAGTCTAGGCATATTCTTGATCGGAGCACTGACCTATAGCTTTAGCCTTGAAGCAATACTCCCTGTTATCATTGGTCCTTTAATTGGACTTTGTTGGATGATATATCTTCTGTACCGCTTGAAAAGAGATGTTAACGCCGGGTCTAGAGTGCAGTTCTATTTCCTTTTCGCAGCGTTCTTAACAATCTTAATCGACTATGGAATCCTAAAGCTATTCATGGAGGGACTTCCACTCAACGCAGAGAGACTCTGGGTAATCCGAGACTTCATAGCCGTTCCATTTGTAGCACTGGCAGTCTATGCAGTTGTCTCTTCATTTCAGACTTTTCTGAGAGCAAGGTCTCCTCAAACCACAACAGTTGCTTGTCTCAAGGCGTTGTCGAAGGGTAATGCTCTGCATGTTTTGAGTTTGTTGCTTACACTAAACGTACTTATACCCGTGCTCCTCAGCGGATGGATGACATCTTCTCTAAGCGTTGGCTACCCCAAGGTAGCCCCTTTACAGACAACATGGTACGAGTTGGAAGCGGTTAGATACATTCAAGAGAAAACTCCCGAAAAATACGTTGTGATTTGTGATATATGGACCATCTACGCAGGAGAAATGATCGTGGGCATCAACAACCCAAGAGCCTACTACTTCGGAGAATCCAACAGAACCGGATACGACCTGTATGCCAGCATGAAGCAGGATCCTTCTTCACAATGGATGCTTCTGGCTATGAACTACACTAGCACCGCGGTATCATATTTTATTGTCACCGAACCCAGACTAGGCGCGGAAGAGTTTAACAATGTGGTTTCAAAGGCTTCACAAAACGATTTACAGGTCTACGCCACCTTTGGCAATGGAAAACTCTACGTCTTCTATGCCGAGAAACAGTGAAAAGTCTTGGTCGCACGCATGGAAACGGCGCCATTGATCGCGAGTTCTCTTATCTTCAGCAAGCAGTTAGAATCCAAATGGATTCATTATAGTTATGGTGTCGCTACCTTCGAAGTATGTACCGTCTTTCAACTGACCTGTAACTTTTAATTCAATGGATGTTCGCTCTAATCCCATATGATACAATTTTCCCCACAGATAGTCAGTTATAGCATGGGCATCAAACTTGACCATTAACGCTTTTCCTTCAACGTTACTCCATTCCGCTCTGAACAAACCCTCTAATAGAATCGTTGAAGTGTCAATGTCGCGCACATTATAATCCTTGGGCAATCCCAAACGCGCTGTTATCCATTTTCCTTCCATATTCACATTGAGCGTGCTTGGCGTAATGTCTACTGTAACTTCGAGAGTATATGCACTGGCAGAGGGATTAAGAGCTTGAAACCCAACAAGCCCGACGGCTGAGAAGCACATCAGGATCAGTAATGATTTACGCATGTTCACATCCGCCACATTCAGGCTTCTGGGCATATATCTGTAGAAACATGGGAATATGTGTTGTGTAGGAATCTTCTATAAGTATATTACATAGCAATCCAGCAGGCAAAAGTTGCTTCTGCCATCTCCTTACTGGTGGTCGTGGGCACGCGTCAAGATTCTGACGATTTTGTCTGCTGCCGTTCCATCGCCATATGGTGACTTTGAAGGCAACGAGTCTCTCGCTTCAAGAGTCTGTTCAATCCCGGCCAGAATCTTACTCTTCTCTACTCCGATCACTCTAGCGAAACCCGCTTCAACAGCTTCCGGGCGCTCTGTCGACAGTCTGATAACTAAGACTGGCTTTCTTATAGGCGGCGCAGTGGCTTCCTCTTGAATTCCCCCGGAGTCGGTGATTATCACTTCGCAGTTCTTCATTAGAACTAGGAAGTCGAAGTAACCCAAAGGCTGGAGAAGCTGAACATTCTTAGATCTAGAGAGCTTCTTGAGCATACCTTGTTGCTGCAGTCGCTTTCGACTTCTAGGATGAATCGGATAGACCACGGGAATAGGCGATTCCTCAAAAGCTTCAGCAAAATTCCTTAGCACAGTTGGGTCATCAACGTTTTCCGCCCGATGTGCCGTTGCAAGCGCAAAATGCCCGAATCGAATTCTCTCCATAATGCTAGACTTCTTCTCCGCCAAAGAGATATGTTGTATCACGGCGTCTACAACCGTATTTCCCGTGACTTCTGTTTTGCCCCAAACATTCTCATTCATCAAGTTCCTCCTAGCCACCTCGGTTGGAGCAAAAAGATACGTAGACATGTGATCAACCAAACGTCGGTTGTGCTCCTCAGGCATTCTGAGGTCAAAGCTCCGTAGCCCCGCTTCCACATGTCCCACGGGAACTTGCAGTTTAACCGCAGCTAGAGCAGAAGCTAAGGTTCCATTTGTGTCGCCTTCAACCAGGACATTGCTCGGTTTTGCCTTCTTGACGACGCGTTCGACCAGAGTGAGAATCCTCGCCGTCTGGATGCCTTGGGAGTGAGCTTTAACCTTGAAGCCATAGTCAGGTTTCGGCAGCTCCAGTTCTTCAATGAACTGCTGCGACATATTGTAGTCATAGTGCTGTCCACAATGAAAAAAAAACGTAGGGAAGATTCCTCTCCTTGAAAGCTCTAATTAACGGAGCCATCTTAATGATTTCGGGCCTTGTGCCAACTATTATCATGGTGACGTTGATCGCTTTCACCTGCTTTTCAATATCTCCGAGATAATTCTTTGAGAAGCGTGCCCGTCGCCAAATGGATTCTTGATTCTTTTGAGCTTCATTTTGATATCAGGTGTTTCCGTGATTCTTGCTGCCGCCCTACTGATCTTTTCAGGGTTGCTTCCAACAAGGATATTCGCGTGCGATGCTGTTGTTTCAATCCACTCAGTTTTCTCTCGTAATGTCACGCAAGGTGTGTGAAGCCAAAAAGCCTCTTTCTGCAAACCGCCAGAATCCGTGAAAACCATTCTTGAGTGTTTTGTAAGCTGCAGCATTTCGTGGTAGCCGAGCGGGTCAATCAGCTTAATATGAGCATTTTCCTGTATCCGCCCTAGCAAACTGGTCTCCGCCAAGCGTTGTCTCGTACGCGGATGAACGGGAAAAACTGTCGACAGCTTCAATGACATGATTGCCTTCACTATTCTGCCTAGAATTCTTGAATCGTCCACGTTTTCAGGCCGATGAAGCGTCAATGCTGCGTATTCCTCACTCTTCAACCCGAGCTTCTCCAAGACGTCGGTTTTTGATGCGGCAATAACATGCTGAAGCAAGGCATCATACATAGAGTCACCGGACACCTTCACCGCTTTCTTTGGGAACCCTTCCAAGCCTAGATTCTTGGCACAGTTCTTGGTTGGCGCAAACAACAAAGATGAGCTGTGGTCTGCTAGGCGACGGTTAACCTCCTCAGGCATCCTCATATCATAACTCCTCGCTCCAGCTTCGACATGAGCCACTGGCACATGCAGCTTAACCGCAACTATTGCGCCTGCTAATGTCGAGTTAGTGTCGCCTGGCACCATAACAACATCCGGCTTGGACGCAATCATCGTTTTCTCAAGCTCTATCATCATGTTACCTGTCTGCCACGCATGCGAGCCTGAACCCACACCCAAATTCACCAAAGGTTCCGGCAATGCCATTTCGTCAAAAAAAACCTTAGACATCTCGAAATCATAATGCTGACCAGTGTGAACGAGCTGAAGCTCAATCTCGCCATGCTTCCGAGCTTCATGAATAATCGGCGCTGACTTAATCATCTGCGGACGTGCGCCCACAACTAGCATTAAACGCATGCTGTCCCTCCTTGGTTCTGTTTCAGACCTGTAAAGAGAAAAGACCTTGCCATACTAAGGCTTTCCGCACTCCAGATTCTGCAATGGCAAAGCCCAAGATACGCACTGCAGAAAGGTGACACGCGCGCTAAGACTTGAAACTCGAGCAAAAAAACATAGAAACAGCATCCAAGAGCTAAGCAGCCCTCAAACGGCTACAACCAAGAAAACATATTTGACGCCAAATAGAGGGGCCTACCACCGTTGCACACACAAACCCAGACAAACTCACTGTACAAACGTTTCACGCATAACAGCCTCAACCAATAAGCCACGCAAAGAAAGACTTCAACATTCCAAGGCTTTCTGCATATAAGCTATGGGACGGTAAAGTTTAAGACATGCACTGCGGAAAGGTGATTCACAACTTTGGACGCGTAATGCCCCCTGTCTGATGTGGAACACATTTGGGAGAATTGACATGAACAAGAAAGCGTTGAAAAAGATCGCTGTGTTTCTAATCTCGGTGACATTGTTCTCCTTGCTTGGGTCCCTAGGTGCGCCAGACGTGATGGCCCAAGGTCCCACGGTTTCGATCAGTCATACAGATGGCTTTGTCGGCGACACAATCATGGTAAATGGAACAATCGAGACTCTGGATGGAAGTTTCACGGTTAGGTGGAACCAAGCATCGAACTATACAGGAGTGGCCGAGGGCAACACAACCTCTGTATCCTTCAATATTCCTCCAACTGCGGGCGCTCCTTCTGGTCGCAATGTTACAGTTGAGCTAATCGATGAAACTTTGGATATTGTAGTGGCATCCACGAATTTCACACTCTACACGAAGTTTGACATACAAGTAGGGACTCCGCTGTCACCGAAACAGCTTCAGCAAGGAACAACAGTTCGACTTAATGCTACAGTAACAGGCGGTGAACCCAACACTGTCTACAAGGCAAATATCACAGTTAGAAACGCCGCAGATCAGACTCGCTGGGTCTTTACCTCCTTGTCCAATACTACAACCTCTGGCTCTGGATCAGCTGCCGTCATCTATCCGACAAACTTCACCACCGGAGCCAACATGAACTATACTGGCATCTACAAGGCATACTTCAACGAAACCACAGCTGCAAAAGAGTTCTTCGTCGGGCTAACTGACAAAAGCGAATACCGAAGGAACGAGGATGTTCTAGTTCAAGCTGCAGGATACAAGCCTTCTGAAGTAGTGAAAGCGGATATAAGAATCGCAGAGGCATCCGTCGTCGGGTTTCCTAAGAATTCCACTGCGAGTTCTGCAGGGTTGGTCACATTGTCTTGGAAGATTCCATCGAACGCTAGTCGCGGAACATACCGGATCACGCTGACAAATGCAACCTCTACTGGCACGAGCAAGTCACCTGCCGATGTGCAGGAGTTCAAGGTTTTGGGCGTCACATGTTTGGTTCAAGCCAGAAATCTCGCTGATGAGGCTGTTGAAGGTGCATTAATTGAAGCCTACAACGCTTCTGCTACAACTATTGCTTTGAACAAAGGAAACACGAACTCAACTGGCTGGATAAGGTTCAATCTGGATAAGGGCAATCACACTTTCAAGGCTTTTGTCAAGAGCGTGCAAGTAGGCTTACTCGCCAATGAAGTGCTGGCGGCTGACACGGAGTTACACATGCAGCTGTCGCTGGCCAACTTCCTCGCCACAGTTAGAACAGAAGAAGGCGAGGGTGTTCCATTAATCAATATTGCTTTGAGAGACAACAAAACGGGTACTGAAACAGCAACCGTACAGACCAATGCAACCGGAATGGCTACGTTGAGAAATCTTTTCACCAACAAAACATACAGAATAGAAGCTAGACGTTACGGTTTGCTCTTCAGCAATACGACAAGATCCGTTGAATCTTCGCCTGCATTGGGCTGGATAAGTCTTAACTTGACTTTGCCGAATCACACCATGAGCGTTCATGCCATAGATTCAAAGGGCAGCAATGCGGCTGGAATCGGTCTTAAAGTCTATGAGTGGGCTTCTGGCGTTACTATCCCTATTGAGTCAGCCGGCACGAACTCGAGCGGCGATGCTTTCTTCTCATTGCCATTTGGGAGATACATTCTGAGAGCCTTCAAGGGTGGCGATTTTCTCAGCGAAACAGTTGTTGATCTTGTTAAGTCGTCGACATTCGCTTTTGATCTTGTGACACTCAACGTGGATGTGGTCGTTTCTGTTCTCGACTATTTCGGTCAGCCTTTGGCGAATGCTGAGGTGAAGATTGAACGAAAGATCGGCCAAGACTTTGCGTTGATTTCTACTCAGTTCACAGGTAGTGCGGGTTCGGCCCAGTTTGCTGAGATCGTTGGCGGTGATTCACGTGTGTCTGTGTACCTAGGTGGCAAGCTTGCTGCGGTGAAAGCACAATTTCTGGGCGCGGGTTCAAATGAGGTGGCTTTCAAGGTGACCGAGTATGTTGCTGTGCTGGGCTATCCAGTTTCAACTGGCACATTTGCTTTGTTCGTCTTCACCTTGTTGTTAATTGCTGTTGTGCTAGTAGCGGCTAGAAGACGCATAATACAGATGCTTCGGAAGCCGTCTAAGCGGTGAGTTCAAGAAAACTTTATTATCCACATTCCCTTTAGCCATAATTG
>Ga0315296_10000186_pt1 | contig 59777 bp, 50 predicted proteins | sample YL17G14_18_MG_FD_203921 | JGI IMG/M metagenome (GOLD analysis project Ga0315296, IMG submission 203921) | Sediment microbial communities from Yellowstone Lake, YNP, Wyoming, USA - YL17G14_18 | ecosystem: Environmental > Aquatic > Freshwater > Lake > Sediment | place: USA: Wyoming | collected... | reverse complement strand
TGATGCGGGCTGGACAGTCCGCCATATGAGACTCCCATCCGTTTGGATCATATCGAAACACCTACAAACTCGAGGACGAGTTTGTAGGCGGCACCCGTCTTCGTCAAGGGGCAAAGAGAAGTGCTGGGTGATTGTGGCGCTCATTCGAGCGGGCCGACGGGCATGATGAGCCTTGAGAGCGCGTCGGTCCCGATCACCGCGGAGACATCTTCATCGTAGAAGGCGCCGATCGCGACCGTCCCGAGCCCGAGGCTTTCGCACTGGAGGTAGACACTCTGGCAGACGCAGCCGACCTCCTGGTCGATGTAGCGCATGCTTCTGTCCCCGTAGCGCGCCTCAGTGATCTCGGGGACGGCGGCGATCACGAGGGCGGCGCGGGCGTCGCGGACGCACGCCTGCCCGAGGGCGGCGTCGGCGAGCCCGCCGAGCAGGTCGCCCTCCTTGACGAGTCGCAGCGAGTGCTCTTTGGGATCATACTCCCACGATCCCTGGCGGAGACCCTCGACATTCCTGACTACGAGGTAAATGAAAAGCGGATAGAGAGCGCCGGCGGACGGTGTGGTTCGCCCGCCCCAGTCGGCGGTTATGCCCTGGGCGGCCCAGAGCAACTGCGAGGTCTCATCAAGAGTGAGCGCACGAGCGCCGTAGCTTCTGACCGACCGTCTCGAAGCCAGGCATTCCTCGACCGAGAGAGTTCCCTCGAGAGACGGCTCGGGCAGCTTGATGACGGTGTCCCCCGTCTCGGACTGTGACATCGCGGTACCTCCAGTCGCGCAGGCAAGAGCCAACAGGAAGATGAGAACAAGTGGTGATGCAGGAGCAGTTTTGCGGTTCATCTCGCTTCCCTCCGTGACGTGCAAGATTATACACGCGTCCGGGCACGGCGGGGACAGCCACCCGTCGCCAGTCATGTGCCCGCGTGGGTTATAATTCCGAGACCGTTCGGATCGTGCGCAAAACCAGTGCTGATATTCATGTCTCCGGACCGCCGATATCGTGGCGGACGGACCTCATCGGCGTCCTGGGAGTGACGCTGCTTGTCGCGGTGCTTTTGTGGCCTACGCTGGACGGCAGCCGCACGCTGATGAGCGACTCGTGGCGGCTGAACTACCCGTGGGCCGTGGAGGGAAGCGTCGCCGAAGAGGAGTCCGCAAGCCGGCTCGGGCTCGAAAGTGCCCAGAGAGAAGCCAGGGAACCTTACATTCTGGAGTACGACATCTACCTGGAAGCGCTTCCGTGGTACGCATTCGCGCAATCGGAAATCCGCTCGGGACGCTGGCCTCACTGGAATCCGCACGCATTCTGCGGAGCGCCGCTCTACGCGAACCATCTCGTGCCGCTGACTCATCCGCCGCTCTTGATAGCGCTTCTGGTGGCGCCGGTCCAGCAGATTCACACCCTCGCCACATTTCTGACATGGTGGCTCGCCGGAATCGGCCTGTATCTCTACCTGAGGACGAGGCGTCTTCAGCCGACCGCGTGCCTCGCCGCATCGGCGCTCTACCTGACGAGCGGTCACTACATGCCGCTGGTGCCGTTCCAGATGGCGGGCCTGATGTACTATCCGTGGCTGATCTGGGCGTCGGACTCGCTCGAGCGACGCGGATCAGTCTGCGCGACGCTACCGCTGGCCATGCTGCTCGGGCTGCAGCTTGCCGCCGGACATCCGGCGTTCGTCGCTCCGTTTGTCTATCTGCTCGTGCTGCATCGCGCGCTCATCTGGGGGTTCTCGCGGAAGCCGTTGAGATGGTGGGCGCCCCGGCTGGGCCTGATTTTCCTCGCGCTCGTGCTGGGCGGAGCGATATCGGCGGTCCAGAACTACCCGACCTGGAGTTACTTCCAACAGACGCCCCGCCATCTTGCGGGCCAGACGGTAAGGACTCTCAACCCGGACAGCGAATCGAGCGAGGACGCTCAGGGAGTGCCCGCGGAGCCGGGAGAATCACTGGTATCCAAGGTCGCCATCATCCTGTCACCGGTTTTTCAGAGAGTGATCATGGCCGAGCATCCGTACGTGGGGGCGCCGCTCCTCTTGCTGGCGATTCTCGGGCTGATCGCGTACAGGCCGCCGCCGGAACGCAGCGCGATGGTGGCGCTGGTGATCGTGTTCTCTCTGCTCGCGGCGCCGCCGATTTTCGCAAGGGTGGGTGTGCTTCTCCCTGGACTGGGGATATCGCCGTTCAATCCCTATGCGCCGGCGCAGTTTTTGCTGGTTCTTCTTGCGGGGATCGGAGCCAACGAGCTCATGAGCCCGGCTCGTCAGAGAGAAAAGCGACTTCATGTCATCACGCTGATTCTCGCGTTCATTGGAGCCATCGTCTTCGCACTGCCGCTCCTTTACAGGGAGCTTGTGGACCCGGACACGCGATGGGAGCGCGAGCAGACGGGGCTCGCTGCGGCGCTGTTGATTGTCGGCGTCATCGCGTGCCTGCTTCCGGCTGTTGCATTATGGTTCCGGGGCAGGAAGCCCGCGATCGGTGGATTCATTCTTCCCCTGGGACTCACGATCGCCGGTGTGCTCGGGCATTTCTACCAGTACCCGGTGTTTCAGAGAGTCCCTGTCATGCCGGATACCCCGTCGATCCGGGCGCTTCCGCGATCCGACACATTCAGAGTCATCCGGCATTCGTCGAAGCCGACGGTGCACGCCGGCAGCAGTGAAAACCCGCTGACGTTCGGGGGGAATCTCCCGATGTGGGCGGGGATGAATGACTCGCAGGGGTACGACTCGTTTGTGATAGAAGGCCAATGGGATATCCTCAGGGCGCTCGATCCGCATTCGCTGGCGTGGAACGGGCTCGCGTTCCCGATTACCCAGCCGGGGGCGCTGTCATCACCGCTGCTCGACGCGATGGCGGTGAAGTGGGTGATCTCGGACGATCCTGATCTTCTCTCCAAGCCGGAGTCGGGGATGGAGGCGAACGAATGGCGGCTGACTCATGACGGCGGGCTTGTGATCTACGAGCGCGAGAACGCGACGCCGCGATGGTATTTCGCCGAGCGTGCGGTTGGGGTCGAGGATTTCGAAGGGGCGTTGAGAGCGCTTGCGGAGAGGGGTCTTGCGGACGATGCGAGGAGGGCGCGATTGGTCGTGATTGAGACTTCGGAAGCGGTTCCTGACGGACTGTCTCCAGTCGAGATCCCTGAAACAACCGGTGAGGAGCCATCGGGGAAGGTCGAGTTGGCAAGCGGAAATCCACAGGAGCTGGTGTTCGCCGTCGAGGCCGAGTCGGGAGGGTATTTTGTGCTGTCGGATGCGTGGTTTCCGGAATGGAGGGCGGATGTTGATGGTGAGGAGGTCGAGATTCTCCGGGCGAACGCAGCGTACCGGGCGGTGAGGGTCGAGGCGGGGAGGCACGAGGTGCGATTCCGCTACGAGCCGAGGTCGTTCAGGGTCGGGGTCGCGGTCAGTCTGGGGGCCATTGTTCTGCTCCTGCTGGGATGCATGATCGAGCGGGCGGTTGTTCTCAGAGAACGGACGAAACACCGCGGGTCGCCATACTGATGTTGGGCATTTCCGGCGGGGATGGCAAGGAGCGCCGTGAAAGTGAAGGGCATGTGAAATCGGGGACAAATTCCGGAAGGAATCCGGGGCTGAGACGCCCTGAGATGTTTACAGCAGGGAAAAAATATGGTAGTAGATAGACGGGCGCAGTTGAGATCCGGGCTCAAGGCTGAGTTTGCCTTTTCGCATGCCTGCGGGGCAGGGCGGTAATCTCTTGGCCATCGGCAGCATGCGGTGTGATTGGGATGTATCCTGCCAAGGAGAGAGTCTGCACGCTATTAAGGTGAAGCGAATATATGTGACATTCCGCCGGGCGGAAAAAGGCGCGGGCTACAGCTTGCTCGAGCTGCTCCTGGTCTTGAGCATAATCTCGATCCTAGCCGCACTTCTCATACCCCAGTTGCTGATTCAACGCGGCAGGGCCATCGAGGCCCTGGCTCAGCGGCGGCTGAGGACAATCGGGTCGGTCATGGCCGACTACACCCTGTCGCATCGCGACGGCACGTACGCGGATTTCCAGGACCTCAAGGACGCGGACCTCATCAGCAAGAACCTCTCGCTCAGCAACATAATCGTGGATTACTCCCTTGTCTTTCTCACCACCGATCCCGGCGAGCAAGGCGGAACCGCGCGATTCACCATCATCGCCTACCCAAGGCCCGAGCGCTCGTACGGACGTCTCTCGACATTCGCCCTGACCGAGGACAACGTCGTGCGAGTCTACAAGCCCGGAGGGGACGTAAGCCCGACGGATCCCCACACCTGGCAGCCTATCATCTAGCCACGCAGTCACCACGATTTCGTCTCCCCTGCGATATGCCTTCGGAACCGCGGTCCAGTGCCGCATGCCGCCGATTATCGCGCACATGAGTCGGATCGGGCACCGACGGCAGCGACAAAACCTCCACTGAGAGCTTATAATCCTAAGAAGTGATGCACCGAAAGACGGCAATTCCCATTGCGCGATTGTTCTGGGCGGCGATGATGATCGTCGCACTCCTTCCGTCCTGCGCTCCGAGGCGTGGTACGGGGGGGCAAGCCGTGCAGGAGTCGGTTGTTCAGAGGGAGGTGGGGGAATCGATCGACTGGTCGACTGTCACTCCTGAGTCATTATGGGACGGGGTGTTCCAGCTACACGAGAGCGAGGGACCGAGGACGGCCCTGGTGCTGCTGGATCGGGGAGTGCAGAAAGGCATTATCAGCAGGCTCGAGGCCGACCAGGTGCGAGCCGGGTACCTGTACGAGCTTGGACGGTTCGATGAGGCGTTTCTTGCGCTTGTGCGATACCGGCTGGACGCGAGTCGCCCTGATCTTCTGGTGCTGAGGGCGGAACTGCTCTGGGCGATGTCGCGGTACGGCGAGGCCCGTCGCGATTACGAGGCGCTACTGGCCTCAGAGGGCGAGCAGCCCCGGTCGACGACTCTGTTCGCACTGGCAAGGCTCTATGATGATCTGGGCGAGTGGGACAAGTCGGACGAGATGAGAGGAATGCTTCTCGATCGGAGCCATAGCGATCAGATCGCCGCTCGATGGGCGCTTTATGATGCCATACAATCTGAGGAGGCGGAGAGAATCAGGCAGGCGATCTCGAACCTGGAAGGCATTTCGTCAGAGGTGGGAGGCGATGATGCGTCCGCGGTTCTGGGCCGGATGTACGCGGCCTTTCTGGGAGGGAATGCCCCCGAGGCCATGCGGACGGGCCGGGAATTCCTGTCAGGAGGTGGGTTCAATCAGAATGTGATCGCGGCCGTTCTCTACATGGATGCGGAGATGGGGGATTTCCGCGGTTTCGAGACAGACCTTGGAAACTCGCTCGACAAGCTTGAGGCACGAGAGTGGCTGGACCCGTCCGCGAGCGTCTGGCCGTCGCTGATGGAAGATCGACAGGCGATCGGAGGTCTTTTGGACTCAGCGAGCGCGCTGGAGCTTGGCCGCGGCAACCGCGACAAGGCCCGGGTTCTCGCGGAGCGCGCGAGGGAGTTGAACCCGTACGACCAGGTGGCGCTCCTGCAGCTTGCGGCTGTGAAGATGACGGAGCGGGACATCGCGGGCACGTTCGAGCTCCTGAATGAAGCTGCAGCGCTGGAGCCCCCATCCGGAATCCGGACTCGATTGAGGATGATCCAGTTCTCGCGACTTGCGCGGCTGGACGTTGAGGTCCCCTGGGACGTAGCGGCTGTCGCCGCTGAACTTGAGGAAATGGTCGACCACTGGAGCCGGAGATATCCCCGCAACTCCTTCTTTCTTGCCGCAAAGGCGGAGCTGGAGGGTTTCCGAGGGAATCTCGACGAAGCGCTACGAATCTACAGCCAGGTGAGCGAGCTTCCCGGAGCGACTCGTGAGAGCCGGTTCCGGAGAGCATACTTCCTGGCCCGCGCAGGCCGGGTCGATGAAGCATGGCAGATCATCGAAGAGCATTTTCCTCAGAGCTCGCCGTTTCTGACCTGGGCGAGCGAGCTTGAGCAGGAAGCGGCGGCTCAATCGGATGCAAACCTTGCCGTTTTCTCGACAATGCTGAGGAATCGGCTTGATCCGGTCGGCAATCACGGCGATTTCTTCGCGACACCTTCGAACGAATAAGAACCCATAGCTGTCCCTAATCAGTGCGGATGTACGCCTCGTGGTAAGATCGAGCGGCGCATCCGTGACCGAAAGATGAATCGTCCGGGCATACTAGTCCTTGCTTTCCTCGCGGTAAGCAGCGCAGCCTGCGCCGGTCTGCAGCAGAAGGTGGACAGTGCTGTGGATCAGCTTCTGAACGTGCAGCCGTCAAGCACCTCGAGCGAGGAAAACGCGGTCGATCCCGACACGCTCGTCCTGCAGGCAGCCGATGCGATAAACAGTCGCGACTACGCGGCGGCGATCACCGCGCTCGAAACCCTCAAAGCGCACCCGGAGCATGATTACTACTGGGCTACATTCGCGGAAGCCTACCTGGACAACCGGCTGGGTCGATACGATGAAGCTCTCTCGCTCGTCAACTCGCTGAGTCCGGGGCCGTTTCACACCGACCTTCTCAAGCTCAGGGCGGAGATCTATTTCAACACGCATCGCCTCGATCAGGCCGCAGGCGACCTGGAGACGATAGCGCTCGGAGGAATGGGGCCGGATTCGCTCGTGCTCTACATGCTCTGGTCGGTCGACATGGAGGAGGGAAAGGTCGACCGCATAAGGGAGATCGAGGCCCAGCTTGAGGGGCGCGGAAGCCTGGATGAGAACGACATGTTCGCCCTGTGCGAGCGCGCCATTCTCAGACGCGACTTCGTGACGGCGAACCAGGCTCTGGATCGCCTGCCGAATCTCCCGAGCACCATCGATAATCCGCTCTCGTCGTTTTACGATCCGAGCGTCCTGATGAGCCGGGCTCGAATCTTCTTCGAGCAGGGCGAGACGGAGCGTGCTCTGGAGATACTGAGCGGAATACGTGACGAATATCCCAGGGTGACATCCGGCTATCCCGTGGCGGCGGAATACGCGCTTACGCTGGGGCGGTTCGACGATGCAAGAAACGAGGCAATAGAGGGAATCGTGCAGTCAGGCGGCCGGGATTATCTCACCCAGCTCGGGATTTCAGTCCTTCAGATGCCGACAAACGCGGATTCCCCCCAGGGACCGCTCAGACGGTGCGAGGTCGCGGATCTGCTGGTAGTGGTGGGCAGGACGGCGCTTGCGACGGGGGGGGTGGACGAGGCGATCCGTTGCGCAGAGAAGGCCCTCGAATTGAACCCGTACCAGGTGGGCGCCTGTATCCTCAAGTCGATAGCCCTGGAGACACAGAATGATGTCGCGGGGGCGATAGGCGCTGTCGCGCTGGGCATGAGGCTTGCGCCATGCAACGATGAGGCGGCGGTAAGGTATGTCACGCTCGCGAAGCGCGCGCCCCATGCAGTAGGTCCGGCCGATCCCGACTGGGAGAGGGTGCTTGAGGAGCTTCTCGAACGGACAAGAGGGGTACATGAGCTCTACCCTGACGATCCGGGCGGCGCGTACGTCCTGGCAAGAGCGCTGAGCCTTGCCGGCGATGAAAGCTCGAATGAGCTCCTTCACCGGGCGCACGAGGCATCGCCTTTCCGGTGGGATATCGCGCTTGACTACGCCGCCTCGGACGCGGAGAGGGGCGACGTTGAAAGGGCGAGGCGGATCCTGCAGAATTTCCGGATTCCGATTGATCTCGCCGCGCTCGTTGAACTTGAGAACCGGGTCGGAGAGACAGGGTCGGAAGGCCTGGCGGAGTTCCTGTCGTGGCTTCGGTCCGAGATGGACCCGGAAGGTCGTTTCTCGCCGGTACTGGACACAAGGTAGCGCGCCGGGATGGCTTGAGAAGAATGGACTGGCGAAGATACCAGGGAGAGAACGGAAGCCCGCGCAGGATACGTGCGCTGACCCGTCGGCTGGACAGGGCGTACGGCCCGTTCAAGCCGTTCGCGAAGGTGGACGGGGTCACCGAGCTGATTGCGACGATCCTCAGCCAGAACACGAACGACACGAATCGGGACCGGGCCTTCAGGTCGCTCAAGAAGGAGTTTCCCACGTGGGACGATGTGCTTCGGGCGCCGGCGGTGAAGATTGAAAAAGCCATACGGGTCGGGGGGCTTGCGCGGAACAAGTCGCTGGCCATCAAGAGGATTCTCGGGGAGATCAAGTCGAGGTACGGGAGATTCACGCTTGATCCGATAGCGGAGCTGCCGATCGATGAGGCAACCGAGGCGCTCATGGAGCTTCCGAGTGTGGGAACAAAGACCGCGGCGTGCGTGCTCGTTTTCTCATACGGAAAGCCCGTGATCCCGGTCGACACGCACGTCCATCGGCTCTCGAGAAGGCTGGGCCTGGTGGCATCGAGCGCCACCGCCGAGCAGGCATTCTCGGTGCTCATGGAGATCACCCCGGACGAGCTCAAATACCCGTTCCACGTGTTTCTGATTCGACATGGGAGGCGAGTCTGCAAGTCGCAGAAGCCGAATTGCGCCGACTGCGTGCTGGCCGACCTCTGCCCGTCGGCATTCACCCTCGATCTGCGCTAACGAGCATTCTTCGTAGCACGCCTCTTCGTAGCACGCCTCTTTATAGCACGCCTCTTAGTAGCATGCGCTTCTAGCGCATGACCTCTTCGTAACATGCGCTTCCAGCGCATGCTGTCCCCGATACTAATCAGCGAGCGGGGTTGACGAATCGATCGAAAAATCGTACATTCTGAGCGCGACGAAGGCCAGTAGCTCAATTGGTAGAGCGGCGGTCTCCAAAACCGTAGGTTGCGGGTTCGATTCCTGCCTGGCCTACCAGATCGACAAGAAAGCCCTTCAGTGAGCGCACTGAAGGGCTTTTTGCGTATATCAGGGGCCTGGAGTCATGAATCCCAGGAAACGGGTGAATGGCGCTGCGAGGTGGTATAGTATATTTACACGCCTGGTCTTGAAGACTCGGAAAGGAGGCGCACGAGGTATGTCATCGCGGAGATGTCCGCTTCTGTTCCTCATCATCGTTGTGATGGTCGGCTGCATGAGGAGTCCTTCGCAGATTCCCATACTGCCGCCTGATTCGCGAGACCCAGCTCTGGAAGGCACCAACCCGTCCGTGCATTCCGCCAACCACTACCTCTGGGGCTATTACCTGTTCTACGTGAATCCCGAGAGTAATGGAATCGAGGTTGTACCGGTCAGAGAGGTCGCGGACCACTGGAATGTCCTCAAGTGGCTTGAGCAGGGGCCGTGCACGAATTGCGTATCGATTGTCGGCTTCACGGCGAATCCATCGGGCACGAAGAATGTCGACGTAAAGATCACGCATCCGTTTTCATCCCTAAACCTGACAGGATTCGATGTGAGGGGCATCGCGATATTCAACGGCAGCCATACGTTCCCCAAGGCGGGCCTGACGACACCAGACAAGAGCGAGGGAGACGGGGAACTGGTCAACGCCGACGGCTACACAACGTTGTACAACAGCACGACAGCGGGCAGCGGTCCGAGCGGTCTCCAAGGTTACATCAAGGGGAACTTCGCCACAGAACCGCCGCCCGGCGCGACGCTGAACGGGTACAAGTGCTACAATACAGATTACTCCTCCAACACCCGTAACGCATTCTATGCCGGTGATGAGATAACGGTCACCTACGAGATCATGATGCCGACGACGGCGTTTGTATTCGGCTACGCGGTCGACGCATCCTGGGTGCCCCCGACGAACAAGCCCGTGACGAACCCGATGTACGATTTCCCTCCGTCGGCGAACTGTCCGGAGCCCTGGAAAATCGAGACGGAACTGAATCCTGTCGGCCCCGGCCTCAATGATCACGGGGGGGAAGCGTCGTTGTGGGTAAACGTCTATGACTACCAGGGCATAGACAGTCACGGTCATCCGAAACTGGAGTGTCCGGAGCTTTTCGATGGTATCAAGACCATGGGCTGCGTTACTGCCGGCTCAAAATTCAGTAGGTATCATGCCCTAATCCCCAACGAGAAGGTGGCCCCGGTCGGCGACTACAAGTGCCTGATCAAGGTGGTGGATTCTGAAAACGCCAACTCGCCTTGGTACCTGGATCTCACTGCGTACCAACTGGTGACTCTGACCGTCGCCCCGTGGGTAAGCAAGCCTCCGGTTGCAGATGCTGACATACATCCGATCTGGCAATTGCCGGGTGGCCCGATCGAGTTCGTCGATCGTGGCTCCTACGATCCGGATGGGGGGGCCATTGTCAAGTACGAATGGGACTGGGACAATGACGCGATTTTCGATGAAGAGGGAGCGTCCGCCAGCCATACATGGGACTCAGTCGGCACATACTATGTCCAGTTCAGGGTTACCGACGACGAGGGTGACACTGGTGTCCTTGACAGTCCACTGGAGATTCAGATCTTCGCCGAATGCGGTCCCGGAGGCTTTCTGTGGGCGAAAAGCGCCGGCGGCTCATCGGACGAACACCCTTACGGAGTAACCTCACTTCCAGATGGGTCGGCTGTAATAACCGGGAGTTTCAGGGACTGGGCTTCGGTCACATTCGGAAAGGGGGAACCCAACGAGGTTACGCTCACGTCCGCCGGTCGCTTGGACATCTTCATCGCCCGGTACAATCCGGACGGCGCATTCGCCTGGGCGACAAGAGCAGGTGGGGAGTATCAGGATGAGGGCTATGGGATCACTTCTATCGCCGACGGTTCAGTCCTTGTGACCGGATCGTTTACCGGCCCGGCGACATTCGGGCAGGGAGAGCCGAATGAGGTCACGCTTAGTCCCGGCGGAGCCTTCATCGCCCAGTACAATCCGGACGGTACGGTGGCATGGGCAAGAGGTATCGGTAGCAATGATGGTGGAGGTCGAAGCTATGGAGTCAGTTCCTTCCCGGACGGTTCTTTCGTATTGACCGGACAATTCCGGCAATCAGTCACATTCGGAGAAGGCGAACCCAACGAGACCACACTTGTTTCTCCGGGCGACACCCGCAGCATCTTCGTCGCTCGATATAATCCAGATGGTACGCTGGCGTGGGCGAAGAGTGCATTGAGCGAGGGTTTGTCTTCGCGCGGCCATGCAGTCACGTTCCTTTCGGACTATTCGGTAGCAGTTACGGGCTGGTTCACCGGCGATACGGTATTCGGGGAGGGTGAGCCCAACGAGACGATGCTCTACGGAGATCAACAAGGGCTCTCGGACATCTTCATCGCCAGATACAATCCGGACGGCACTCTGGCATGGTCGAAAGGAGTGGGCGACTATATGTGTGATTATGGACTGGGAATCGCCTCACTTTCGGATGATTCGATCGTCGTGACTGGATTCTTCGAGACCTCGGCCACCTTCGGTTTGGGAGACCCGAACGAGACCCACGTTGACTCGGTAGGCAGAGAGGACATGTACGTCGCACGGTTCAATCCCGATGGCACTCTGGCGTGGGTGAAAACCGCTGGCGACGAAAATCGCTCTACTTATGCCTGGGCTATTGCTGCACTTTCGGATGATTCGGTCGTGGTAACCGGAGAATTCTCGTTGGCCGTGTTTGGCAGGGGAGAGCCGAACGAGATCACGCTGTACGGAGACGCCTGGGGATTGATGGACATCTGGATTGCCCGGTTCGGACCGGACGGCATGCTCGCATGGGCGAAAGACGCCGGCAGCACCGGTTGTTACGATAGCGGCTCTGCCGTCACGGCGCTTTCGGATGATTCGATCGCGGTGGCTGGATATATTTCGGGCCTCGCCACATTCGGCGAGGGAGAGCCAAACGAGACATCGGTGGGCCCGAGCGGCTACAACGAAGACATCTTCGTCGCGCGGTTCTGTAAGTGAGTGTTTCACTCCTCCGCGGCTTCGATCGGTGTGACAATGATCCCCGCCAGCGTAGGTTGCGGGTTCGATTCCTGCCTGGCCTACCAGATCGACAAGAAAGCCCTTGAGTGACCGCACTGAAGGGCTTTTTTCTTCCATCTCCACACCGTCGCCTGCAGGCAAGCACATACCGCGTTTGTCAAACTCGGGGATCGATCAGGGCAATTCAAGATCGGACATGTACACCTTGAAGGTAGCCCTATCCAGTCTGCCGCGCAGACAGAAGCTCCGGGCGTCATCCCACGCAAGCTGGTCATATTTGGAGACCCCGATATTAAGAGTATGCACCGTCTGTTTGGTCTCCAGCCCGTCAGGTTCTATTTCCTCGATGGGGATATAAATACTCACATTGGTTGCCGGGGCGATGGTGTATGCCTCGTGCAGGACATCATCAAGCACGGGCATGATCGGTGAATCGGTCTTATTGAAGATAGTCAGAAAGCCTATATCAGGAACGTTGGCGGGTCCAAGAGATATGTTCAGCCTTTGATTTTTCCGCAGGTCAAATTGCTTTGGGTATCCGATAAGGTTGACCTCCGGATCTGATGTACGAAAATTCAGAATAATGTGACCGTACGAGATCATTAACAGATCGGATCCCGGATTCAGGTTCCTGCAGAATTCGTGATTTACATCGACCGCAATCGGTGAATAACTCCCGGTGTTGTTCTCAACAACGAGATAGGCATGTGGTCCCGGGCCACCGTCCATCTGCCCCCAGCCTATGCACGATGTAGTCAGAATTAAGAGAGCGAGCAGGTGAGCTGTCACTATCCTCGGCATGCTCGACTCCTTTCAGGGATTCATTCCGCCTTGCCGCCCTATGCATCGTCAGGACAGAATCTCTTGATGATCATATCATGTCCGGTCCCCCGGCCGGAATCATGTAACAAGCCCTTCGGGTATGGAATCGATGGGCTTTTCTTAAGTGAATCTACCCCATTCGCGCGCCTGACGGGCGCGCCGCCTTGCTTCCGCGGCCCAGGAACAGCACGAGCGGAATCGAGAGAAGGAACATCCAGGCGACCAGGATGTAGACATCATCGAAGGACATTATCATGGCTTGGAGCCGGGTGGACTTTTCCGCCATCGCGACCGCCATCTGCTGCGCCGTGACGGCATCGAATCCCCTCGCCGTCATCGCCTGCTGAGTCTGAGAGAGGAACTGCTGGGCGGGGGGATTGTATACGCTTATGTTCTCGACAAGGCGGTCGTAGTGAAAGGCCTGGCGGTTCTCCAGGACAGTCGCGAGCATGGCAACGCCGATGCTTCCGCCTATCTGCCTCGTCAGGTTGAAGAATCCGGATGCGGCGGGGATGTCTTTTTTCGGGATTGCGCCCAGGGTGGCGATGCTCAGGGGGATGAACATAAAGCCCATGCCTGCGCCGCGGAGAATCAAGGGCCAGAGGAGATCGTGCGCACCGGTGTTGATGTTAACCTGGGAGAGAAGGAACATGGAGAATCCGATGACGACGCTTCCAAACCCGATCGCGAGCCTTGCGTCCACCTTGATAATGAAAATCCCTACAAGGGGCATGACCAGGGCTGACGCAAGCGCGCCCGGGATGAGCAACTCCCCGGTTTGCACGGCGCTGAAGCCGAGGATGCGCTGGGTGAAAATCGGGATCACGAAGATAGTCCCGAACAGGCTGACCCCAAGTGCGATGGCATAGAGGCTTCCCGCAGCCAGGGCCCGATGCCTGAGAACGCGAAGGTCCACCGCGGGATGGCGGACGGTCAGCTCGCGCCAGACAAACAGGATCAAGCCGACGGCGGCGATTATCGCCAGCCTCACGATGAAGCCCGACTCAAACCATCCATCGTTCTCCCCTTCCTCGAGGAAGGTCTGGAAACTGCCCAGCCAGATCGCAAGCAGGGCGATACCGGCCCAATCAACCGCCCGCTTGTTGTCCCTTGGCGCGGTGGAAGGGGGGAGAAAGGCGGTGGCCATGAGGACGGCGAGGATGCCGACGGGGACGTTGATGAAGAAGATCCATCGCCAGCCGAGAGTGTCGGTGATATAGCCGCCGAGCGTAGGTCCGAACGTCGGGCCCACAATTATGCCGATACCGAAGATAGCCTGGGCGATGCCGATCTCCTGGGGAGGAAAAGTCTCGAACATGATCGCCTGCGCCCTTGGCACCAGTCCGCCGCCGAACAGTCCCTGGAGCACGCGGGCGACGATGAGCATGCGAAGGGAGCCGGCCATCCCGCACATCACCGAGGCCAGCACAAAGGCAATGAGCGAGAAGAGGAAATACGCCTTCTGACCGAAGTAGCCGCCCAGCCAGGCGGTCAGAGGAATGACGATGGCATTGGCTATCGCGTAACCTGTTACCACCCAGCCGATCTCGCTCACAGTGGCTCCAAGATTGCCCTGCATCTGGGGAATCGAGACATTGACGATGCTAACATCGATGATCTGGAGGACGGCGCCGAATGAGACGGTAAGGGCGATGGCCCATTTCATCCAGGCCGGTCGAGTCCGCTCCCCGACTGCACTCTCTCGTATCGCGGCACCCTCACCGTTCATGGCTTGACCTGTACAAGCCTCTCATTGTGTCAGGAGGATAGGCGGGCATTGTCGGAAGAAACCACGACCCTCACCATCACGGACATTCCGGGTTCGAGAAGGTCCTCGTAGCCCGCCAGAGCGCCGGGCTCGAACACGATCTTCACGGGAATCCGCTGCACCACCTTGGTGAAATTGCCGGTGGCGTTCTCAGGAGGCAGCAGGGCGAAAATCGCGCCGGAGGCCGGGGACAGGCTGTCGACATGTCCGGCGAAGACCTTACCGGGATAAGCGTCGACGCGTATCTCCGCCGGCAAGCCCGGGCGAATCCGATCGGCCTGGGTTTCCTTGAAGTTCGCAACCACCCACAGGCCGTCCAGCACGAGAGGCATGAGCGGCTGGTTGGCGCTCACGCGCTGTCCCACCTGCACGCCGACCCTTCCAAGCCGGCCGTCCGACGGCGCGGAGATGGTCGCGTACGACAACTGCAGTTGCGCGGCTTCCAGCGCGGCTCGCGCGACATCGACCTGCGCCAGGGCCGCCTCGTACTGTCTCCGACGCACGTCTGTCTGCTCCGCGCTCGCCTCGGCGCTCTGCACCGCTCCCTCCGATTGCGTTCTCTGCGCTTCCGCGATCCCAACACTCAGCTCAGCCTGCTGGAGACGAGACCGGGCGAGGCTCACGTCATTCTGCGCCGATTCCAGCCCGGCCGCCGCGACCTTGTACGCCAGCTCCGCGTGCTCCAACTGCTGCCGCGAGATCACGCCCTCCCCGGCCAGCGTCGATGAGCGCTCAAAGTCCTGCCTCGCCTGATCGCACTGGGTCTCAGCCTGCACAAGCCGGGCCTCGGCGGATGCCACCCCCGCTCTCGCCGCTTCAACAGCCGCCCTGGCGACCTCGATTGATGTCGTCGCCAGAGAGAGCCCGCCCTGGGCCTGCGTATCCTGAGCCAGGGCCTGAGTCGCCGACTGATCTATCCCGGCACTGGCGACTTCCGCCTGACGGACCGCCAACTCAAGCGCGGCCTCAGCCTGCTGCACGCCGATTTGAAGATCGCGCTGATCCAGCAGGACGAGCACGTCGCCCTCGCCGACCCTCTGGTTGTCGCCCACATCCACTCCGACAACCGTGCCGCCGATCCTGCTGCTGAGAGAGACCACTCTCGCCTGCACGGTCGCGTTATCGGTGGATTCCGTAGTCATATACCGGCGCCACCACCTGTACCCGTACGGTCCGCCGGCCAGGAGCAGGACGACGAGCACCAACGGTGCGATCCAGTACTTCGGTCGCACTTTTCCTCCCCGGGGCAATGACTCGCCCGGAGTCTCTGCGGAAACTTGGGTCTCCATGCCGTCTGTGCAGTCCCTCGGTAAGTCGCGCAATCATATCACGACTCTCTATCTCAGATGCAAGACGGAGGAAGACAACGAAGGGACCGGGTCTCAGGTCCGGGTCAGTCTCTTGAAGCAGTTGGCGGACGGGGGAAGGGTTGACTTGCATGTATGATGGGATATACTTGGCACGAGGGAAAAGAACGGGTATGAGCGCGAAGATCATCAGTGTTTTCCCGGCTGAGATTCTGAGGTGGTGGTGGTCGGGCGGATAGCGGCATTCCGGCTGGATGGATCACTGTGCGTGACCGGCCGGCGAGCCGGTTTTTTTGCGGGAAGGAGCATGCGTTGGAAACGCATGCTACGAAGAATCCATGTGCTGGAAGCACATGCTACGAAGAATCCATGTGCTGGAAGCACATGCTACGGAGAATGCGCGTGCTACAAGAGGGCGCGTGCTAAAGGAGGGGGCACAAACGGGGGGTGGAAATCGAACTTAATAGGGAGATCGCCGGGAAGCGGCGGTCGAAAAGACTCGGAGAAGAGAAATGAACGAGCCGGTCAGGAAGAAGAGAGTGACGAGCGGGATGCGGCCCACGGGTCCGCTGCATATCGGGCACCTGCATGGGGTGCTGGAGACGTGGGCCGGGATGCAGGACGAGTACGACTGCTTTTTCTTCATCGTGGACTACCACGCCCTGACCACGTGGGAAGAGGGCTTGAACGTGAAGGAGAACACGTACGAGGTCATGCTCGACTGGCTCGCGTCGGGACTCGACCCCGTCAGATCGACTCTGTTCCGTCAGTCGGACATTGTCCAGATCCCGGCATTTCATCTGCTGTTGTCGATGTTCACTCCGGTCGGATGGCTCCTGAGGAACCCGACATACAAGGAGCAGGTCGAGCAGCTCAAGATGGAGTCGCCTAACTACGGCTTCCTGGGCTATCCGGTGCTCCAGTCGGCGGATATTCTCCTGTACAAGGGCGAGTTGGTGCCGATCGGACGAGACCAGGCGGCACATCTTAACCTGACGATAGACCTGGCGCAGAGCCTTGTGAACCGTTTCGGCGATCTCTTCCCGGTCCCCCAGTACCTCCACGGCGAGTTCGCGACTGTGCCGGGCACGGACAACCGGAAGATGTCGAAATCGTACGGGAACGCCATCTATATTAAGGATTCGGTGGAGGAGACAGCGCAGAAAATCAGCACGATGTACACTGATCCCCTCAAGCCGTACAAGAACGACCCGGGACATCCCGACGAGTGCCCTGTGTACTACCTGCACAAGATATACGAGAAGGACAGGGCCGAGCTTGAGAGAATCAAGGCCACGTGCGAGTCGGGCGAGCGGGGATGCGTGCAGTGCAAGACGGAGCTCGCGGGGAAGATGAACGCGTATCTCGAGCCGATCCGCTCGAAGCGAAAGGACCTCGAGCGTAACCGCGACGAGGTGGACCGGATTCTGAAGGAAGCCGCAGAGAAGGCAAGCGGGATCGCGAGCGAGGTCCTCGCGGACATGATGAAAGCGACGGGGATAAGGTAGTCCGCCCGCCATATCGGTCGATATCCCATTACCGGGTGCCGGGCACAGACTGAGCTCGACGAAGTCGAGCGTGTCTGTGCCCGTCATCCGACCCCCCTCCATCCCAACTGAAAATCAGGTCGCGGACGCACCCGCTCGGAGACGCCATATGCCGCATTGCATCCGACCGTGGTAAAATCCATGTGCGGTCTATGACTATCGCCCGACAGGACATCAGGAAGCTATCGATAATCATCCCCTGCTACAACGAGGTGAGGAATATCGCCGACGTCGTCGATCGAGTCGCATCGGTGGATGTCGGACTGGACAAGGAGATCATCGTCGTTGATGACGGGTCGGTCGACGGCACGATGAGGGTCCTGGAGGAGATCAAGGAGCAGAGGAAGGGCTCGGAGGTCCTCAAGGTGCATTTCTCGATGTTGAACTCGGGAAAGGGATTCGCGATCAGGATCGGGCTGAAGTACGCGACCGGGGACATCGTGATCATCCAGGACGCGGACCTGGAGTACAATCCCGAGGACTACCCGAAGATCATCGAGCCGATCATCAAGGGGGAGGCGGACGTGGTGTACGGGTCGCGGTTCATGAACAAGGCGAGGCCGGAGGGGATGGCATTCACGAACTGGCTCGCGAACCGCGTGCTGGCGATCCTCGCGACCGTGCTCTACGGGAGACGCATCACGGACGAGGCGACCGCTTACAAGGCATTTCGTCGGGACGTGATAGACTCGGTCGAGCTCACCTGCCAGCGTTTCGAGTTCTGCCCCGAGGTCACGAGCAAGGTTCTGAGGAAGCGATATCGGCTGGTCGAGGTCCCGATCAGCTACCGTGGCCGAACAACACTGGAAGGGAAGAAGATCACGTGGTGGGACGGGATAGTGGCGATCTGGACGCTTTTCAAGTATCGTTTCCGGAGATAATCGGTCGTGGCCCGGATTCTCTCGATGGAGCCGGGCTGTTCGAATAGGGAAATATTCGCAGCGGAAGCGGATAGGATGAGGTACGCGATGATCAAACGTCTAATCCTGTCAGTTGTCCTGATAGCTGTCATTCTTGTGCCGATGGGCTGTCTCGGCGGCCTTGCCGACGGGAATCTCATCGGGGTGGTGGTTCGAGTGGGAACAGGGGAGGTCATCCCGCATCCTTCGCTGATAGTCGGCCGGACGCTGAAAAGCCCGACGGTGCCGGACCAGCAGATAGTCGGCGACGCGGAAGGGCGGTTCGAGATAACCGCGCCGGGGGGCAACTACACGGTGCAGATCAGCTCGAACGTGGCCGGGCCATACTACACATGGCCGGAATCGATATACATTGCAGAGAACAAGACGACCGTCATTCTCCTGCAGTTGCCCGAGGGCTACTGAAAGTTCTCTTCCCGGCGGCCACAATTCATACACATATGGCTGATGTCTCGCTCAAAGACCGCACGATCGTGTATGCGCTCGGGATTTACATCAATCCCGGCATGCGGAACCTGCTTATCGAGTACCTCAAGAGGGCGGCCCCCAACTACAAAGCGGTGCATGTGATCTTCTGCTACTGGTGGCCCGGGATCGATCGGGAGCCGTTCGTGGATATGGTGAATTCGCTCGCGATCCCGAACCTGAAGGCGCATGAATTCGCTATCATGGCGAGCCCCGCGTACGGGCGAAAGCTCGGATGGCCGGGCGCCAACTGGCCGAACGCGCTCGCCGTCACGTTCAGAGAGATCGGGAAGATGTCGAGGTTTCTCAGGGATGTCGACGCCGACCTGATTCATATCATCCTCACTGATTATCAGTCGACATTCGCCTTCGCGCGCGCCGCGAAGCTGGCGGGAGTGAAGGCAAGGCTTCTCTCGTTCACCGGGGTTGCGCCGACATCGGCGCGTTTCAGGCGATTCGTCAACCGGATGACGGACAAGTACCTCACCGGCGTGCTTCTCGCGAGCAGCGCGGATGCCCACGGCGCCAGGGACTATTTCCCGACGACAGCGCAGAGCATCGTCCACGGCTGGGGCCTCGCGCCCGACCTGTTCAAGCTCGAGAAGGTGAATCCGGGTCGAATCCGTGATGAATTCGGGCTTGCGCAGGGTGATCTCCTGATCGGAACGACGACAAGAATCGCCCCGAAGAAGGGCCAGGAGACGCTGATCAGGGCGCTTCCGAAGGTGATCGAGAAATATCCAAAGCTGACGTGCCTGATTCTCGGGGGACGCTACGATGCCGACCAGGCGGAGCGTCCGAGGCTTGAGCGGCTGGCGGGAGAGGTAGGGATCGAGCGGAACGTAAGGTTTGTCGGCGAGCGTGCGGATACGCCGGACATTTTTGCGGCATATGATATCCCGGTTCATCTTGCGGATTTCGACTATCTTCCGTTCGGAGTGCTTGAGTGCATGGCGCTCGGGAAGCCCTGCGTATGCACGAGCGTCGGTGGCATCCCGGACCTGATCAGGAACGGAGAGAACGGGATCATGGTGCCGCCGGGCGACCCGGACGCGGCGTCGGAGGCCTTGCTGCGACTCCTCGACGACGCCGGGCTTCGGGCCGCACTCGGCAGCGCCGCCCAGAAGCTCGTTCTGGAGAGATACGACTTGGATCGTCTCGTTGAGCGGGTCCGGGCGATGTACGGAGATGCGCTCGAGGGGACTCTGAAGCCAGTATATGGGGGATAATCGAAGGGGCGACCCGCCGCGCATCACCGGCTGCCGATTATCATAGCGATGATCGCAAGAACCACCGCGACCCCATAGAGCGCGAGAACCGTCCCCCGATGCCCAAGCCCACGCTTGCGTAGCTGATGGTGCACGTGCTCGGTGTCCCCCTCGTACATCTTCCGGCCCGCGACGGTCCGGCGCAGGATCGCCCATGACGTGTCAAAGAGCGGCAGGCCCAGAATGAGGATGGGCAGCGCTACGGTGATGGCGGTCGTGGTCTTGAACGGGCCCAGGATGGAGATCGTGGCGAGGAGGTAGCCGAGGAGGAGGCTTCCCGAGTCACCGAGGAATATCTTGGCCGGGTGGAAGTTGAAGGGGATGAACCCGAGCGACGCCCCAAGGACAGCGGCCGAGAGCAGCGCCGCCGCGATCTGCCCCTGGATCAATCCGAGAATGAGGAAAGCTGCCGCGGCAATGGCGGAAATCCCCGACGCAAGGCCGTCGAGGCCGTCGATGAGATTCACCGCATTCATCAGCGCCGTGATCCAGAGAATCGTGAGGATCACTGTCAGAGCGACGGGCAGATAGATGAATTCGGTCCTGATGCCCGACAGGAACCCGATCTTGATGCCGAAGAGTATTCCGCCCGCCGCGACGAGGACCTGGAAGAGGAATTTCCGACTAGGCTTGAGGCCGAAGAGGTCGTCGAAGAGTCCGATGATGAAGCTGAGGGCGGCACCGATGGAGATGCCCATGACAGCGTAGATTTCGTCCGGCCTGAGCTCCTTCGGGAGGAACGGAAAGCAGACGAAGACAGCGGCCATGACACCCGAGAAGACCGCGGTGCCTCCCAGGGTGGGGACCGGCCTGTCGTGCGGCTTTCGCTCACCCGGCCGATCGAGCACGCCGCGACGCGTGGCGAACCGTATGATCGCGGGTGACATTATCGCGCAGACAATGAGCGCGACGAGTCCGGCGAGCAGAGTTGCGTGTACGGGCGACAACGCCACGCGTGGAATTATAGCAGGGATGATGAGAGGTAACAGAAAAAACGTCCGTCACAAGCATGACCGCGCTCAAGTCAATGGGACGGAAGTCTACTTCTTCTCCTTCACCTTGGCGTCGAGTTTGCCTGTGACGCGATGGTACTCGTCCGAGTGCACTATGGCGGCATCGTGGGCTTCCAGGACCTTGCGCAGCTCCTTGAGAGGTATCTCGCACTCCTTGCCCGCGAAGCCTTTCGCGACTATCTTCAGCTCCCCGTCCTTGCTGATGCGGATTTCGAATTCCTCTTTTATCGCCATCGTCGCACCACCAATCGTATCGTGTCGTCGGCCTCCTCGACTTCCTCCACCACCGAGTAGCCCTCCGCCTTCAGGCGTCTCATCAGGCTCGCGTAAGCGTACTTCTGCTGGAACCTGGTCGTGAACTCCTTGACCTCGATCCCCTCTCTCTCCCTGAGCTCCTCTTCGTCGAAGACAAGCTCAAGCGTCCCGTCCGTCTTCTGGACGACTCCCACCCTGAGCCCGTTCTCGTTCACCATGAGGTGATTCACCGTGACCTGACGGTTGGCGCAGACAATCACCCCGATGCCCTGAACCAGCTCGAATCCCAGAAGTCCAAGAGCCAGCAGGACCATCGGAACCTCCAGGAACGGGATAGGGGCGGGTGCGGAGGGAGGCACCGGAGGCATAGGAACATGAAAGTACCCGCTCATTGTGTGTCTCCTTTCTCCCGCGCGAGCATCAACAGGGCGGGTTTGTAGTCGATTCTTGAATCAGCCGCGAGACCGCCGCGGCTGATCCTGCTTCAATGTACCCTAATTTCTCCCCGGCGCCAACATCGGGACCGGCGTATCAACGGAACACGAACCACCGTTCCTGGCAACTGAAAGTGCGGCCGCCGAACATGAAGAAGAGTATGGCGAGCGCAAAGGCCAGGCGTATGACGATCCAGCAGATTCTCATGACCGTGGGGCTGATCCGCTCGCCGAAGGTCTGGTGCACGGCCGCCTGCCTGTAGAGCCAGACGTCTCTTCTTATGCCCTGTCGAGGGCCGTTGCCAGCGAAGTCATAGCGAGCGAGCACGGGATAGTTGACCTTCTCCTCCAAAGGCTCCGGCTCCTCGATCCGGAGGGGTTTGCGAATACCATCCTCAAGGAAATCCAGCCGGCTCTTCATGGAATCATGCCCTCCGGTTTCCTGAGCTCAAGATACTTGGGCAGCGGCCTCCATCTCGGGTACTCGTGCAGCGAGTGAAACTGAAGCGGACGGACAATCCCGGAGCGGGAGAAAGTGTTGATTCTCTCGACGAGCTGGCCTCTCTTGAAGTCGACAGTCATGTCGGGCTCATAGGGCATGGCGTGATCCTGGACGGTCCCGAGCACCTCGATGGCGTCAATAAGGAAGCCCTTTTTCTCGTATTGTTTTGCGAGCAGGATGCGGAAGCGGTCGAAGAGTCTGGGATTCTTGCCGATCGCCTGATGCATGATGCTTTCCCAGTGAGAGACGCCGGACCGGAAGTCGCCCTTGGCGAGATACGCCGCGCCGATAACGTGGGTCACGAGGATATCGAGCTCGTTTTTTCCCCTGTGAAACGGGAGCCGTCGGTCCACCTCGTTGATGACCGGGTCCGGCGAGTCGTCCGCCAGCATCGACTGGCCCCATACAGCCTGCACCGCGGGATTGTCCGGGTACTCCCTGAAGGCGGGATGGATGATTTTCTTGGCTTCGCGGTTACGGTCCTCGATGAGATACAGGCGTGCGGTCGCGGCGGCCACATCGGGCGTGGTGGGCATGATGTGGAACAGGAAGTCCTCGAACAGGTTGACGTGCGGCCGGAAAGTCGGGAGGAACCTGAGGACATAGAAGCCGAAAAAGGGCTTGTCGTCCTGAAGGATGTGAAGGAAGGCCTGGCGGGCGTTTTCGGCGCGTCCGTTCGCAAGCTCGATGAATCCCAGCATGAACCAGGCGTCCATGAACTCGGCGCGACGGTTGGCGGCCGTTCTGAAATGACGTCGCGCCATCTCCTCCCTACCCTTCAGAAGCGCCTCGCAGCCACGGATGAACGCCTGCTCCTCGGACCGGCTGAGACTAAACGACAGTGAGTCCATCCTCGGACATGGGAGCCGGTCGACTGACTGGGGTCTATCGATGCCGAAGTGGGTCATGGCGAAAGATGAGGAGTAACCACGAAGGCACTAAGGCACGAAGGGTCACCAGGAAGATGCATTTAAAGATATTATTCGTCTCGGACAGGAATATTCAGCGGTTCTCCTTCGCGTCCCTTTGTGTCTTCGTCCCTTCGTGCCTTAGTGCCTTCGTGGTTTTCTTTCTCCTGACTTCGTAACCCTGTATCGTATGCCGCAACTCAGGGAGACAATCTGCTTACGGGCGCAAGGGATCCCGGAAGCCTCTTTTTCGGTTTTCGTCCGGCTCTTCTTCCTGCTTTCCCTCCTCCTTCGGCTCAAGAGCGAAGGCTGGAGCAAGATAGTCGAGCCTGGTGCGTCGAACCTCCCCCTCGGCGACCGGCTCGATGGACTCCTCTTCCTCCACAACCAGGTTGGCGCGACGTGCCCTGACGCCGGCCCAGCCGCGCAGTCTCTTGATATCCTCCGGCATCGTGCGCGCGATCGGAATGGTGGCCTCGATGTTCTTGACTATATCCTCCGTGGTGAACTCCCTGGCTTGCGCGAAACCATCGTACATGCCCGCGATGATCGCCTCGCGGATCTCCGCGCCGGAGAAGTTCCTGCTGGCGGCCACGAGCTCATGTATGTCGAACTTCTCCGGATTGCGCCCGAACCTGTCCAGATGAATTCGGAAGATCTCGGCGCGCTCGCGTGGGTTGGGGAGATCGACGAAGAAGATCTCGTCGAAGCGACCCTTCCGCATGAGCTCCGGCGGGAGGAGATCGATATTGTTGGCGGTGGCGATGACAAACACCGGCCGCTTCTTCTCCTGTAGCCAGGTGATGAATGTGCCGAACACGCGGCTGGACGTGCCCGCGTCGGACTGCCCGGAGCTCTCCAACCCGCTCATCCCCTTCTCAATCTCGTCGATCCAGAGGATGCAGGGCGCGATGCTCTCCGCGACCGCGGTCGCGCGACGGACATTCTCCTCGCTCGAACCTACCAGACTCGAAAAGAGCCGTCCGAAGTCCATCCTTATGAGCGGGAGCTTCCAGAGGTTGCTGACCGCTTTCGCGGTGAGGCTCTTTCCGCAGCCCTGGACGCCCACTAGAAGAATTCCCCTCGGCTCGGGAAGGCCGTAAGTACGGGCCTTGTCCGAAAACGCGCTGCCGCGCTTCAAAATCCAACCTTTCAGAGGTTCCATCCCGCCGACATGATCGAACTGATCCTCAGGCTCGTAGTATTCGAGCAGGGCCGACTTGCGGACGATCTGCTTCTTCTCCGCGAGAATGTCGTCGATGTCCTCCTCGGACAGCCGTCCCTTCGAGACGAGCACGCGGCTGAAGGCGTTCTCCGCCTCGACCGCGGTGAGCCCCAGCGCGGCCTGGATGAGCCTCTCCTTCTCGACCGGGCCGAGGTTGATGCGCACGCGGGGGTTTTCCTTCACCGCCTCGATCATCTCGTCGAGGAGCTTGCGCATGTCCTGGTCGGTCGGGAGTTTGTAGTCGAGGACGGTCAGGTCCTTTTCGAGCTCGGGCGGGATTCGAAGTATGGGGGAGAGGATGATGAGCGTCTTGTAGCTTGTTTTCAGGGCCTCGGAAGCGTCGCGCAGGAGCCTGATCACTCCTGGCTCCATGATGTAGGGATGGTAGTCCTTGAGCACGTAGATGGCGACGTCATCGGACTCGATTATGTACTCCAGAATGGACAGGGGATCGCGGATTTTCTGCTTGGATTCCTCCTCCATCTTGGTCGTGAAGCCGACCGACTGGGACCAGACATGCAGCGCCTTGCCCTGCTTCTGCGCGAGGGCTTTGAGCTCATCGATCGCGCGCTTTTCCTCCCAGGTGGTGAGGTAGAGGATGGGGTAGCGCGCGCGGATGAGGAGGTCGATTTCGTCGATGGTGCCCATGGCAATATATCTGACTCGCCTGGAGCCTTCCGGATGCATCCTATTGTACCGTGTTTTGGCCGGCCGTGCCGATCCGGCCGGGTCGTTTCCATGGAGCAGTGACTCCGACCCGCGATGTTTCCGAGCCGCGCGCGTCAGCAAGCGGGTTCGCGACTTTCGCGTCCATGTTGACTGGCTGCAGGAGTCACATGACCGCTCCCTAACGGTCGCGGTTCTGATGCGGCGTTGATTCCGAGCCGCGCTCACGATTCCGAGCCGCGCGCGTCAGCAAGCGGGTCCGCGACTTTAGCCGCCATGTTGACTGGCTGCAGGAGTCGCGTGTCCGCTCCCTTGCGGTCGCGGTTCCGATACAGCGTTGATTCCGAGCCGCGCGCGTCAGCAAGCGGGTTCGCGACTTTAGCTGCCATGTTGACTGGTTGAAGGAGTCGCATGTCCGCTCCCTCGCGGTCGCGGTTCTGATACAGCGTTGATTCCGAGCCGCGCGCGTCAGCAAGCGGGTTCGCGACTTTCGCGTCCATGTTGACTGGCTGCAGGAGTCACATGACCGCTCCCTAACGGTCGCGGTTCTGATGCGGCGTTGATTCCGAGCCGCGCGCGTCAGCAAGCGGGTCCGCGACTTTAGCTGCCATGTTGACTGGTCGCAGGAGTCGCATGACCGCTCCCTAACGGTCGCGGTTCCGATACGGCGTTGATTCCGAGCCGCGCGCGACAGCAAGCGGGTCCGCCACTTTAGCCACCATGTTGACTGGCTGCAGGAGTCACATGACCGCTCCCTAACGGTCGCGGTTCTGATGCGGCGTTGATTCCGAGCCGCGCTCACGATTCCGAGCCGCGCGCGTCAGCAAGCGGCTCGGAATGATGCTCAGAGTATCGGATCCCAGGATCTGGGGTTCTTGAGGTCGTGCTCTTCGTTATCAGGATCGTAGACGCGGACGGTCTGGTCTTCGGTGATTGCGAAGGTGCGAAGCACTTGCCAGTAGTACTTCGGGACAATCGGCCTGGCGATGATCGTGAAGCGGTTGTTGGTAATGCTGCGTTCGAACGAGTATACCGGGGCCTCGTTTTGGACTCTCCAAGTTATGCTGTAGTGATCGATTATTTTCCCGGGCCTGTACCACTTGGGCAAGTATCCTCCGTTCGCCACGGCCTGGAAGCTGCCGTACTTCTTGAGATTGGTGTCCCACTGGTACGCGAGCTGCGCTGAGCCAAGCAGACGGAGTGTGCGGATCGTCCGGTCATTTACTGATGACCATGGACTGAAGGGGCTCCAACTCAACGACAGAAGCACGAAAATGACGACAGGGACGCCGATTATCAGGGCAATATTGACGAACTGGTCACGTTTCCACCCAGTGCCGAGCTGAGCGGGTCGAGCCCGCGGGGAAGGTCCCGGCTCTGCAAGGGTATCGTCGCGATCGGTGTATTCGTCTTCCATGATTGCCTACAGGATCGGATCCCAGGATCTGGGGTTCTTAATGTCGCTTCTGTCCGGATCGTAGACGCGGACGGTCTGGTCTTCGGTGATCGCGAAGGTGGAAAGGAAACCGGGGCGAGTGTCTCTGGGCCATGCGATTATGGTGAAGGTGGAGATGACGCCGGTTGGGAGGTCTTCGGTAGGAGCGGTGGAGATGCTGTGGACCACCCAGGTCATGGAGTAGTTCTCGATCATGTTGCCGAGAGTGTAGCCCTTCGCGATGTCCTCAACATCCTGGAGTGCCTGGAAGGAGCCGTAGACGTGGTTCTTGGTTGCCGACTGGTAGGCAAGCTGGGACGAGCCGATGGAGCGCAGAGTACCTTTCGCGCGGGACTGCCAGTCAGCCCCAGGGGGTCTATAACCCATTCGGTTCAGGTCCCCAGGCCCATAATACGCAGCCAATATGGCCAGGAATAAATAGGAGATGAAATTAGCCATCAGAATGCCCTTCCACAGGCTCTTCCCATCGTAGAATCTGCGGCCGGGAAGGCCCTCAAACAGGAGCGTGAGCCCGAAGCCCAGAAACAGCGGCAGAATGTACCCGGAGTACTCCTCAACACCGCCCAATCCCGGCAAATAGGTGAAGGAACTCCGGACAGAGGCAACGATGCCGACGAGCATCGATGCAATCACCGTTACTGTGATCCACCAGGGGATGTATTTCCGTTCGGCAATCAACCAGACAAACAAAACAATGAGGGCGATCGCATAGATTGGAAAGAATACTGATATGAAAAATACAAACACGAAGAACCCGCAAGCTAGACCCAAAGCGGAAGAAATCAGGTTCAGCGCGAGCGAAATCCACAGCGCCCGCAGCCATCCTATCTTGAAGACCCTCAGAAAGACGGCGGCCTCAATGACTATGACCGCCACGAACGCGATCCCTGAGGTGAGATATGTAATGAAAACCCCCGGAGCGGATCCGATCCCTGCCCAGTAAATGCCAAAACCTCCATCCGCCATCGCAGGCGGCGCGATCAGGAGGAATGCCGCCGCCGAGATGAGGGCAAGCAGGGGAGTCCTTCGAAGAAAAGCCGCCTTCGGTTTTGGCTCGCTCTTTCCAACGTGAAGGCACATTGTGGATCCATATTCAATTTACCACATTATTTCGCAAGGAGGGAGGATGAAAGCGATTTTCGTGCCGTGACGCCGCCGTGTCGCGACGTTTGCGACCCGCCATGTCCCCGAGCCGCGCGCATGATTCCGAGCCGCTCGCGTCAGCAAGCGGGTCCGCGACTTTCGCGTCCATGTTGACTGGTTGCAGGAGTCGCATGACCGCTCCCTTGCGGTCGCGGTTCTGATACAGCGTTGATTCCGAGCCGCGCGCGTCAGCAAGCGGGTCCGCGACTTTAGCGTCCATGTTGACTGGTTGCAGGAGTCGCATGACCGCTCCCTTGCGGTCGCGGCTCTGACGCGCGCGGCTCGGAATGAGAAATAACAGTCGTGGTTGGAGTTACAGATCCAGGAAGTCCTTGACCCTCACGCTGCGTTTCTGGCTCTTCAGACGCCGGAGGGCCTTGGCCTCGATCTGGCGTATGCGCTCGCGGGTGACGCCGAACTCGCGCCCGACTTCCTCGAGTGTGTAGTAGTGGCCGTCGTCGAACCCGAAGCGTCGACGGATGACCCTCCGCTCGCGGTCGGACAGGGTCCCGAGCACCTTCTCGAGCTCCTCCCTGAGCAAAAGCTTCATGGCGGAGCTGTCGGGATTCGCTATGCGCTGGTCCTCGAGGAAGTGCTGGAGCTGGGAGTTTTCGTCCTCGCCGATGGGGGTTTCGAGGGAGATGGGTCTCTGAGCGATCTTGCGGATCTCGCGCACCTTGGCGGCGGGCATGTTCATCTTGCTGCCGAGCTCCTGCGGAGTGGGCTCGGTGCCCTTCTTCTGGGAGATCTCGCTCGAGGCCTTCTTGAGCTTGTTGATTTTCTCCACTATGTGGACGGGCTTGCGGATTATGTCCTCCTGGTCAGCGAGGGCGCGGGTGATGGCCTGCCTGATCCACCAGGTGGCGTAGGTGGAGAACTTGAAGCCCTTGGTGTAGTCGAATTTCTGGACGGCCCTCATGAGGCCGAGATTGCCCTCCTGGACAAGGTCGAGGAAGCTGAGGCCCTGGGTTTTGTACTTCTTGGCGATCGAGACCACGAGCCTGAGGTTGGCGGTTGTGAGCTTCTTGCGCGCGACTTCCTTCTCGAACTCGTTGAACTTCTCCTCGGAGATGATCTTGGCGAGATGGACCTCCTCGTTGGGTGTGAGGAGGGGCACCCAGCCGATCTCCCTGAGGTAGATCTTGACCGAATCATCGATCTTGATGTCATGGGAGAACTTGAGATCCGAGTCCAGGATGCGCCTGGGATCGGCCCTTCTCCGGTTGAGGAGATCGCGCAGGATCGGGGTCTTGCCGGCATCCCCCGCGAACTTCTTCTTGCTTCTGGTCGAGGAGTTCCCGCCGTTGGGGGGCCGTCGAGTGAGGAGGGAGATGCGTTTGCGCTCTATGGAGCGGAAGATCGCGTCGAGCTCCTCACGGCTGACCTTCTGGCACTGGCTGACCGTCTCACGGACGTCTTTCCTTGTGAGCCACCCCTCCTCCCTGCCGCGGGTCAGCAACTCCTTGTAGAGATCGTGCTTACAGACTCTCTGGGGAACAGGCACGGGCGGACGATGCATTTAGGGGATCACCACCATAATAATGTTGGCAACTCTCAGCGGATGGAAGTCACCGCCACTCAATGTATTAGATGCTGTTTTGCGCGAAAGATGCATCAGGCAACAAAAAAAGCGGTCAGGACGTTAACGCGCCTCACCGTCGAGGCTCTGCGAGCCCAAGCCTCTTACCTGAACGGCAGAGCCAAACTCAGGGCCGAATCCTCCAGTCCTTCTCCCACTTTCAACTTCAAGCCTCTCAAAGCGTCCAAGAGTTATATACCCCACGATCCGCGTCTCGTCAAGGCCCGGAGGGCCCATAAAATCGGGAAAAAATTTCGTTATCTTTGGCCCATTACTGCAACACCGGCCGGGACCGACTCCCTCAGGGCTCCCCAACCGCCTCCGCAAAGCCGCTTCAGCCGAGCCGAGGCAGACTCAGACATGTTTCGACTGCCGAGAGAAAACCTTTGGGGCCGGGTGCAGAAAAGGGCCGGGAGAAGGCACTGCGTGCCTCTTGGTGTCTTCGTGTCTTTGTGGTTAGTTTTAAGAGGAAAACCACGAAGACACTAAGACACGAAGTCTCTCAATGGTATTCGACCAGGTCGCCCATCTGCGAGAAGAACCCGGGGAAGCTTATGTTGACGCAGGCTGCGTCGAGTATCGTGCTGGGTCCACTCGCGCACCAGGCCGCGACCGCGGCAGACATGGCGATGCGGTGATCCCCCATGCAGTCGACCGACCCACCGCTCAGCTTCTGCCCGCCGTCGCCCGCAAGACCGTCCGGGCGCTCCTCCACCGCCGCTCCCATGCCGCGGAGCATGGTTGAGGTGGTGGCGATGCGGTCGCTTTCCTTCTCCCTGAGGCGCGCCGCGCCTGAGATCTCCCAGGGCCGATCGGACAGGCAGGCGACCACAGCCAGCAGGGGGAGCTCATCGATCAGGGCGGGGATTCTGCCGGGGTCGACGGGGACATTCTTGAGCCTCGCGCTGTGGGCGATAACCTCGCCGACCGGCTCGCCGAGGGTGGCGTGGCCGGCATGCGCGTCGGGGGTGATGACAAGATGCGCGCCCATGGCCTGGAGATGGCGGAAGAACGCGATGCGTCCGGCGTTGATGCCCACAAAGGGGACGGTAAGCGAGCTTTCCGGGAGGAGAGTCGCGAGGGCGACCGGGTACGCTGCTGAGGACGGGTCACCGGGTATCACAAGCTCGAACGAGCGCAGAGGCAGTCTCTCACCGTGGACGGTGACGGTTTTGCCGATCCTGTCCACCGAGACGGTTTCCCTGCCCCCAAGGCTGCCCAAGAGACGCTCCGTGTGATCCCTCGTCTGCAGCGTCTCATGGAAGACGGTGTCGCCGGTGGCGAACAGGCCGGCCAGGATGACGGCCGATTTTATCTGGGCGCTGGCGATTGCCGGTTTGTGGGGCATCCCGGTAAGCCGCCCGCCTTTGACAATAAGCGGCGGAGTGCCTTCCGGGGAAGTCTGGATGTCGGCACCCATCTGCCTGAGGGGGTCCGCGATATAGGTCATGGGCCGGCGGCGGAGGGAATCATCGCCGGTGAGCACCGACTCGAACGGCTGAGCGGCGAGCAGGCCGGCGACGAGGCTCATGGTGGTCGCGGAGTTGCCGCAGTCGAGCGGTTCGAGTGGCGCATCGAACGATCCCCCTCTGCCCTCGACAGCGGCGCTCCTGCCATCGGGCGAGAGCGTGATCGAGATCCCCAGCGACCTCAGCACGCGCGCGGTGGCCCGCACATCCTCGCCTGTCGCAAGGTTCTCGATCCTGCACCGTCCCTCGGCCAGAGAGGCGAGCACAAGCCCCCGATGGCTCAGGGACTTGTCTCCCGGAAGCACGCACAGGCCGCGAGCGCGGACGGCGGGGGTCAATTCAACTGTGTCAGGCATGATAGAGGCCCGGCAATTATACCAACTGCCGCATGTAGCATGCGCATCCTGCGCATGGAGTCTTCGTCGCACGCTCATCCTGAGCGTGGGCGATCATGCGCAGGATGCGCATGGTACGAAGAAGTCATGCGCAAGATGCGCATGCTACGAACGGTGCCGGGACAGTGGGCGGCTGGTAGCGGCGAGGGTCGCTGTTGCCGAGGCAGTTCAGCGCTCTTATAATGATAAAATCTGATTGAATCAGGAGGGTGTCTATCGCGGGGGGGAGAGCGCGATTTTAATATGGCCGGGATGAGAGTTCACATAAAAACCGAGAGGCTGACGAAGGAATACCCGAAGCCCGGAGGGGGGAAACTTCTGGCGGTTGACGAGGTTTCCCTGGAGGTGTATCCGGGCGAGGTATTCGCGTATGTGGGTCCGAACGGCGCGGGCAAGACGACGACGATCAAGCTGCTGCTGGGTCTCACGCGGCCGACATCGGGATCATTCGAGATACTCGGCGGTCATGTGAGCGATCGGAGAATACGCGCGCGAATAGGGTTTCTGCCTGAGGACCACAATTTCTACGCGTATCTCACTGTTGAGACGGTGCTGGATTTCTACGCGCGACTGTTCGGGCTTTCCGGCCGCGAGCGGAGGAAGGCGATCGGGCGGGTTCTCGAACTCGCGGGTCTCGAGGACCGTCGCACAACAAAGGTGAAGAACCTGTCCAAGGGACTGCAGCAGAGGGTCGGGCTCGCACAGGCCATGATAAACGATCCCGACCTGCTTCTTCTCGACGAGCCCCAGAGCGGACTGGATCCGCTCGGGCAGGCCGATCTCAGAACGCTGATACTGCGTCAGAAAGACGAAGGCAAGACGGTTTTTCTGAATACGCACGATTTGGCGGACGTGGAGCGGATCGCGGATCGAGTGGGGATAATCGACAATGGGAAGCTGAAGGCTGTGAAGGCGCTGAGCGAGATAATGGGGACAAAGGGAGGGGTGGTGATCAAGGCGGAGCCGATCCGCGAGGAGGAGCATCTTGCTCCGATACGCGAGATAGCCGCCAAGGTTGAGACGCGGGACGGCTTCACGTACATCGAGCTGGAGGATGAAGGTCAGGTGGCGGCGGTTCTGCCGCTGATCAAGAAAGCGGATTCGAGATTCATCAGCGTGGAGCAGCGGAGGGTGCATCTGGAGGATTTCTTCAAGGGAACGGTGACCAGCAGGGGCGACAGTTGGGTGGGACCGTTGAGCGGGGTAAAGAGCGAAGCCGAGGCGAACGACCCCGGGGATCGTGGTGACGGATGAACCAGCTCATAATCAACATCCGGTTTCTCTGGACCATGAAGCTGGCGCCACACTGGCCGACAATCGTCCCTTTGGTGTTCGTGCTGATCGGGATCGTTTGGGTTGCACTCGTGTACGCAAGGGGCAAGTTCAGGTTTCTTCCGGCGCTTGCGATCGCGCGGGTCACGGTACTGGATTCAATAGGTCGCCTGGAGGTCATCATCCTGCTGGGCATAGGGATGCTCTGGATCGGGGTGAGCGGGATTCTCCCGAATACGATAGAGGGTGAGAAGGCGCTCGAGGGCTGGACGAACATGCCTTACATCCAGAATCGCCTGCAGGATATGTCGGGCCTCAGGTCCTTCACGCCTCCTGAAGATGTCTATTTCGAGCCGGTGGACCTGAGCACGTACGAGGGCGAAGAGATTCCGGTTGAGGGTGAGGAGCCCGTGCAGCTCAGCGCCGGCGCGGAAGAGACGGGACTTGTCGACGGATTCATGGTGGAGAGTGGAGAGGGGCCCGCGGGACCGGGAATCGAGGAAGGTCTAGAGGTCGAGGGCGAGCTCGCACCGGCGGCGGAACTCGCCGGCGAGCGTCAGCAGGCGACGCTCAAAGCGTTGATCTGGCAGGGCACCTTCATGATGGCGGATATTTTCGTGGCGATGATCGGTTTCATACTGGCGATGATGGTGCTGCCGAACGAGATCAACCGTGGGGTTACGCTGTCGATTCTGCCCAAGCCGCTGTCGAGAGAGGAGTACGTATTCGGCAAGGCGATGGGCATATGGCTGATAGTGACGGGATGCTTCCTGATTCTCTCACTCGAGCTGTTCGCGATACATGCAGTATTCGAGACCCTGCAGGGCAGGAACCCCTGGGACTGGCACTTCCTCCAGGCTCTGATCCTGTTCCCGTTCAAGTACGCGTCGCTCGTGCTGGTCATCATGGGGCTTACGCTCCGGATGCCCGAGGTGCCGGCCGGGATAATCGGGATTGTGCTGTTCACGACGAGCCATTTTCTCGACAAGATCTACGAGCTGTCGGACGCGCCCTTGCTCAACACCGTCTGGAAGATCGGGCTGAAGGTGGCATACTGGATGCTGCCGCATCTGTCGCAGGTGACTTTCAGCATCCTGGACCCGTACGGCTCGCTCCTCAACACGCTGCCGGAAATATGGGGCTGGGTGTGGCAGATATCGGTTTATAATATGGTTCTGCTGTGGTTGTTGTCGTTTCTTTTCCGAAGACGATCGCTTTAGTCCGTGCCGGGCATGGTGAACCGTTCCGGGAGAGAATCTCTCCTTCCTAGAGCATGCCGACGCAGAGAGAGATAATCACGAAGATCAAGCGGGTACGGATCAAGACCCAGCGGCTGGTGGACACGCTTCTGGCGGGGGAGTACGCGAGCGCGTTCCAGGGTCACGGGATCGAATTCAGCGAGGTGAGACCGTACGCGGAGGGGGATGATGTCCGGCTGATCGACTGGAACGTGACGGCCAGGATGAACGCGCCGTATGTGAAGGAGTACATCGAGGAGCGGGAGCTCAAGATATACCTGCTGGTCGACATAAGCCCGTCGCAGGATTTCGGGAGCGTCGGGGGGCTCAAGAGGGAGCTGATGACGGAATTCACGGCGACGGTGGCGTGGCTCGGGATCAGCAGGAACGACAAGGTCGGGCTGACCCTGTTCACCGACCGGGTGGAGAAATCGATACCACCGAGGAAGGGGAAGAGGCAGCTTGCCCGGATCATCGAGGCCCTGCTTTTCCATGAGGCGAGCGGGAGCGGGACGTCGATCGAGACCGCAATTGCATACCTGGGGCATGTCGCCAAGCGCCGCGGGATTGTTTTCATCATCTCCGACTACCTGACGGAAGAGGACCTGAGCAGGCCTTTGAAAATCCTGGCTCTCAAGCATGATGTCGTCCTCGTGCGGCTGACCGATCGATGGGAGAACGAGCTTCCGAAGGTGGGGCTTGCTGAAGTGGAGGATCCGGAAAGCGGCGAGGTCCTGATGGTCGATACGTCCGATCCGTTCGTGCGGAAAGAGTACGCCGAGCTGCGCGAGTCGCTGGATGAGAATCTTACGCGGTCACGCAACCAGGCGGGGATCGGGATCATCGAGCTGAGTACGGGCAAGCCGTTTCTGCGACCTCTTTTGCAGTTTCTGAAGCTGAAGCGGACCAGAAGGCGGATAAGGACCGGCTGACGCGGTCGGTACGGCCGGTGTGGGAAGAGGCGGTGTTCTATTGTATGATTGGCTCAAGCCTTGGCCATGCGTATCATCTACAGGCGACAACTTCCCGGTCAGGCTCCGCGAGAGATCAGAATAGGCCGTTGGGCGGCGACGGCGATAGGGATACTCGTCACTCTGGCGGCCATTGTGGTGCTTCTCCTGGCCATTCCGCTCGCGCTGATCGGGATTCTGGTTTTCGCGGCGTTTGCGGTTGTCATACTGCTGATCGGATGGGTTTATCTTGGATTCAGGATCGGCTTCGGAGAGCTCTGGGATGTCACAAAGCTGGCGTTTGGAGTTGGGTTGGGGCCGCCGTCGTCGCTCTCCCGCACCGAGCGGATTCGACGAGCCTGGGAGGAGAGAGTGAAGGGCAGAAGCGGGATATGGACGAAATGACCGGAAGCGCGGGCGGGTGGGGACGATCTTAAGGAAGGGGAAAGCTTCTCATGCCAATAGTGACCCGAACGGGGGACGACGGCCACAGCTCGCTATTCGGCGGGGAACGGGTGCCCAAGCACCATCCGCGACTCGAAGCCTGCGGCACCGTGGACGAGGCCCAGAGCGCAATCGGGATGGTGCGCTCAACCGGTGGAATACCCGAGGAGATCGATGCCCTCCTTCGTCGACTGCAGAAAGAGCTATTCGTGGTCGGCTCGGACCTTGCCGCGCAGGACCCGGAGATGAAGGTGCCGAGGATCACGTCCACGATGATCGAGGACCTCGAAGCAGAGTGCGAGAGTATAGAGAAGGACCTTGCTAGGCTGAGCGCATTCGTACTTCCCGGCGGCGGCACGGCCGGGGCGATGTGCTTCTACGCCAGGGCGGTTGTCCGAAGGGCCGAGCGGAGCGTCGCGGCGATCATGGCGGCGGGGCAGGATGTATCGGCGGTGCTGGTCTATCTCAACCGACTCGGGGACCTGCTGTTCCTGGTCGGACGGGGGCTGAACAAGGCCGCCGGGATTGCGGAGGAGACGTGGAGCGGGAAATCCGAGTAGAACAGCGGCCGAAGCGCGGGAAAAAGGACGTTGCATGACCGAAGAGCCTGGAACCGAACTGCAGTCACTCATCGATGAGATCGGGAATCTCACCATGCCGGGGGATATGCCGCGACGTGTCGAGGCATGTCGGACGGCTCTGAAGCTGGTGGACCGCGATTCCCAGGCGGAGCTGTGGGCGACGCTGTCCGACGAGCTTGGCGAGTCGCTCTATCACTGTCCGGGGGGGAATCGCGCCGAGAACCTCGAGGAAGCGATCGGGCTGCACACGCGGGCTCTGGAGATCAGAGACCGCGAGACATCCTCGCTACTCTGGGCACAGACGCACAACAACCTTGGGGATGCCCATCTGGCAAGGCTGCGCGGGAAGAAATCGGATAACGTGGAGAAGGCCATCAAGCACTACAGTCTGGCGCTGGAGGTCAGGACATACGATGAATACCCGAGATTGTGGGCAACGACATGCCACAGTCTCGGGGATGCCTACCGCAGTCGAGTCATCGGGAATCGCGCGGAGAATATCGAGCAGGCAATAGACTACCACAACAAGGCTCTGGAGGTCCGAAACCGAGAGGGGATGCCGCTCGAATGGGCGGAATCGCACGGCGGGCTGGGGATTTCGTTCCGGATGCGTGCACACGGCGACCGTGCCGAGAACATCGAAGAAGCCATCCGGCATTTCCTGCTGGCACAGGAGACACTCACGCGCGAGGGCTATCCCGCGGACTGGGCGATGATTCACAGCTACCTCGGGGCGGTGTATATGGATCGGCTGCGCGGCGAGCGGGCGTACAATATCGAGCAGGCGATCGATCATCTGAGCCAGGCTCTGGAGGTTTTCACAAGAGAGAATTTCCCGGCGGAGTGGGCCGCGTCAGAGAACGTCCTCGGCATCGCGTACCAGGACCGGGATGAAGGGGACCCCGGCGAGAACATCGAGAATGCGATCAAGCATTACGTTCTGTCGCTGGAAGTCAGGACGCAGGAGGAATACCCGATAGAGTGGGCCGCCACGCAGAACAACCTTGGAATCGCCTTCAAGAACAGGTCAAAGGGGGAAAGGGCGGCGGATATCGAGGAGGCGATCGAGCATTTCAAGCTTGCGCTGGAGGTGTACACGCGCGAGGCTTACCCGCTCGACTGGGCTCTCGTGAGAAACAATCTCGGGCTGGCGTACGCGAGCAGGCTGGAGGGGGATGAAACGCTAAACATAGAGAAGGCAATAATGCACTTCAACCTGGCGCTTGAGGTCAGGACCCGAGAGGATTTCCCGGTCGAATGGGCCATGACGCAGAACAATCTCGGGAAGGCATACACCCGTCGCAAACGCGGCGGCAGGGAGCAGAATCTCGAAAAGGCGATAGAGCACCACAAGCTTGCCCTGGAGGTGTTCACGCGGGATCGCTTTCCCGACCGCTGGGAGTCAATAAGCGAGAATCTCGACGAGGCATTTGAGAAGCTGGACGAAGAGAGAGGGCAATGAGCTGATCGGCAGGCCGCGCGATCGGACTTTACAGCCAAATCGGGATACGGTATATTCTTGGTGCATACCGGGCGCGTAGCTCAGGTGGTTAGAGCGCTACTCTCACACAGTAGAGGTCGATGGTTCGATTCCATTCGCGCCCACCAGCACCGTCTAAGAGCCCTTCGACGACAAAGTCGAAGGGTTTCTCTTCTCATCGCTGCTGAATGGGCAGCTGGAGACTCAATGCCACCGCGAATCTCGAGAGGAAATATTGCTGCCTAGGGCTTGACAATTGTTTAGTATTGTGTTAAGATGAGGCTACCACTATTTTCCAGTGTTGTTTTGTGCTATAGTTCTCATACGGTACCGATCGGGAGGACGCTCATGGATGCTCGTCTGATCGCACTCAAGCTGTTCCTCAAAGAGCTCGGCATCTCCGGCAACATCAGTACTCTTCCGAATCGCAAACTCCTTCAGAAAGCAGTCTACCTGGGACAACAGACCGGCGTTGACCTAGGTTATCGGTTCGGGTGGTACGTTAGGGGGCCTTACAGCCCAGCCCTAACAAGGGATTACTACAGCCTTACTGAGGCGATCACAGCTGGGGAAAGGGATTATGAGAGTAAGGGATTCCCTTCCTCCGTCAAGGAACGGCTATCCAAGGCAAAAGCCCTTTTGAAAGTGCCCCCTGATTTGGATATCGAGAAACCAGATTGGGCCGAGCTGGTTGCCTCCCTGCACTTCTTGCTGCAAGTAGGAAAGTACAGCGCAGAGGAAGCTACCAAGATCATCGAGAACGAAAAGCCTCATTTGTCACAGTACGTGAAGCAAGCTCTGTCCCATATCAAACAAAACCCGCTTAGGTAGATATGGTGCGTTATGGAGCCTGAGTACGGTAATCGGGTATCAGACCCGGTCTATGGCAGCATCCTATTGAGCGACCTCGAGCTTCGAGTCATTGACACGCCGGTATTCCAGCGCCTCCGTAACATAAAGCACCTCGGTCTGGCGCACATGGTCTACCCTTCGGCAGGATTCTCGCGGTTCTCACACTCGATCGGAGTCTGCTACCTGACCGGCAGAATGCTTGATGTGCTCCGAGCCAAGGGCTGTCTTCGGAGCCGTAGGCGTATTGGCCAGCTGATTCAGAAGTACAGGCTGGCTGGCTTGCTCCACGATATCGGGCATTACCCTTTCTCTCATTGCATAGAGGAGGCCGCTAGAGATTTTTTCACAGGGAAACTATACAACGGACAGGGCAGGAGGGAGGCTCAACCCGGGCAGTCACCAGAGCAGCAGAACCAGGCACTTCCTCATACAGAGGTGGGTCGCTCAGCGCTGGAGAATGATCCTCAGTTGAAGAAACTGCTCACCGACCACGGGTTTCCCCCCGCTGAGGTGGCTGACATCTTCACTCGTGAGAAAGTCAATCCCCTCGACGACCTCATCAGTTCCGATCTGGACGCGGACCGGATCGATTCCCTGTTGCGATCCTCTCTTCATACAGGCCTTCCCTACGGAACCATAGATTCGGACTATCTGGTAAGCCAGATCGACCTCAAGAATGACCAGATTTGCTTCTCCGGCAAGGCCGTTAAGGCAGTGGAGCATTTCCTCATATCACGGTATTTCGACTACGCAAAAGTGGCGTGGCACCGGACAGTCGCCGCATTTGAGTTGATGCTCAAAGATGTTGTAAGCGCCCTGATCGAGTCGGAGGCGGTAAAATGCTCCGAACCGGATATCAGGAAAAAGATTGAGAACGAGGAATGGGTAGAATTCGATGACAACAGCATCATGTCGGACATCAAGGGAATACTGAAAGACCCTGACAAGCACGCGGAACCAGTCAGATTGAAGGCTTCTGCGATAGTCAATCGCCGGCCGCCCAAGCTTGTCGCAGAAGTCGAATCATTCGCTCCCCGGGGAGGACAGACTGCAAGGAACTTCGACGGCTATCTCAGACAACTCAGGGATAAGAAAGACGAATTGCAGCGGACGCATGGGATTCCAGAAACGCAATGGTTCGAATGGACGAGTCTGGGCAGGTTGAGCTTCACCGAACTGCCGTCGCAACTGCCGACCTCTGATGCGCTTGTCAGGGATCCCGATGAGCTCCGGGCCTCAGAGAGACTATGCACCCGGATTCTTGATTGCGAAGGGAAGCCCGGCTCAATCATCGACAACGCCACCTCTATGATGCCTGAGCTATCTAAATACGCCCTGTATGTAATAAGGCTCTATGTGCTATTTCCGGACCAGAAGCAAGAAAGCGACTCCAGAATGGAGATTACGAACGCATTTCGCCAGACCATGCCGGACCTTCCGTGGACTCACATCAAAATGACCTGAAAATGCAACCACGGTATCCCAGATGGCCCCCGGAGACCATCTAGGCCCGGCTATGGCAATGCTGCTGGAACCGTGTCAAAACAGAGGCCCCCGCACTGTGGCGGGGGCCTATCACAAGGGGAGGAGGGTCACATCGATGCGGTCGGACTCAGGAGGAGGAACCGCGTGAAGATGTGGAGGAGTACTGCTGACTCGCAGAGACCGCACCGATGTTGCATCCCGCGTCGGAGAAACGCGGAACGCTTCTTTTTTTCTCAGTTGACGGCATGTAACTCCGGCATTGCCTCAGCTGCAAGGAACATGTCGCCTGCCCCAAGCTTGACACGCTGAAACGGCGGGAAATCGTGCCTCGGTTTCGGAGCGATCCTTCCGACCGACTCCGCACTTCCGTTGTGCTGCTCCGCTTGGGCTTCTCGATTGGAATCCTGGAAGCGGAGCAGGCCTTCGAGTCTTATCAGTCTGGCCATGTCTCCGTCCTCCTAGGTTAGCGAGGATGACTAATGTAAGTCCGTCGCTTAGGTCATTGCAATTCGCGTACCGTTCCACTTATCAAGACGAGGAATAGTTAACCGGGGTTCAAAAAGCCCGCCGTTAATGCGGGCTTTGAGGGGCGATTTTTCCCGGCATCAAGCGGGGTACAAGCTGGTAAGTAACCACTTAGTTGCAAAATGCGACACGGTTTCCGAACGGCAGTTCAAATTGCCACAGCGCAATACCAAGGAATCCTTATCAACAGAACAATCAGAGCTCGCCGACCGCCGGAACGATGTAGGCGAGCGCCGGAACAAGGCCTTCGAACAGCCCCGTCGAGAAGGAGCATCTGGTCTCCAGATAGTCCTCGGAGCCTGTGACCTCGACGTAAAGCATCTCATCCGGACCGCTTAGCCTGGCAAGAATCTCCAACGCGGAGCCGACCGGGGACGCCTCCCAGCATGGAAGCGCATAAAGCACATCCGCGACGCCCCTGAGCAGTCCCTGACGATTGGCGTGCAGGCGCAAATTGGCCGGCGCCATGCCGTCGGGCATCAGCAGTGTGCCCATCTCCAGGCTCTCCCTGGCCCGAAGAACGTCCTCCCTGAACATCCCCTTGATGATCCATCCGTCGGTCCAGGCGATGGTGGGGGTGATGGGGAAGTCCTCGTTGTCGATCACCCAGGTCATCGCGTTTTCATCGCCGAAATCCTCCCGACGGAACGGGAAATCGGGCATCATGAAGCTCATGGAGTCCATGAAGCCGGCCGCCACGTACGCGAGATCGGGGCTGTCGGTCTCCAGAAGCGCGAGCATGCCGGGCCAGTACGATCCGTCCTCCCGCTCGGTCGATGCGGTCAGCAGCACGATCAACTGGTCGCCGAAATTCATCGAACCGATATCTCCAAGTCCGACCATTGACAACAGCGCGTTCGGATCGGCAGCCTCGGCGCCCATCTGGGACATCGCCATCGGCGCGACGAACTCAAAGAGGTAGTCAAGGTACGCGTGGATGTAGACGTCGGGATTGGCCCACGACATTTCCCCAATCAGCCTGAACGGCCCGCCCGACGCGGTCAAAAGCTCCATGGGCTCGGCGTACGCTATCGATCCGACAAGGCTTCGGCGAGATTCGCCGCTAAGCTCCACTCTTCGGACGGACTCGATCTCCCCCGCTCGCAGCCAGCCGGCGGTGTGCTGGAACGTGATCGCGTCGATGCCGATCGACTCGAACATACCCTGCATCATCCCCCTGATCTCAGGCGGCATCTGTCCCATGTGGGCCTCACTGACCCCGGCAATGGAGGTCCCGACATCCGCCTGGTCGCGGTAGAACGCGCCCTGGGTGTTGAAGTCCTCCGGGGGAGTGAAATGAAAGCCGCCGCCGTTCTCGTATCGTCTCACCGCCCCCCGTATCTCATCGAAGTCCTTTCCGAAGAGGACGAACGAGTCGCCGAAGCCGAATGCATAATCCGCATTCTCTTTGGCCACGAGAGTCCAGCCTCCGAACGACTCGACGTCGAAGCCCATATCGGCAATATCAAGCGTGCGCCCTAGACTGAGGAGTCTGTTCGCCAGATCGTCGTATGGTTCGTATGTGTTCCGCCATCCGCCGAACTCGAGTGTCCCGCCGATTCGGAACGATGTGAGGGCATATGAATGATACTTTGCGTCGGCTTCTGCGACGCACTCGCTGCCGATTGCGCACGCGCCGCAGCAGCCCGGATATGCGAGAGGCTCGTAGTAGACATCCCCCAGCCTGCCGTCCTCCGTGGAATCGACAACGCGCATTGGCTCGCCCGTGTACGGGTTGATCGGCATCCGTTCCAGATAGCCGCCCTCGATCAGCACATCGATGGATTCCGGATAGCCGTATTGGACTACACTCTCGCCCGTTTCCGGATCCTCAACGCACCGGCGGTAATATTCGCCGATGGCCCCAGTAATGACGGACACGGCCTCGTCGAGCCGCCGCTCCTGGATGTACGCCACGGTGTAGTAGCCGAGGACTCTCGCATCGAGCTCCGAGCCGGCCGAGAACACCATCAGTGGAATCCCGCCCGCGGGATCGATTGAGAATGCCTGCACACCATCGAGCCGCTCAAAAAAAGTCAGCACGTCGGGCTTGCCCGTGTTCTGAGTCAGAAAATCCGACAGAATGCGCAGACCATCCGTGAAATGGGCCCTGTCGGCATCCCGCCAGCCGTCGCCGACATCATTCGCATAGGCCATGAGCTCGTCCATGTCGACCGCCAGAACGAGCGGGGCGTCGGACGGCAGAAAGCCCAGCGAATCCGCGTCCTCGTCGAGGGCGACGGCCGGACCTGCTATCAGCAGCAGCATGGTTGTGCAGCATATAAGGGCGAAAGAGATCCTTCGAAGCATTTTTCTTCCTCCTGTCGAGCCGAGGCTTGAGCCAACAGTAATTAGAGCAGACTACGGGAGAGAAGTCGCTCGCATTGAAACAGATGAGCCGGAGCGTGTCAATCCGATGGGGACACGCCCGGGATGTCCAGGAGCGAATGGAGGATTTCTGGTATCTCGAAGCGGTCGATCTTCCACCGTCCGGACTCCAACTTGAGCTCGAAGCGGAAGGGCAGCTCCAGTCCCCGCTCGAGGACTTCCTTCAACGGAGCAGGGAGGCCGGGTATCTGGAGTGCGGCCTGGCGGTCGCCCGGACGGCGCTGGGTCATGATGACCCTGGCGATGACGGTCGCCTCTGTTGCAGTCTGTTCAGTGACCTCGTAAGTGGTCGTCCAGCTCACGCGGTCCAGAAACTGGCGGATGACAGGGTCCTGCCTCAATTCAGCGGCAAGATCGAGGGCCTGCCGGCGACGCTCCTCGGCGAGAGAGGCGAGATGGGGGTGTTCAGACTCCCGGTAGCGCTCGGTGGTCAGTGATTCGAGCACGTCCTGGGTCAAAGGTCGCTCGCCGGACATGAGTTGCAGGTACTGTTGGACAGTGCGTTCCGGGGTTGAGCGGACGCAACCGAGTACGGGAAGTCCGCATACGCAGAGAGTAACAAAAGCGAGCAGGATTCCGGATTGTGTCAGTCGGTGCACTGTTTCTCAGGGACCGTGCTTTCAGGTGGGTTCAATTGTAACATGCGACGGAACCTGCGTGTGCTTCCCTTGCATCCGGGCGGACACATGGGTCCGCCCCTACAGACGGACAACCTTCGATTTGCACATTGCCGGCTATGCGCCGCGGCATCAGACACCGACGACAGCCCTGGTGCGGGCAAGAGCCTGCTCAAGATCGGCGATGAGGTCCTCCACATCCTCGCAGCCAACCGAAATCCTGATAAGGCTGTCGGTGAGTCCCTGCTGCTCCCTTAGCTCTCTCGGGACCGAGGCGTGCGTCATGCTCGCCGGATGCTGAATCAGAGTGTCGATCGTGCCCAGGCTCACCGCCAGGATGCAGAGCTCTATTTGCTTCAGAAGCTCCTTGGCAGCCTCGAATCCGCCTTTGAGCTCGAAGGCGATCATGCCGCTGAAGCCGGACATCTGCTTTGAGGCGATCTCATGACCCGGATGGCTAGGGAGTCCCGGATATGACACCGAATCGACGTCGGGATGGTTTTCGAGGAACCGGGCGATGGCGAGGCCGTTCCGGTTGTGGCGGTCCATTCTCATGGAGAGAGTCTTGAGCCCGCGGAGGAAGAGGAAGCTGTCGAAGGGGCTCATGATTGCGCCGGTATCGGAGCGGAATTTGCGGACAACAGCCATATCCTCCTCGGGGCCGAGTACGCATCCGCCGACAATGTCGCCATGGCCGTTCAGGTACTTGGTTGCGGAGTGGATGACGATGTCGCAGCCGTGTTCGAGAGGTCTCTGGTTGTAGGGGGTGGCGAAGGTATTGTCGATCACGACCCTTACGCCAGCCTTGCGGCAGACTTCACAGACGGCGGCGATGTCGGTGACGCGGTTGGTCGGATTGGCGGGAGTCTCAAAGAAACAGAACTTTGTGTCGGGGGATATAGCGGCTTTGACAGCCTTGAGGTCCGACGTATCGATGAAGGTCGACCTGATTCCCCACTTGCCGAAGACGTTGCCGATAAGGTGAAGGCAGGGGCCGTAGAGAGTGTCGCCCGAGACGATATGGTCGCCTGATTCCAGGAACGGGATCATTGACCCCACGACCGCCGCCATGCCGCTGGAGAAGACGACCGTTTCCTTAGCGCCTTCGAGGTCGGTCAGGGTTCGCTCGAGCGCCTCGGTGGTGGGATTCCCGAGGCGGGTGTATATGTGGCCTTCCTGCTCATGCGCGAAAAGCGCGGCGCCATGCTCGGGCGATTCGAAGGTGAACGTGCTGGACTGGAATATGGGCTGGACATGAGCCAGAGCGGCCTTAGGATGCCCTTCGGCGTGAATCTGCCGAGTGGTAAAGCCATGCTTTTTCTTAGCCATCTAACGGTCCTCCCACCTGTCGAATTCCCCCAACCCTCTCCTTCTGAATGGGCGTTCATGGGCAATTGTACCACCGCAGGAGGCAAAAATCCGCATGGATAGCGAGTCCGCAAGGAGCATCGGAGGGATTTCGGGATGGCGCGAATGCCGTCGCCGCGTCAAGCCCCACTTTCGCATCCACATCAACCTGCTTATACTCTTCGGCATGAGCTCGATTGCATCGACCTGGAGTTTCGGTCCCCATACCCTTCACTGCGATCGGCCCGTATTGATGGGGATCATCAACACGACGCCCGACAGCTTCTCGGACGGGGGCCGTTTTTTCGAGCTGGATGCGGCGCTGGAGCAGGCGAAGCGGCTGACGGAAGAGGGAGCCGACATTCTGGACATCGGGGGCGAGTCGACCCGTCCGGGGAGCGATCCGGTAACGGTGGAGGAGGAGCTGAGGAGGGTGATCCCGGTGATCGAGGGGATAAGGGCGGCGGGGATTGAAGTTCCGATATCGATTGACACAAGGAAGCTCATGGTTGCCGAGAGAGCGGTCGAGTGCGGCGCGACGATCTTGAACGATGTGTCCGCCCTGCGGGATGACCCGGAGCTTGCGGATTTCGCGGCGGAGAGAGGGCTCGGGGTTGTCCTGATGCACATGCTCGGGATGCCTAAGACTATGCAGGTCGAGCCCAGATACGATGATGTGATAGGGGAGATCGGGGAGTTCTTCGAGGAGCGGCTCGCTTTCGCGAAGGAGAGGGGCATTCCCTCGCAGAGCATCGTGATTGATCCCGGGATCGGCTTTGGGAAGCTGCTGGGGCACAATCTGAGGATACTGCGGGAGTGCTGGGAGTGGCTGAGATTCGGACGGCCGATAATGGTCGGTCCATCGAGAAAGCGGTTCATAGGCGAGATTCTGGACGTTGAGGTCACCGAGCGGCTCCACGGCACGACAGGCGCGTGTGTGGCTGCGCTGTTCGGCGGCGCGAGGATTTTCCGGGTGCATGATGTCGGGCCGGTTCGCGACGCGCTGAGGGTCGCATACTCGATCATCGCTTTCGAGCAGGAGAGCCGAGTGCATGACTGAGGAAAGATCGACAAACGCCAGACTTTATCAGTCGCTGGTGTCGGGCGAGCCGCTTACTCTGCGCGGCGCGAGAATCGCGACGGTCGGTCCTGACGACCTGCCGAGGCGTCCGCAATTCAGAGGAAGAATCCTGCCGGCCGATCTTAGCGACAAGCGGGATATCAAGGCGATCAAGGCGATAAACACGCTCTATTGGGGCTCGCTCGAGCAGGATATTTTCGGAAGGACCTACTATGTGCTGGACTATGACAATCTCCTGGCTCGTCCGAGGCCGGACGAACCCGACGCGGACGAGCCGTCGTGCCACGGAATAGCCGGGAACGCGGCGGTGACGGTCGAGAAGGAGGGCTGGCTGCACATTGTTGTTTTGCACGTCTGGCCGCGATGGCATGGTCGAGGCGTGGGACGCGCGCTTCTGAATGCCGTGATTGATGAGGCGCGACGGAAGGCGATTCCGACGATCAAGCTGGGGACAACGAACGACAACCTGCCGGCACTGTATTTCTACCAGAAGGCGGGATTCGTGATTGAGGAAGTCGTTCCGGGTCTGGTCATACAGGAGCATGGGGGGGAAATGGACGGATTCGCGGGGATACCGGTGCGGGACGAAATCCGGATGCGGCTGGACTTGTGATCTTCAAGGCGACGGCCATTACAGATTGAAGGAAGGTGTGCGCGATATGCCGCGAGCAAAGCGGGAAAAATGCTATGTAGACGGCGAGTTTGTCGCCACGGGAGAGTCGCGACCGGTGACGGACCCATATACGGGGGAGACGATCGCGGAGTGTCCGGTCGCGGACGATCAGCTTCTGGACCGGGCGATGGACGCGGCGGTGCGAGCGTTCGGACCATTCGCCAGGCTGGCGCGCGACGAGAGGTCGGCGATGCTCCACCGTATCTCGCAGGCGATAGGCGCGCAAGCCGAGGAGTTCGCGCAACTGATCCGTAGAGAAGGCGGCAAACCGATCACCCTCGCGCGGGGAGAGGTGGCGCGGGCGCAGCTTGTGTCGAGACTGGCGGCGGAGGAGGCGATTCGTTTCGGCGGTGAATGGCTCCCCGGCGACATATGTCCTGGCACGCGGCAGTACACAACGCTTGTCGGGAGAGTGCCGCTCGGCCCCACGCTGGCCGTAAGTCCGTTCAATTTCCCGCTTAATCTGATCATGCACAAGCTGGCGCCGGCGATAGCGGTCGGATGCCCGACTATTATCAAGCCGTCGAGCGAGACCCCACTGACAGCGCTCAGGCTGGCCCGGATCTGCCATGATGCGGGACTGCCGGCGGGAGCGGTGCAGGTCGTCCCGTGCCCGGGCCCGTCGTTTGAAAGGCTCGTGAGAGATGACCGAGCGAAGATGCTCTCATTCACGGGAAGTGCGGCGGTCGGCTGGCATCTCAACGAGATCGCGGGCCGGAAGAGAGTCGCGCTCGAGCTCGGCGGGAACGCCGCGACGGTGGTTCATGCGGACGCTGACCTCGATTTCGCGGCGAACAGAATCGCCTTCGGTGCCTTCGCGCACGCGGGGCAGATCTGCATCAGCGTGCAGAGGATTTACATTCACGATACGATTTACGACACCTTCGTCAGACTTCTTCTGAGAGAATCGAGGACGGTGAAGTCGGGCGATCCGGCGGATGAGGACGTCATAGTCGGTCCGATGATCACGGCCGGAGAAGCGGATCGGGTTGAGAGCTGGGTCGGAGAAGCTGTCGGGGCGGGCGCGAAGGTCTTGTTGAAGGGTCGACGCGAGGGGCAGGTGTTGAAGCCGATCATCCTTGCGGATGTCCCACGAGGGACGAAGGTCTATGAGGGGGAGGTATTCGGGCCGGTGGCGCTTGTGGCGCCGTATGCGACCTGGGATGAGGCTCTGGACCTGGTAAACGACTCGAGATACGGTCTGCAGGCGAGCGTATTCACGAACGATCTCAGGCGGGTCAGGGCGGCGTACGAGCGGTTGGAGGTCGGGGCGATTGTGGTGAACGACATTCCGACGATTCGGGTGGATAACTATCCGTACGGTGGGACGAAGGAATCGGGGCTCGGCCGCGAGGGCGTCCGCTGCACCATGGTTGAGATGACCCAGGAGCGAGTGCTGGTGCTGAAAGCTTAAGAAACTCTAACGAAAAGAAGATCTGGACTGAGCCGATGCAAATCCGGGTGCCCGCCACAAGCGGAGCGGAGCGTAGCTTGTGGCGGTTTCATTGAGCAGCGACGACAAGCTACGTAAACTCCGCTTGTCGTCGGCACCCGTTCTTTCTGTTAGAGGTTGTAAGCGAGAGTGGCACACACAGTGGGCAGCGATGCGTGTGCTCTCGAACAGACACTCGAGGATGCGTCAGGCGCATGGTGGTCTCAGCCTCGCTAGGCCACTTGACTTCTCCCTTTTTTCTGATAACATTCCGACCGCCAGTTACCCAATCCTAGGCGTGCACGAGCAGTTCTCCCTTCGGCTACGCTCAGGACCGGGCTGACTCACCATCATAACGACCCAGAGCGTCCCACGGAGATGAACAAAGATGCAAAGAGATGAAGGACTCTGCAAACCTCGTCCCGAAGACCTTGGTGAGAATCCACACCCTTTACAGACTCACGAAGCGCATTCTTCTCAAACGTTCAGCTCAGAGAAACAGGTTCCACTTGCACCGGAGGAGATACCCCAAGCATGGTACAATATACAACCAGACTTGCCAGAACCATTACCCCCTCCTCAAGATCCCGATCCCAGTCAAGACAGATTGCGGAGATTGCCTGACCTCCTTATAGGAGAATGTCTAAAGCAAGAAACCAACAGTACAGATACATGGATAGATATTCCCACTGGCATATTGGATTTATATGTCAAATCCGGCAGGCCAAGGCCATTATTCAGGGCAGATAGACTGGAAAAAGCGCTTGGTACAGAAGCCAGACTTTACTACAAAGGAGAATTCTTCAGTCCACCAGGAAGTCATAAGGTCAACACGGCACTAGCACAGGCTTACTACGCCAAACAGCAGGGCTTCAAGAGGCTTGCTACAGAAACCGGAGCCGGACACTGGGGAGGAGCACTGGCGTACGCAACAAATCTCCTTGGCCTGGATTGCACTATTTACTGGGTCAGGTCCGTCTACAATTGGAAAAAATCAAGGAGACAATACATGGAGCTTATGGGCGCCGAAGTCTTAGCGTCCCCAAGTAATAGAACAAAAGCCGGCAGAGCGCTGTTTGAAAGAGACCCAAATCATCATGGCTCTCTGGGTATAGCCATTTCCGAAGGCGTAGAGGATGCACTGGGCCACGATGATGCTATTTACTCTCTGGGTTCCGTTCTTAACCATGTTCTATTGCATCAAACAATAATAGGTCTTGAAACCAAAAAGCAATTTCAAAAGCTCAATGAGTACCCGGATATAATGATCTCTTGTTTGGGCGGCGGCAGCAATTTCGGCGGATTCGTTTTACCTTTTGTAGGAGATGCTCTGACAAAAGGCAAAGATATCAAGTTCATCGCCGCTCAAAGTCAGTCCGCCCCTAATCTTCAAGGTGAATACAGATACAATTTTGCTGACCATGCCGAATTCACACCACAGCTTATGATGTATACCCTGGGACACAAGATAGATATGGTTCCCATTAAAGGTGATGGTCTGAGGTATCACGGTTGCTCGCCTATAATAAGTCTGCTGAGAAAGAGGGGGCTCATCGAGAGTCTTGCGTACCCAGTAGATGAAAAAGAAGTTTTTGGGAAGGCGAAAATATTTATGGATACTGAAGGGTTTTTGCCGGCGCCGGAATCTGCTTATAGTATTGCCTGCGCCATAGATGAGGCGAGGAAACCTGAGAACAAAGGCAAGGTAATAGCCTTTAATGTAAGCGGTAGTGGGTATTTTGATATGGAAGGTTATGTAGAGGTTCTAGGATTGGATAAAGGTTAGGTAGATGTTGCAGAAGGAAAGCCAATGACCGTGGAAAAAGCCCTTGGAGGCGGAGGCGGCATCATACCGAAAATGAGTAGCCCGGCAATTGATTTGCCGGGATTTTCATTCGGATACGAATGGGACCGGCAAATGAATTGCCGGGCTACTTCTAAAAGAAGGAGATAAGCTGCCTTCAGTGGCCGGCAGAATACTCGTAGCCATTGGGCTAATCGCTCTGACTTACGCATGGCTTGGGTTCAGCATGAACATCCTCCATAAACCGATGCTTGCCATGGTTGTCTATTATCCGGTGTTGTGCGTCGGCGGCGGGACAGTCCTCAGGCTACTGAAGAAACGGGAGAAGCATGCCGCGAGCGTGAGATCCGCGACGCGCGGCAAGTCGGTCGAGCTGACGATCGAATTGTCGCTGGCGGCGACGCTTGTTCTCTGGACGAGCAACCTGCTGATTCGACCGGGTTGGATCGAGCCGGAGACGGTCGCGCACGGGCTGCGGGTTTGCGGGATGCACAGGGAGACCTTCTGGCTTACGGGATGGATGGTTGTGCTGATTAATCCGATTTTCGAGGAGTATCTGTGGCGGCTCGGGATTCTTTCATTCCTGACCGGATTCCGTACGGAGAAAGAAGCGATTGTGATTTCCAGCATAGTGTTCGCGGGGTATCATCCGATAGTGGTTGCCGGGTTCTTTCCGGCGCCGTGGCTGGCCGCGGCGTTTCTGATAGTGTTCGCGGGCGGCGCAGCGCTTGCATATCTCTTCTTGAGGACGCGCAACATTGTCTATTCCATCGTGTTCCACATGGTGATCAATCTGAACCTGATGCTGATGGGGTATCTGTATGCTCCGTGGCGCTAGTGTCGTGCGTTTTTGGTTCGACGTCTGCTTGAAGCAGACGTCACGATGTCCAACGTCTGGAAGACGTCGGCACGTTTGGAAGACGTCGGCACGTTCTCGTTGGCATTCAATACACGCACTTGCGGGCTTCGTCGGCGTACGCCTCGATGTTGCGCACGGGCGCATCGAAGAAATGATCGCTCGGGTTCATGATGTACCCGCCGCCGACGCCCGCGGTCTCGAAGCAGTGCCGAACGAGGCGTCGCGTATCGTCGGGCGACGCGTTCTCGAAGCCGTTGTACTGATCGAATCCGCCGATCAAAGCCACCTTACGACCCACTCTCCTCTTGATCTCGGCCAGGTCGACATCCCCGCCCAGTGACGGCGGCGTTAGGGTCTCAAGAGCGGTCGAGCCCACTTCCACGAGCAGGTTCAGAATCGGCATCATCCCGCCGCACGTGTGGTAGACGGTCCGGATGCCGATCTTCTCCCGGAGGAAGGAGTGAATTCTCTTCTCGCAGGGGAGGATGAATTCCCTGAAGATGTCGGGAGAGATGACTGTGGACGAATTATGGCCGCCGCCGGTCTCGAAGAGGTCGGTCTTGCTGCCGCGCATCGTCTCGAGGCACCGGAGGTCGAGCTCGGTGATCGCGTTCAACGCCTCGTGGACCCATCCGGCATTCTCGAAGCAGGCCACGATCATCTTCTCGGTTCCGTAAAGGTCGCAAAGCCTGTGCCAGGGCCCTACCCGTCCGCCGCGAAGAATGCCGTTGTCGCCGAGGATGTCCAGCGACTCGCGCTCGTAGTCAAGGTCCCATCGCTCGGTGGGATGGTAGCGGCAGAAGATGAAGATGTCCTCCGGTTGAGTCAGGAGATACCCGGTCGTCCAGTGGGTGCCGAACTGATCCCACTTCCAGACCTGTCTGAATGTCTTCTTCGGAGTTTTGACCGTGATCTCATCGACGCGCTCCATGCGCGGCGGAGAAATCCGGCGAGTCGCGACGACCCATTTCTCCAGGCCTTTCTCATCCGGGACCCACCGCCATCGATAGAGCGACCAGTCGAGACCGAATCTCCTGAAAGCCTCGATTCTGTCGGCACCGGCGAGGTAGTGGTCGAGCCAGAACTGCATCCAGTCATGGACGGAGGCGGGCAGGCGGTCAGGGACGCCCCGATCGAGCGCGGTGAGCATTCGCTGACGGGAGGTCATGGGTTCCACCGTTATCTCAGCGGGCCCACATCACAGATGTGGGTCGACCGACCAAACCCCGCCCTTATGAAAAATGCTCGGTAAGGAGCCTGATCATGTGAAGCTGGTCGACGGCTCCGGCCATTTCGCGCGACGAGTGCATGGAGATCATCGGGCTGCCGATGTCGACTGATCTCATGCCCAGCCTGCTCGCCGTCATCGGACCGATAGTGCTGCCTGTCCCGACATCGGTCCGCGCCACAAAGGTCTGAAGCGGGACGCCGCTCTTCTCTGCGCATTTTCTCAGGTGCTCGGCGGCATCGATCTGGGTGGTGTAGCGCTCGTTGGCGTTGATTTTCATCACCGGGCCGCCGTTGAGGATGGGATGATGTCGCGGCTCGTGCGCCTCGGGATAGTTGGGATTCACCGCGTGCGCGCCGTCGGCGGAGATCATCATCGAGTTCGCAAGTGAGCGGAAATACGCCTCGCGCGGCTGGTCGGAGGAAAGGCAGATGCGCTCGATGAGGCTATCGAGGAAACGGGACGCGGCGCCCTGCATCGTGCCCGAGCCGACCTCCTCGTTGTCGAACAGCGCGACAATCTGCGTGAACGGAGCATCCTTCGGAGCCATCGTCAGCGCTTCAATTCCGGCGTGACAGCTCGCCAGGTTGTCGAAACTCCTGACGAACAGGAATTCCTCGTTCATGCCCCCGACAGCGCCGGGCTGGATGTCGAAGACCTCGATCCAGTGGCTCGAGATCCTCTCGGGATCGACCCCACCTCCTTGCGCGGCTGCTGCGATCAGTTTCATTACGGGCTTGTCCTCAAGCGCTTTCTCATCGCCGATTCCGATAACCGGCGGGAGGTGGTCCTGCTTGTTCAGCTTGATTTCATCGGTCTTTTCAGGCCTGATATGCGGCGCGAGGTTGGGAATTCGACAGACGGGGCGGTTGACCTCGAACAGAAGGACCTCGTGGCTGCCGTCCTCGTTCTTCACCGCGAGCTTGCCGGCGAGGCCGAGGTCACGGTCGGTCCATGTGTGCAGAATCGGGCCACCGTAGACCTCGACCCCGAGCTGAATGTAGCCGTTCTTCGAGTAGACTCCACGCGGCTTGAGGCGAAAACCGGGGAAGTCGGTATGTGCTCCGACTATTCTGAAGCCTGCGTCCTCGGGAGGCGATGCGCCGATTCTGGCCGCGATGATTGAAGAGTGATTGCGGACGATGTAGACCTGATCGGACGGTTTCAGGCTCCATCTGTCGTTCTCGTCGAGCCTCACGAATCCGGCTCGGTCCAGGCGTCGGGCGACCTCCCGAGCGGCATGGGCCGCGGTGGGCGAGGAAGCGATGAAGTCGAGGAGGTCGAGGGATGTCTGTCTTGCGGCGGGGTCAGGCATGTTCGGGAGCCTCGTGATGGAGAGGTGGTGTATTTATAGCATTTTCCGATGTCTTGGTGTCTTCGTGCCTTTGTGGTTTTCCTTTCAGGATTAACCACAAAGGCACGAAGACACGAAGGGTTACAGAGGCGAATTCTCCGCCAGACAGGCCTAGACAGGTTGTGTCCGGAGAATGAAGAAGATTTCCTCGGGGAATTCTATTTCGGTCGTTGTGAAACCAAGGCCTTGTGTGATGTCGTTCAGGATCAGAGTGTAGCTCTCGCGCATTCCCCTGGGATGTCCGCCGATTGAGGATATCGGGAATGAGACGACGATGTAGCGCGCGGGTATGGATTCGAGAAGCCTTCGGCTGATCCCTTTCTCCTGTTGCTCCAGTGAGGGGATGATTTTCAGCATGAAAGCCAGGTCAATCGGCTCGTCTGGCATGCGAACGAGCACGTCGCGGCAGAATGCCTCGCCATTGACCGAGGTCTTGCTCATGAACCGATTCAACAGATCGACCATGCGCTTGTCGATGTCGAAGGCGACATATCGGGCGTCGGGATCGAGGTCCATCCACGGGATGGCGAAAGGATTCAGGCCGCACGCGATGTCGAGAATTGCGCCCGGCTTGCCGGTGATTTCGAAGATCGCGGGATAGACGCGGTCAAGAATCGAGATTCGCTCGGAAGTCGAAGTATGCGACTGGAGAATCGGCATGAGAAGCGGCTTGAGCTGCTCGTGCCCGGCGTCCTCGGGGATGCTTTCGACGATTCCTTCGATCAGCTCGAAGTCGAAAGAGTCAAGAAACGCGGCGAACACCTGGTGGATCTTTCGCTTTGCCTTTTTTGCGGCCTCGATCTCATCCGCGGAGACGCGCACGGCCCATTCCGCGATTCTGCCGAGCGTATCGTCGCAGAGATATCTATACTTCCGGCTGTTCCTGAGCTCCTCGAGAAGCGGACCGACGTTGACGGCCCATGAAATGGTCGTCTCCTCCTCGGAATCTGAAACGGAATCCGGCTGCTGCAGCAAAGCCATGAGGCGCATGTAGAATCTGAGGTTGTGGATGGTGGCGAGGCGGAACGCGAGCGGGTCCTCGATGTCGAAGAGATGATGGAGGTATGAACGGGAGTAGCGTGCGCAGCAGAGGCAGTCGCAGGATTCATCGACCGGCCGGTGATCGTCGGCATGACGGGAGTCCTGCATGTAGAGCTTCGAGTAGAACGGTCCGATTTCGAGCCTGCGAATGTCGGCGCCGCCGCTGAAGATGTAGAGTCTTTTGCGACGCGCGTCACGGGTCGGCAGCGCGCCGTCGGACAGATCGTATCCCATCCGGGCGGAAGCGACGATGTGCTCGGGTCCGCAGATGCCGAGCGCGAACCTGGGAAGGTCCGCCGGCATCAGTCCGGCGACATACTCGACCGCCTCGACCAGGCGGTCGGAGTCACCCAGCGGCCATCCGCCGAAGCAGTAGCCGTCGAAGCCGATCTCAATCAGCCTCTCGGCGCATTCCTTTCTCAGATTGAAATCCTCTCCGCCCTGGATCACGGCGAAAAGCAGCGGCCGGGTCGCTCGATCGATTCTGCTGTGTGCAAGACGGCCTTCGAACTCCTTCCTGCATTCGCGAGCCCACGCGACAGTGTTTTCAACACTCTCCCTGTGCTCATTAGCAGGCGCATTCGGATGCATGCACTGATCCAGGCAGATCATGATATCGGCGCCGAGGCGGAACTGTCGCTGGATGGATTTCGCGGGAGTGAGATTGATCCTCTTGCCTCCCTTCGACATGCGGTAGACGAAGCCGTCGCGAGTGACGCTGCCGAGTTTCGGGTCCTTCGCGAGAAGGGAGTAAATCTGGAAGCCACCTGAATCGGAGACGATCGGGCGATCCCAGGACATGAATCCGTGCACGCCACCCCCACCGGAGCGTCCTCCACTCGAAGACAGGATTCTCACACCCGGCTGCCTGAGGAGATGGAAGGTGTTGACCACGATGGCGTTGACACCGCAGGCCTCCAGGTCCGCCGAGTCGACCGACTTGATGACGGCCCGAGTCGCGTCGGGAAGGAAAGCCGGCAGGATGATGTCGCCGTGGGGTGTGGGAAGCTTGCCGACCATTTGTGGCCCGCCAACTGATGGGTGAAGCGCCCGTCACTCCTGTCGCGCGAATTTCGGGTTGCATCCGGCTACTACAACGGTCACTTCGCCCTTGATTGTCTTGTCCCTGAATTTCTCCAGCAATTCCGCCAGATAACCGCGATGGACCTCCTCGAACATCTTCGTCAACTCGATACATACCGCCGCCCTGCGATCACCAAGCACCTCGAGAGCCGACTCGAGAAGCTTCGCGGTGCGCGCGGGCGACTCGAAAATGACCAGCGTGTGATCCGTGTCTTTCTCCGACTCCAGAAATCGCTTCCGCGCGCCCTGCTTCCTGGGCGGGAAGCCGAGGAAGGAGTAGCTGTCGGTGGGAAGCCCCGACGACAGAAGGGCTGTGGGAACAGCCCCGGCGCCGGGGATAACCTGAACGTTGATACCAGCCTCGAGAGCCTCACTTATGAGCCTGTAACCGGCGTCGCTGATGCCCGGATAGCCGGCGTCGGAGGTCAGCGCAACGGTCTTGCCCTCACGGAGCAGCTTGATGATCCCGGCGGCGGCTGTCTTTTCGTTCTGCTCGCGATAGGAGATGAATTTCTTCGGCCTGGGGATGCGGTAGCGATCGAGGAGGATTCTCGTGCGACGGGTATCCTCACTCGCGAGGACGTCGACCTCGCCGAGGATTCTCACGGCACGGTAGGTTATGTCCTCCAGGTTGCCGATGGGTGTGGCTACGATGTAGAGAACCGGTATGGAAGCCATGTACACACCGCCGGGCAGATTGTACAGCAAAACTCCGCCCTCTCGAAGTCACGGAGGGCGTATGGAGGCTCCTCTGTCAGGTTCTCATCGAGATGCCAGGCAAGCCGGATAAGTGCTAGACTTGCCGCGATGGCTCGCGCAAAGCTCGGACAGCACTGGCTTGTGGACAAGATAGCGATCCGGAGGATCGCCGACGAGATCGGGCTTGGCAAGGAAGAAACATGCATCGAGATCGGGGGCGGCAAGGGCGCGCTGACTCGAGTCATCGCGCCAATGTGCCGGCGGCTCATCGTCTACGAGATCGACCCGAAATGGGCGGCGCATCTTCGCCAGCACGTTCCGACGTGGGCAAAACAAGAGGACAGGACCGGCGGTCACGACGAAAGAAGAGATGAAATCCGCGAGAAGGACGCGCTGAGAATCGAATGGTCGCGAGAAAGCCTGGGGATCGAGGCGGGCGAGCCGCTGGTCATAACCGGAAACCTGCCCTACTATCTGACCTCGCCCCTGCTTCTGCGGCTGGCGTACAGCAGGCTGGATTTCAATCGCGCTGTTTTTCTCATTCAGAAGGAGGTCGCGGAGCGCATTGCCGCGAAACCATCCGACAGCGACTACGGGCGGCTGACCGTGTCGCTCGGGGCATTCCTTGAGACGAAGACAGTCTTCAGCGTGCCTCCTGAGGCGTTCAAGCCGCCGCCGAAAGTGACTAGCACGCTGATCAGGATGGTCCCGCGCAAGACGCCTTTGATTGAGCCGGAGCTTACGAGCCGGTTCGAGCGAATAATCCAGGCGGCGTTTCACATGAGACGCAAGAAACTGAAGAACAACCTTCTCGCGGGATTTCCCGAGATCGAGGGAGAGGAGATCGAGCGGATTCTGGCTGATATGGGTGTGGGCCCGAACGCTCGGGCACAGGAGATTGAGGTCGAGCGGTTCGCCGCTCTCGCAAGAGTGCTCATCTCGGAAAAAGGCGGATAGGGTGTATTCATCGAGCCGTCACAGGAAACGCAGGTGGATCGCCAGGGCTTTTTCGGCCTTATTGCTGGTGCTTGGGTTCATGCTGACCGGCAGTAAAGGCGCAGCCGATGACAAGGTGAGATCTGATATATACCCCTCGGTGTTCAGGCAGGGCACGAGCGAGGGGAATTACCTGGCTCTGACCTTTGATGATTCGCCGATGCCTGAGACGGCGGAATTACTGAGGATCCTCGATGAGCTTGATGTGCGGGCTACATTTTTCGTGTGCGGCAACTACGCGACATGGCGTCCTGAGCTTCTGGAAGCGATCGCGGCGGCCGGTCACGAGATCGGGAACCACACGTACGACCACCAGAACCTGACGAGAGTCGATGACGAGACGCTGCGCGACGAGTTGTCGAGAACCAACCGGGTGGTCAAGGCCGTGACGGGCGTGGCGCCGCACCTGTTCAGGCCACCGGGCGGGAACTACGATTCGCGTATTGTGGAGGAGGCGTACCACCAGGAGATGACGACGGTGATGTGGTCGGTGTCGTGCTCGGATTACCGGAATCCGCCGGTGTCTCAACTGACGAGCTGCATAGTAAGGAGCGTCCGTCCCGGAGCGGTGATTCTTCTGCACGACGGGAAGAGATCTACCCTGAGAGCATTGCCTGAGATAGTGCGCGAGCTGAGGGAGGAAGGATATGTGTTCGTGACAGTGGGGGAATTGATGCAACTGACCTCCGGGATGAGCCTGTGGCCGGAATTACAGGAGGAGCCGCAGGCGAGCGAGGAAGATCGAGGGGTCTTCTGACACCGGGTACGCTGCGTAGCATGCGCATCCTGCACATGGAGTCTTCGTCGCACGCTCATCCTGAGCGTGCAAGCCGCCCAGTGATATAATCCCGCCGGACTGATGAATCCCCAAAGCCGGTCGCATCTTTGGGTTTTGCTTGCGTATATCGTGGCGGCGATCGTCGTCACATGGCCGCTCGTACTCAATTTCATGCAGGGGATACCGTACGGGGGGGACGGATTCCAGTTCATCTGGAACGGATGGTGGGTCTCGAAGGCCATCAATGATCCCGCACTCTCGATCTGGTGGACGCCGTACCAGTACGCGCCTGGCGGGACATCGCTGGTATTACACGATCTGAGCCTGGTCAATGCATATATGCAGGCGATGTTGAGGCCGATGATCGGCGATTTCGCGGCGTACAACACGCTGGTGCTATCCCATTACGTACTTGCGGCCTGGGGAGCATACATTCTGGCCTGGCACCTGACGGGGAATCGCGCGGGGAGTGTGGTGGCCGGTGTCATTTACGGATTCAGTGTGCATCACGCGATGCATCTGCCGCAGCTCAGCACGGCTTCATCCGGCTGGCTTCCCCTGAGCGTCTACTACCTGTTGAAATACACCCGTGACGGCGGCTGGAAGGACGGAGTTCTTTCGGTCGCGATGCTTCTCCTCACCGCTCTGACACACTCGTATCATTTCGCCTTCGCGGCAGTGGTGTTTTTCGGACTGATGCTGATCGGGCAGATCGGCTTGAGAGAGCACCTGGGCGGGGTGAAGAGGTGGGCGCGAGCGATCCAGCCGGGGGTGGTCGCGCTGCTTGTGCTGAGTCCGCTGATAGTGGACATCTGGCAGGAGTTGAAGGTCCGCGGGACCCAATGGCAGGTGGAGATGGGGAAGAATTATTATATTGATCCGGCCTGGCTGATACTTCCGCCGCCCGCGCACCCTGTTCTGGGAGTCCTGTCAAGGTCTCTGGAGGGAACGATACCCGGCAATGCGACCGAGGGAGTCGCGTCGCTGGGCATTGTCGCCATACTGCTAGGCCTTCTGTCGTGGTTCCGTCGCGATCGGACAACCCGCGCATGGTGCTGGCTCGGGCTGATACTGCTCGTGCTCGGCCTCGGGACGACAATCACGGTGCTGGGTCACAAGCTCGGCATACCGGGGCCGTTTCTTCTCTGGTCCAGGATAGCAGGGCTGAACCTGGTGCGGGCGCCGGCGAGATTTGTCGAGCCTCTCACTCTCGCGCTGGGGATGGCGTCGGCGGGATGGATCGCGGGTCTCGGGCCATCGTGGCACAAGGGCCTTCGCAGGTTGTTTCTGCTGTGGGCATTGCCGATTCTGATCGTTTTCGAGACCCTCGTCATACCGATCCCGATCTCCGGGTCCGAATATCGCCATCCGGCGCTTGCGAGACTCGGGGAGATATACCGGGAAGCCACGGGAGAGGCGAATCCACCGGATCTTCTGATCAATTTCCCGCTGCTTCCCGAGCGGCGGCAGTTTCTTCTGCATCAGACGATCCATGAGATACCCACGCACGACGGGGCGCTGAGCTATCCGCCGCCCGGCGCGCTTGACTATTACCTCGATTTCAACTGGAACCCGGAGTACCTGAAAACGGTGGGGATTGGCCTCGTGCTGTTTCATCCTTGGGCGGCGGAGAGCCGGCTCGGGGAGCATTTCGACATTCCGCCCGATGCTAAGGGGCGCGCGGAGGAGTGGGCCGGACAGAGAGTCGAGCCGCTCGTGTTTTTCAGGGATGTGATGGGGTACAGAATCGCCTACGAAGATGAGAGGTTGGTGGTCCTGATTCCTGAGTAGAGCGCAGGTGGGACTGTTGAAAAAGTGCGGTTGCTTGTGGGGCAGACTTTCTAGTCTGCCTGGAGGATGCTTGCCTAGTGGGATGGCAGACTGGAAAGTCTGCTCCACATACAGGATGACCGCTTTTCAACAGGCCCGGGTGCGAGTGGGCTGGGATTCAGGACCCGCTCCGCCGGGCGAGTTCACGAAGCTGGGCGAGCATTTCCCTGAAGGACAAGCGGTGGACCGCGCCGGCAACGAGGCCGGAAACGTACTCATCACCCCAGTCATGGAGCAAGGCACGAGGGTCGAGGACGATGACCGCGCCGGGAGGCGCGGTCGGATCGACGCCCTCGGGGACAGGTCCCGCGATCAGGCTATCGATCCAGCGATTGGATGTCTCAACCGCGAGGGGAACCAGGTACGCCTTCATGCCTTCGAGCCCCTGCTCGTCGAGAGACCTCAGGGCGGCGCGATGCACCGCATCCTCGGGCGAGACGAACGGCAGCTTCACGAGCGCGAGGACCGTGAATCCGGCGGGACGAAGGTCGACGCCGTCGAGGAAGTTTCTGCCGCCGAGCATGAGGGTGGCGGGATTGCCGAGGTACTCCCGCAGCAGCGCGCTCTTGGTGCCGTCCTGGTACTGCGCGAGGACGATACAGTCCCTTGGAGGGTCTTCTCCAAGCAGCTCACGCACCCGTCTGAGCTCATGGTGTGCGCTGAACGCAGCCACGGTTCTGCCGCCAAGAGTGTCCGCGACCATTCTGAGGAGATTGGCGGTCCGAGCCATGTATTTCTCCCAATGATAGCGTCGGCCCGCCCTCGCGGTCGGGGCCGCGAGATCATCGGGAA
>Ga0315296_10000185_pt1 | contig 59956 bp, 88 predicted proteins | sample YL17G14_18_MG_FD_203921 | JGI IMG/M metagenome (GOLD analysis project Ga0315296, IMG submission 203921) | Sediment microbial communities from Yellowstone Lake, YNP, Wyoming, USA - YL17G14_18 | ecosystem: Environmental > Aquatic > Freshwater > Lake > Sediment | place: USA: Wyoming | collected... | reverse complement strand
TTCTAACTCCGGGTGTACTAATTACCTGACCGTCAGGAGCAGTCCATGTGGTTTGTACTGATTGCCCTCTTACAGGATTCCACGCATTTGCAAAATTGCTTCTTACTGTTCCTTCTATAATTGCCTGATTCCTTGCTTTTATGTAAATAGATGTTCCAGATATGCTTGGATTCCAAGGCCTTAACTCCATTCCAGAACCTAATGTAAAGTCTGTAAATTCATACATCCTGTCTATATTGAGATAAAGAATATTCCCAGAAACCTGATAATCTGTTCCAGCCACAAGATTTCCATAAGACTTTGTTGTAGAAGTAAATACCAATTGCCCGTCTGCTCCTGAACCAAAAGTAGAAGGTGTTATAGTCAAATCAATAAATCCCTGCCTGTATTCTGTTAATCCAGTATAATCATTCTTAGCTGAGACGTTTATCCAGAATCTTATAGGCTGTGACATTGATTCGAATTGAGAAGTACTCATAAAGTCAGAAGACCATAATGTTTTGGATTCTCCTGCTATAAGGGATTGTGTTGTTATTGGCAAAGCTATTGAAAACGCTACAGGACTTGCTCCTTTTATTTTTATATTACTAAAAGAAACTCCACTTGTAGAGCCACTGATGCTTAACTTAATATAATCATAATCTTCACCAGGAGGTGTGACTATGCTTCCAAAAAATCCTTTCTGAGGAAAAATTTCATTCTTGTCCGCATCATAATAACGAACAGTTAACCCAATCTCTTTTTCTTGTTTTTGAATATTCGGCAGAATTAAGAATAAGATAATCGCAATTCCGACAATCCAAAAAAGTGTATTTTCGTTTTTTGCCATTTTAAAAGGGAACAGTCACCGAGGCTGTTCTTGTTTCTGTTTGTTTAGTATAAGTATTATATCCCGTGACATTAACTAAGAAAACCTGGTTGGTCTCTGCCCATGAACTTTCAACTCCAATCTTTGAAGAATTCCAGCTTACAGAAGAACCGCTTGAAAGATTGTGGGAGACCTCTGCAAAAGCTCCTGCTGGTATATTGGGTGAAACCCCAGATATTCTAATATTTTCATAAGGAAGTGCCCCTGTATTTGAAGCAGTAACTATTAAGTCAATAGACCCAACATCGTAGTTTAAAGTTAAAGAAGCACTATTAATTGTAAATATTGAGTCGCCAGAATTATAAGGTAATACTTTAATACTAAATGGACGATTATTTTCAATTGCGTTTTCTATTGAACTTGCTTCATTAACAAATCTTTTACATAATGAGCCAGATGAACTTGTCCAAGTATGAGTTGCTCCACCACTCCCTCCAGAAAATATCTCATTCCATACACTTATACCATCACATCCACTAGAACATAATCCTGCCCCATAAACTCCAAAAATAGTTGTTTTTCCTATTGGAGCAGAAGAATACCCAACACAAAAATCAGTGCTTGTAACCATCCCATATCTTGGAATCCCAGTAGTAGGGAATACAATCCCTGCTATATAATTTGTAGTGTATCCACAAAAACCAAGTCCTTTCCCAATATAGATTGGGAAATATGTTCTGAAACCACAAGTAGTCCCATCACTTTCTCTCCTTGAGGGATTATAAATATTTGAAACGGGAGGGTTGAATATAGCAAATAAAGATGGATTCTTTATAGGTATTTCATATCTAGGGACTACTTTATTTCCTTCAGAGTCATAATAATTAACAGTTAACCCAATATCATTTTCTTTTTGTGATAGATTAATATTTGGCAGAATTAAGAATACAAAAATCGCAATTCCAATGACCCAGAATATTGTATCATTTTTTGCCATTTGATATTAGGCATTTTTTCTTGTTAAATATAATATTAAAGCAATAGCTACAAACAAAATTATTAAATGTAATAACTTAACCGAATATCCACCTACCTCAAATATTTCACTGTTTAATCTATCTTGTAATGTCTTACTAGATGTTGGTGGTGTGGTGGTTGTTGCTAGAGAGTTAAGTTTTTCCGTACAGGCTTGGTTGGTTGTGTAACAGTTTCCAGTTGTTAAACAAGGATTTTGGCAGTAGAAATATCTTGAACATAAATTGTTCTCTATTTTATATTGGGAAGAAGACTCCCATTTATAAGTACAATTTGGAAAAACTGAACCAGAATAATTCAAACATCCTGACCCTGTATCTGTAACCATTTCTGTAGCATAATCTTTACATGTAACATTTTCGTAAGTAGTTGTTTGATAACAAATTGGTTGTATGCTCCCATTATTATATATGCTTAACATTTGTTCCAAAGATAAATTTGAAAAATAGGTTATTTCATTTACAGAGATGTTTTTATTTAATCCAAATGTAGAAGAAAGAGGAATAATCTGCTTTGAGGAACTTTGAACTCCATTTACATAATTTATATTATTTAATCTCGCCAAGAAATGATAAGTTGTATCTCCTGCTGAATAATCTTTTATTACTTCAATCAAATTATTATTTACACTAATTGGAAAATTTATATAATCTGTTCCATCTAATTCTATTTTTCCATTGATTAAGGTTCCATTAACATTAACAGCATTATTTACCCCATTAATGTCAAGAGTGTTTTCATTAAAATTCCAGTAAGAAATTACATTTTCCTGACAGACAGTTGTTGTAATAATCGCAAATGGAAATTTAATAGGGACCTGAGATATAATTACCACTAATAAAATCAATCCCAAAATCCAAAATATTGTGTTGTCATTTTTCATTTTTCATTTTATTTCTTTTTTGATAAGATTATTATTAATAAGATTCCCCCTAATCCTATTAATAACATCCATAATTTAATACAATAATCATTTATTGTAAATAAACATTTTTCTTGTTCTTCGCAATATGAACCATCTACTATCATCCGACTTGTTCCAAATAGGGGTTTACCATTTATTATATTAGAACAATAACTTTCTTTTTGCCAAGTATAGGTTGGTTTTGCTTCTGGATAAACTATTGTTATTTTACAACAAACTGTTTCTTCCTTGGTTATAGGGCTACACTCTCCTCTATAGAAAGCCCATTCTTCACATTCAGAACCATCTGAAAAAATACAATATCCTGTATGATAATATATGGGCCTAATTTGACCATCAGGATTTGTTCTAATCTCTAATGTTCCTCCCTGCTTTTCACAATAAACAGAAGCTGGATTAGGGACTTGTGTACTAAATAATCCTAATCGTGGCCCAATTAAAAGCAAAGCTATAACTGCTATTCCTATAATCCAAAATATTGTGTTGTCTTGTTTTGTCATTTTTCATTTTCAATTAACTGCTTGGGGGAATACACTTACCACTAGCACAACTCCATCCAGCACCAAATGTAGCACAATTAGAAGTTGTTGTACTTAAGCAAGTTTGTTCTGCTGGGGGGGACATTGTTGGTCCACAATAAATATCCACAACATTATTACTATCAGCACAATAATCAGGATGAGACCCTGTTTCATCTGTACAAACACCATATGTTTTTAATGCTGCATCAGTAGGAGGACCATCAGTATCAGAACATATTGTTGGTCCTGCTTCTGGAGTACAACAACAAATTAATCCTGACTCGCCAGTAAGATATTCTATTACTTCTGGATATGAACAAGAACCACCTGATTCAAATGGTCCTCTTCCACTTAAATATCCTTCAGAAGTACATGTTGCGCTACATCCGCTTTCATATGTTGGATGACTTCCAGGGTCTTTTGGGTCTGTTCCTGCTCCTATTTCAGTAACATCTGTCCATCCATCATTATCATCGTCATCATCAATTTCATCAGGAATTCCATCTCCATCAGTATCGCAAGCATGGGTGGTAACTCTTTCTATATTTGATAATTTACAATTATTATTTGCGTCACAACATACTGCTATAAAATTCAGGGTTGGCGCTGTTACTACCTGTGATTCAGAATATCTTCCTCTATTATCCAAATTAACATTGCTATACCATTGATATCCAGTTCCATCGTCATAAAAGACAGAACAAACCCCATTATAAATATTTGAAGTTATTGTTCCTGTAGCAGTATCGCCAGTACACATATCATTAGGATTTATATCTAAATTGACATTATAAGTAAGATATTCTTTAATGATTTCCTTAGGGTAAGGGGTGGATGGTATTTGAGAAGGTTCTATTGAAAATATGCCTTTAAACATACCTTGATTCCCCATGTATAGGAGAACTATCGCTATTATTATTCCTATTATCAAATTATTATTTTTTTTCATTCTCTATTTCCTAAATCCAATTTAATTTCTTGATTTTCTGAATATTGATAATTATACTTCTCTGCTAATAGTGATTGAAAGAATCTTATCCAATGTGGTCTATTAAAATTGATTTCTGAATGACATTTTCTACATAAAGCACAACAATTTTCTGGAATTGTTAATTCTTTATTATAATTTATATGGTGAACTGCTAAACTTCTGTTTTCTTTTTCTTGATGTTTTTTACATTTCAAACAAATGTAATTATCTCTTTTTCTAATTCCTCTTTTAAATGCTCTTCCAAAATTTTCTGAATAATTTACTTTAAAAGAACTTCCATTATTCCATGCTGGATTTTTTTCTCTTAATTTTGATAATCTTATTTTTTCTCTTACTTCTTGTCTCTTTGCTGGGTTATTCTCGCCAACTAAATGATTATGGTTCATCATGATTTTATCTTTAATTTCTTTTGCTCTTTCTATTCCAAAAACATCTTCTCGTGTTGAACCTTTAGGAATAAAAGGCTTCATTTTTCCAATTTTATAATTATTTTTCATTGTTCTTATCATTTTTTGTTTTATAATTGGATTTTTCATTGGATTATTTTCAAAATTTCTTTTTGTTAAATCTATTCGTTTTTTACCAACTTTAGATAAACTAATCTTCTTTGATTTTTCCTCTGGGTTTTTCGCTATTCCTTTTGCCATTTTTTATGTTACCCTATTCTTCTGGTATATCCCCTGACTCTTCCTTTTCTTTTTTTAAATCCTTTGACTTCTATTACGCGATTCCCCCTAAAAGCAAGCCTCTGCTTTCCTCCAGATGGAAGTTTCCTGTACCTATATCTTACGTTTCTTAAAGGCATTTTATTTTATAAATACAATAGATTTAAAAATATTGAAAGTGAAATGATTAAATACCATATAATATATGAACCACTAAACGGCCTTGTTACAAATTTTTTAGTTATAAAATGACCTAACCACAAAGACACAGCTAAGAAAAGGATTGTTAAGGACAATTGGGCATCAATAGGCAAAAAACCCACAATTTTCATCAAAAGCTCTCTTACCCACCCTAATCCTTGTCTTACATAAAATACTACATCATTCATTATTCCAACAGGTTCCATATTTTCGTTTTTTATTTAATTGAATATTATTAAACGCGATTTTTATATATAGCCCATCCCAAGACAAGCATCCATATTCCAAAAATTATCGCTGGTGTAATTCCTGTGTTAAATAGGTTAGTATTCACTGATAAACCAAATAGTTTTGTAATTCCTAAAAGCATGGCTCCTGTAAATATAGCCCCTGCTAAACCTATTGCTCTCCACATTCTTGTACTTATTGCCATTCTACTAATTCCTCCAATTTAATTACTTGATTATGAAGGGACTGGGGTTTGGACAACTACACTAAATGTTCCTGATGGGTCTTTATCAAATGCGAGGGTTATTGAATCACTTACAGTAACAATCTGTCCAGTATATTCGTTTGTTCCTGAAACAGACACACTAAAGGTTTGCTGAGTTCCTTCCCATACTCCTACTGACATCGTTGTTGACGACCAACTTTTCGTTCCGCCTGGAGATAATTTTGTATATGCTGTTTTATCAAGTGCTGTATTAAATGCTGTTGGGCTTACAGTTGTTGGTGCTATATTCAAGAATGATACTTCCGAGCTGGTTGGGTTTGTTACACTAACTCCTGCTGTCATGGAAGCAACATTTCCCAATACACACTTACCTGTCCAACACATAATATTTGGATTTGTTATATATCCTGCACATTGACTGACTGCTGTACATGTTGGGGCTGTAGTACGTCTAACAATTGTGAAATCCCCTAAGCCAGGCACAACTGATGCTGTCGTAAACCATTCAGGTATTTGTATCTCATTTCCATCTTTATCATAAAACCTCAAATCCAATCCTGTTCCTTCTTCTTCCTTGCTTATGTCTGCGGGCGTTTTGTGTTCTAAAACCGTCTTTACTGTACCCCCAGAAAGAATAAAAAATAACAGGACTGCTAGTGCTATCACAACCAAAACAACCACCAGATTAGTTTTTCCTTGTTTATTCATTTTGTTTTTTCCATTTATTTAATTGAATATTTTATCCTCCCACCCCTGTTCCAATCTTTAAAATTGTTCCAATATTTTCCCTCAAAAAATTCTTAAAATCAATACCACTCGTTGAAAAGATTTCCGGAATTATTGTTGGCAATATCAAAAATAGCAAGATTATTGCCCCAAACACCAATAATAAAAGCAATCCATCCCTTTTTATGTCAAAATCCTTTAGGTCTTTTCCTATTGAAAAAAGAGTAACAAGCAAGATGACTATTAAGAAAAGGAACAACATATTTCCTCCTTTTATTATCGGAATGTCTGAAACAGAAGAAATTATCCAAGAAATTATTTGAACTGCTAAAAATCCAACAAGTACTATCTGGAAAAACTTCTTTACATCTATTCTGTTTTTAAAGTTGAATGCCATTTTAGTGTTTATCAATAAAATATCCTATAATTGTGAATAGGACTATTACATATACTGGGATACTCAAACTTCCTAAGTAAAGCCATGATTCAGGAATGTTGTTTTGGAAAAAGTTGTATAAGGAATCCCCCAACACAATTGCCAATCCGAAAAGTCCCCCTAAGATGGTCCCATTCTTCAAATTATCTGCGCCTCTATGCCAAAAAGTTGTCATCTTTTCTTTCCTCCAATTAATTTAAATAAAATTATAATCCCTAAAATCACCCAAACAAAAGTTGGTATTGATTTTAAGAATTTTGAGATGCTGAAAATCGTGGAAATTCCCCCTCCAACAAAAAATATTAAAAATACAATGGCTAAGAAAATTGCTAATATAAAATTCACTCCAAAAATGGTTCCTGTTCCTTTTTTATTTAATTTAATTTTCATCTTTTTAATATCACTAATAAAAGTGCCCCCAAGACTATTACTATTATCAGCCCATCAGTCCCATCCTTAGTTCCATCACCCGTAACATCAAACCATGCTGCCCATTTAAACCAATCAAGATTTGATTTACTTTCTGCTCTACACGTTCCTGAGAGTTCCGGATTTTTTGTTATCTTGGAATTTGAACAAATTATATTTGTTCCAAACACAAAATTAACTATTTTTCCGATGGTAGAATCTGCTAGACCAAAACAAACTGCTTTAAGCCCACCTTCTGTTTGAGTTATAGCAGATACTGAATTTTCATTTATTTTTTTAACATCTCCTGAAAATATACAAGATATTGAATAATTTTCTCTTGGCAAACAATCTGAACCAACAAGACACATAGATAATATAACTTCCTGTGGTGTTGCAGTATCCCATTCCTCTTTTGTTAAAGAAAATGATTTCGTTATATTTTCAATTGTTACATTTTCAGTAATTTCTCCAACATTTATTATTTTAGTTTCGTAAGTAACCTCTTTTCCTTCAGGGTAACATCCTGTTTTCATTGTAATATATAAAACATATTCCCCTGTTCCATTCCAATATTGATTATTATAACATAAATCTCTTATTTCTGAATAGGGTGCTTTTGGAATTTTAATCTTAAATGTGTCTATTTCTCCTGATTTAAAGTTAGTTGTTTTTGCAAAAATATTTGGTTGATTTGGGCAACATTCAGTATTCTTTTGGGTTAACCAGTCAAAAATACTAAATGCTCCTCTAGCATATTTAAAACCCCATTCTTTAGCAGTTGATTTTGGAATTATTCCAACTTCAAGTAGATAATTTCCTGTATCTCCTTTATTTTTAACTGTAAATTCAACCTTCACAGATTCTCCTGGTTTTACATTAGTAGGATAAACAATATCGTAAATAACACCGCCCAAATTTATAGGAATACCTCCATTGCCTTCATCTCCATTTCCTCCATTTTCGGTTCCCCCATCAGAAACATATCCACACTTTCCATCAACTAATCCTTGGGATTGCCAATTACTATTTGAACAAATATAATAAGTTTGTCCTTCGCATTTATTTTGCCCACTTAAGCATATCGGAATAGTTGCTTCACAAGCAGATTTTGAAGAATAAAGAGTATAACCCATATAAGTAGCAGGACATTTTGTATCTCCTATATATGTTCTTGTTGAACAGGAACTTCCACTTTGATAATAATAGCAAGTTACTTCTTCTTCATCAGGTTCAGTACAATAATTAAATGTAGAACCAGACTGATATACTATATTTGGGTCATTAGCATTTTTAGTCTTACATTCTGAACCAGAACCATACCAGTTTCTACATTGAAAATTAGAAGTACATTCATCAAAAGGACAAGAATAAACTTCTACAATACATTTTTTATCTGTTGCACAAGTAGCCCTGAATGTATCCTTCCATTCTCCTATTGTACTCCAGTCTCCTCTAAAAACATTAATTAATCCATATTTTGAACTAGAATAATCTGAGACTTTTATGTCCATTAGGTCTCCCTTATTATAATAAAGGGTTTCCCTTGGCTGTCTATCACATTGTCTGTAATCTCCTACTATTGAAAATGTTGAGATTCCAAATGTTTTTTTAAACCAAGTTATAAAATTAAAACTAGAGGGTCCTTCTCCAACCTTTACTTCCTGTGCCAATACGAACCCAATAGTCCCTACTAACATCACTAACACTATTCCTATTATGAATACTTTTAGATACTTATTTTTCATTTTTTAAGAATTTAAGGAAAAGATAACCTAAAACAAAATCTTATCCTAAATTCTCAAAAATTTTAAGTATTTTGCAAGGTTAACGACCACTAATGCGACAATTGCGTAGTTAATTCCAAGGCCAATAAGCAAAGGGATTGCCAAAGCAGAAACTTCACTTATCTTTGTAATCAATAGGAATGCATAAAGTGCTACTGTTCCATAAAGCAATATAGCCCAAAGCCTCTGATAGATATTCTTCCCTTTCCATGCCCATCTTTGTTCATATACCCAATAACCGGCAATCAAAAGAACAAATGTTCCAAGGAATAAAACTATCCATGTTGTAAAATCTCCAAAATCAAAAGGAATTATACCGGACAAAAATCCTAATATCTTATTCCCTATTGTCGGAGTTGCTATTGCTTGTGCTGGAGTTATGCTGAAAACTTGCTGTGTTGTTGTCCCAAAAAAAGGATAAATCCATCTGGATACAGCTATTTGAATCAAAGTTGCTACTATCGCTAACAAACCAAGGTCTTTTAACCTTTGTTGATTAAATTTTACCATTTTTCCTTCTCAAATTTATTTAATTGAATATTCTTTCTACTTTCTTTCTACTTCTAAAAGTGTAGGACTAAATAATTTAAAAATTATATTAACCCTACTTCTTTCTTCCGAATATGAACCATGCTACTATTGCTAACACGATTATAATCAAAATTGTACTGCTATCCTTTGTAGGTTCTGATGGTGGTTCCTTACCAGGCATATAACTCTTAAATGTTTTTGAGTCAGTACATGAATTTCCTGACCAGTCAGTAACAGTCATATTCACTGTCCATGAACCAGTATACTTTGTATCATTTGAACCAAGTTCTACAGTTCTAGATTGTGCTGTAACAGTGGTTGTTGTTTGGTCTTCTGGTCCATTAATATCTACAGTTGTCAACCTTCTTGCTAAGACATCTGAGGAAGCATATGTTATTGTCTGTAAACCTTTCCATGCAATGGTTGGGTGTAATATTGTTATGTTACATCCTGGAGAAGTTGAGTCCAATCTTACATGCCAAGCACCTTTCTCATTTGAATAAGCATTTGCTGTTGAGTTTCTTACATAACAAGAAAGGTTCTGATTTGAACCATCATCTGCTGCTTGTATGCTTACTGTTCCTGTCCATGCTGTTTGTGCTACTGAAGTATTTGCATAAGACTGCAATGGATTCATTACACCTGTAGTCTTGTTTGCATAAATTGTTACATTTGTAACTGCTTTGTTACTTGATGTACAATTAAATGTAAATGAAGTTGTCAAATTGGAATAGTTTAATCCTGTTGCTCCTTTTGAATTCCAAGTTGATGTAAGTCCTGCTGCACTTATCAAAGGTACAATCATCAAAATCGCTATTAGGAAAAAAATCGCTATTAGCAAATTTCTATTTTCCATTTTTTTATTTATTTATTTAATTGAATATTTACTTCCATATTTTATAGATTGCCCATGCTCCTGCGAGACCTACTACTCCATAAATCCATATAGCGAATTTTGTTAAACCAATCCAGGATAACAAAGTACCTACCAAATCAAAACCAAGAACTTCAACAAGGCCCCAGTTCAAGGCTCCAACTGCTACAAGGATATAAGCAACCCATTCTAATGGTTTCATTTTTAATTTTGCCATTTTGTTGTTTTTATTTTAATTGAATCTGATTATCTCTTCTTTTTTTTCTTAGTTTTTTTAGCCATTTTGTTGTTTTTATGATTTAATTGAATTTATAATTGACGACCAGAGATTGATAGGAAATAAGCAACAATTAACAATAAAACCCCAAAAACAATCTTAGGAGTTCCGGATAAAATTATGTTGTTGATAAAAGATATATTAAAAACCAAACCTAATCCGGCAATTCCTACAGCTATTCCTATAATTTTCTTCAATGGTCTCATAGTTCCCTTATTTATCATTTTTTGTTATTTTTTATTCTACCAATTTCTGATATTTTTTCTATTCTTTAAAGATTATGACATATATTATATGATTTATCTTTTTTTCTTTCTTTTCTTCTTAGCCATTTTTCTTTGTTTTTTTTTAAAGTGAAAGCATTCCGGTAGCAAAAAGCATTAAATAACTGGCGACCGTGTTTGCGAATATGTGCATATAAACTGCTTGCCTTGTTTCCTGAAATATTGCCACCATTATCAAGCTTATCATCATCATGATAAACACAACCGTCAATGATGGAGCATTTGTTATTCCTTTTGCTGTTAAGTGGAAAAACACGAAGGCCAAAGCAAGGATTATTATCAATATCATCAAGGCTGAAAATATCCTTCTTATTGACCTTTTACTTATGTCTATGTGAAGCAAGTCGGAAATGAACTCCATTCCTCTAGCCCACAATTGTGTTTCTATGTATGCTACTGCTATTCCGAATGTTAATAAATTGGCTATCTTTGAAGTAGCTAGTGCGGGGGTTGTTGCCCCCATTAATCCTAACACAGACGTCAAATTGGCCTGTGCTGGGTCTATAAACTTCAAAGCAATTATAGAGGCTATCAAAAGAGCAATCCATCCTCCCAATCCCCATAAGATTGCGGTGAGAGTACCTCCTGGTTGTCTTTGAAATGTGATGTGAATCTTCTTATCAAAGATTGTTATCCCTATTATTAACAATACCAAACTTATCCACGTAAAATGGAGATAAATTTGTCCAAGCTGTGTATTTACATTAGTAGCTACAAATAACAACCATGCTGCTACTAAAACAGTCAGGATAATCTCCTTAATATACAGTTCTCGTGCCATTTTTCCTTAAGATGCTATCTCAATAGCATCTCGCATTTTTTGTTGAATGTGAATTTCCTTATGTTCTTTAATATATTCCGTTTTATTTGTTGCCATTTGAATATAATTCCAATTATGAAAAAAAAGAAAAAAGGAAATAAATTAAATTTTGGGATTTATTTCCCTATTTTGGTTTTACAATATCTACTTAATCAGCAATATGTTCCGCCGTACTCAAGTGTCTTTCTGTTGCTATCTGGTGCTCCGACTGCTGCCTGTGTATCTATGTTTTCTGCTGCTGTTAAGAATCCTTCTTTTAATGAAAGAGTCTTGTATTCTGCTTTTCTATATACTGTTTGGTCAACAACAATAACACTAAGGTTGTTCTTTGCTGCGTTTGCATCAACAGTCATGCTTGATGTAAACTGAATTTTTCCGCTTAACTTAACTGCTGCATCTGTACTCTTAACCATACCAGGGTATTCAAAAGTGTAAAAAACTAATCCACCTGGTGTAGTAATTCTCTGTGGTTTCTTTGTTGGAACTTCTGTAACTCCATCTAATGTTAAATCTGTAACTGCAGAGGAGTTCACAAGAATCATAACCAATGGCTTGTCAAATCCTGATGCAGATTCATTATTGGAGAAAGTTACTGTAAATCCACAATTCTTACCTGTTCCTGCGCTTATATTGTCATCACCTGTTGGGTCTGTTGAAGACACAACACTTGCTACATGGATTTGTCCGAATTCATACATCTTTAAGTTCTTTACAAATGTTGCCTCACTTGCCTCAATAGTAAATTCTTGAGGATAAAATCCTGTTAATGCTTTTTCATTCAATACAATAGCACTGTAAGTTTTTCCTTCTGCACACTTTATATCAACAGAGACTGTTCCATCGCTGCCGGTATCGCCCTCTTTGATAAGGGTTCCATCGTCAAAGATGTAGTAAGAAACGTTTGCATTTGTTGCTGTAGAAGCCAAAGCTTCCTGTGCATTAAGAGTAACTTCAGTTAATCCAGAACTAGGACATTCGCCTGTTATTACCGGTTCTTTTTCTGCCGGTGAAATCAAATCTTTGACACCTGCGAAGTTTGTTACATAAGCCAAAACAAGGAGTGCGGCAATCAAAATAATAGCACCCGTAGTCATTCCTTTCTTGTTTTTCATATTTTATTTGGGTTTTGTCATTTAATTAGTTATATAACCCGGATGCAAATAAAAGGGCCATTATCATCATAATGAATTTTATTAAGAACTATTGGGGTATATGGGAAAATCAGACAAGACCACTTGCTTGTCCAAATTATACAATTAATTTAAACATTTAGAGTATTTAAGCTTTTCTTTATTTACTTAATCTAGATTTTTTTCTTAAACCACTATAAAATAATAACAAAATTGGTTTTGGGTCGTTATTTTTACCGAAAATTTGGTGTTTTTGATAAAACAAAAAGTTTTTAAAGAAGAAAATCATTTAAAAGATATACATTTACCCATAAACCCAAATGAAATATTCCATCATCCCAGAAATTATAAACCATAAAAAGATTTCTTTTCTTAATGAAAAAAATGTAGAAGTTTCTATTTGTAAAAATTCTCCTTTCCGATATATTCCGCCATTTGAAAAGCCATATATTATAATAGATACCTTTGCCAAAAAAACAAGTATGCCTGAAGAAATAATTAGTATAGATATAGATGAACTAAAAAAAATTGGTTTTGTAATCACTTCTACGAGAGCGGGAAGAAATAGATGGTTTTCTGGACAAAGAACGATATACAGAATAGAACCTTCCTCCAACATTTCTCCGGGTTCTAAAAAAATAAACTATATTCCGGAGGGTCATTCAGTTAAAAAAGATGTAACAAATAATTTAGTAAGAATTATTGGGCCTAATGCGGGATATCCTAGAAGGGGGGATGGTGGTCCTTGGATTCCAGTAGCAATAAAATAACAATGGTATCAAATAATGAATTAAAGGCCAGGCTCTTCGGAATGGGGATGATAAATCCAAAAACGAGATACAAAAATTTATTTATAGAAGACATTCCCATTATGATAACTCAAGATAATAAAATTCTTTGTATTCCAAGCACAGATGAAGTAAAACATATTGGAGTCACGGGAATGACTGGATGCCAACCAGCAGGAAGTAATGTATTAATGGCAGATGGTTCTTGGAAAAATATAAAAAACATAAAAGTTGGAGATTTAATTATATCTCCACAAAAAGATGGAAGCAATATTTTTTCAAAAGTTAAAAGCATTACAAAATGGTTTTCAGATGAAAATTATGAGATAAAAGAACAAAACAGAAGAAAAAGGACCTTGTATAAGTGTTCTCATAATCACCTTATCCCATTTTATTACAGGTCTCTACTAAGAATTAATGGTAAAAGAGAGTCCAAAAATGCTATATGGAAAATAAAACATGAAACAGCATCAAATTTTAATAAATATAGTAAACATGCAAATACTCATATTAGAGCCGGTTTTTCTTCTTTTCTTATAGAAGAGTTTAATAACCAAAAAAATTGTGAAATAGAACCATATACACTAGGTGTTTTCTTGGGAGATGGATGTTCCTTTTATAAAGTGAATAATCAAGGAGATAAAAAAAGAAAATCGGAAAATCTTTCAATAACCTCTATGAATGAAGAAATTATCCAGGAAGTTTCTAAATTTTATCCAGTAATGAAGATACAAATGAAAAAAAATAATAGGGCAAAGCAATATATGTTTTCACTTAAAGGAGAACTTCATAAACAATTAGAGAAATATGGACTTAAAGGAAAAAAGAGTGGGGCCAAGTTCATACCAAAAGGGGCATTATTATCCAATTCAGAATATAGAAAAAAACTTCTTGCTGGATTAATCGATACTGATGGTAATTTATCAAGAGGATATTGTTATAGTATTTGTACAACATCTGAACAATTATCCAAAGATATAGAATTCTTAATTTACTCTCTTGGAGGCAGGTGCTCAATCAAAAAATATAAAGCTTCAATAAAATCATTAAATTTCATAGGCAAGCGTTATATTATATCTCTTTATTTACATAAGATGGAATTGCCATTGAAAGTAAAATATAAAATAAGAAATAAAAAGACTTTTTATATATCTTCTAATAGAGTTGCTATATCTACTAAAAAATCAAATTCTTGTATTGTTTATGGTTTTGAAATAGATAGCCCATCAAAATGGTATATTACAGATAATTGGATGATTACCCACAATACTTGTAAAAGCATATTCTTAAATTCTCTTCTTTCGTGGGACTATTGGCATATTGGAAGGAAATGTATTAACTTAAATGATTTTCAGAAAGAAACTTTTGAATGGGGTTTGCCCACAGAATCTTTCATAGAAATTTTAAATAAAATAAATACCTCTCCTTGCCCTACTCCACTAGTGTATGTTTTTCCTTCAACAAGGACACTACAGTTAGAGGATAAAGACAAAAGATTTCCTCTTCTAAAAATTACTCTTCCAATAGAAGAAGTTATAAAAAATGTTGAAAATTATTATTCTCTGGACAAAAGCAAAGTCTACTTAGGAAATCTTATGGATAAACTTATTGATTGTAATTCAATAGGAGAGATAAGAAGCATTTTTGACGAAGATATTCCAAAAAAACATATTTTTATGAAATATAAACTAATGAATATTTTTGAATCATTATTTAATAATAATATGCTTAATGTCTCGGTTCCTGAGGCTCCTGCTTTTTTGGAATATTCGGACAAAAGTGGAAGGAGATATTATAATCTATCAATCCAGACCCTTCTCAGGGCTGGTTTCGTTCCATCTATTCAAACTTCTGATTTAAGAAATCAGGAATATTTTTCTGCTTATATGTCATTTATAGTAGAATCAATTTATAGGAATCAATATGAAGATTCTTATTTCAAAAATCAGACCCTTTCTCTTTTTGTTGATGAAATAGATAAATTATGGCCGGGACATAATGGGAACCTTGTAAAAACCTCGTTAAATCTAATTGGAACAAATGGAAGAAGTGCAAGAATCGGTTTGCGATGGAGCACACAGCACTATGAGCAGGTTCCAGACCAAATAAGGGGGAATACTAAGTATCTTTTCGTTTCAAGAAAATCGGATGCAAAAGAGGTTAATGAAATAAGGAGAGACTTTGATATTCCAAAAAGTTTAGATAAAGATATTTTAAATCTTAAAATAGACCGAGAAAGGGGAATATTCGAAATGATAGCTCTTACAACGGAAAAATTTGTCCTTTATGACTTGGCTACAGGAAAAATTAGTTATAGTTCGGAAGCACATAAAGGATATTTAATCCCTAGCCCTGCTAGACATCATAGGCCAAATGTACCAATATAAAAATAAAATTCAATTAAATTAAAATGAAAAAGTTTCAAATGAAAACAAGTTTAATCTTTGTGTTTATTTTGCTACTTGTAATTCCCATAACAGCAGCTGAATTAATTGGAGATACTTTAAAAATAACAGTTTATAACACAAACAACATAACTAATTCCACTGATTCGAGCATGACTTTCAAAGTTTACTTTAACAGTTCAGAATATAAGGGGAATAATAAGGGATTCACTTTTACAATAGATACCAGTACATTGAAAACAGGGGCAAAAGTTTTAGATTCTGGTGATTTCAATTTTGTGGTATTTTCAAATACAACAGCAACGAATATAGACTATTTTGTATTGTGGAATAGAACAGATGGACAACTAACACAATGTAAAATCCAAAGGGGCCAGTTTGAAAGCCAATGGAATAGTTGTCTATCCAAACTTGGAAATTATGAGGGAGTGAATGCCACACAATGTAAAGACGATTTAAATGTATGTAATCTTCTGGTGAAAGAAAGGGATTTGGAGCTATCAACAAACCAAGAAAAGATAACAGATTTACAAGATGAAAAAGAAGGCACAAAAAACTCCCTTTGGTTGTATGGAATTGTAGGGTTGGTTGTTGGGGCTGGTGGACTTTACCTTTGGAATAAGAACAAAGGTGGTGGTTCGCCGAAAGACAAATCCGCAGACGAGTGGTCTAAAGGACAAGCAGGGTAAATTTAATTTGTTGAAAGAAGGAGTAGAAAATGGAAAAACCATCGGAAGAAATTTTAGTCACACCTGAATATACCATCCTTGAATTTGGAGATGGGTATCTAGCTCTTATACAGGGTGGTATAGAAGGTGAAGACGAAGAAGGCCGAAAAGTAATTGATTTTGTGATTAAACCAAGCAACCTTTTGAGAAAAAGATATAATATAAAAGATAGCATGTTAAATCAAAATGGTCAGATGCCTTTTAGAGTTAAAAAAAACGATTTAATTCCACTGAATCAATTTGACGATGCAAACAAAAAATGGCTCTATATAAAAACATTTAATCATGCTGATACAGAAATAAGCAAAATAGGATGGAATCTAAGAAAAAGATTGGATGAAATGGAAAAAAATGTCTTGGTTTTAGAAGGAGAGCTTATTTGGATGTCAGAACAGTTACAGCTCGCAAAAACAAATCCTGCTGAGTTCATAACACAAGGAACAGAGGTTTTTGAGAGAGTAAGTTCCAAATGGATAGACTTAATAAAAGGAAAAAGGGATGAGGATAAAATATAAAAATGTATAATAAAGACGTAAAAACAAATAAAGAAGAATTTTCTGAAACAAGTTTAAGAAAAAACATGCCTATGGGAATTGGAGAAGCAAAAAAGATTAAGAGCGAAATAGAGGGAATTTATGATAAAAAAGAGCTTGATTTTAATAATATTAAAAATAACCCTGTTTTAAAACCAATTTCAGAAATAAATAATAGTTATATAAATTTTGAATTATTAATCAACAGGGCTCTTTGGGACTATGAATCAGATAAAAAACAAATAGACGATATGATAGTACTTAATCCAAAATATTCTGAAACTATAATACTAAGTAAATTCCAAAGCATTCTTAGTTATATAAAACAGATAATCCATGCTCAAGACCTACAAAAAGAAAATATGAAGAATGCTATAGAAGAGATGGTAAGAATAGTCAAACAAGAATATGCTCTCCTACAAGAAGAGGAAGAGGGATTTCCTAGGGAAACTATTAAAACTAAGGAAAAAAAACAAGAAGAAGAAATAAAAGATATTAATGAAAATGAAAAAATAAAATCAGAAGATAAAGAAATAGAAAAAGAGGAACCAGAAAGGGGATTTTATTCAGAACTATTAGAAAAAAAGGTCCCTGCTCCTGAAAATAAATCCAAAAAAGGAGAATTTATAACTTTAAGTTAAAATGACAAAAGACGAATATGCTAGGGGAGGAGAAATATATGAAGAACTTTTCAAAGAAAAGGATGACCGGAAAGAAGAAGAGAATACGATAAAAATTGCTGGGAGGGGAATAGAAATATACAACCAAACGATACTGAACAAACTTCAAAAATTTGACCAAATAGTAATATGTGTTCAAGATAATCATCTGGAAAGGGCCCTGCATATAATAAAACTATGGGATGCGATAGGGATAGTCCCCATTAAGGGTAAGATAGTTTTTGAGAAGAGAGAAGAGGATATCGTTACAAGAGATGGAAAGAAAATAACCAGACCAGTAAACAGAATAACTTTGACTAAGCAACCGGAACAGTTCAGATTTACAAAAGATAAAAAGGTAGTTTAGGACAATAAGATATGCCAAAAAATCCTTATGAAGAATACTTAGATTGGGAAAAAAGCAAGAATAGCCGTTGGTCTAGAGTTTCCAAACAAATTAAACCAGTTCATGTTATAGGAATTCTTTTAATAATTTTTATTGGAAACTATTTTGTTTCTACAGGAAAAATAGCAAATAATCTTTTTTGGGGAATTGTTATCGCATTTAGTGTTTTATTTATATTTTTAATGTTTAGAGAAACTAACGAACCAAAATTAATCCCGGAACATATAATAAAACAAATAGCCCAAGAGGCATTGGATAAGAAAAGATTACTCGGAATAGAAATTCCTTTTGATTCTAGGGTAAGAGTAACATTGGTCGGAGAAGGAATATGGGAACAAGATATGATTTCTGGAACATCCGGAATGATAAAGAGAGATGTCGGTTTTGAAGTAAGAAGAAAGGGGTATATAAAAAAGGGGGTTATAGGAATTCATCCTTATAATGGAATAATTTTAGGAATTAGGTTGGAAAAATTTGGATATACCGGAAAAGAAAGCAAAGATAGAATCATAATTCCCGTTTCAGTATTAGAAAAAAGAGAACGATTAAGTTAAAAGAATCTCAATCTTAATTTAAATTATTAATCAAAGTAGCATATTTCGGAACTTCCGGAATTTTACAAATAATGTTTTCTTTTTTTGTTGGAGGGTCTATGAAATTATTATTATCTCCCTGTGTAAAAATTCTTTCACTATCTATAGAGATAATTCTATGACTTATGCTTTGCCCTTCATCATTCACAAATGCGATAATATCCATCACAGAATAATCCTCTTCCCTAACACATAAACATTTTGAATCATCTTTAATTGTAGGAAACATGGAATTTCCAATAACATGTAATAAAATTAATTTATGACTAATTATGTCGGCTATGTCCTCTGTTGTTTGTATCTCCACAGATTTATTTTCTCCAGTCCAAGGAACACAGTAAGGAACAGAGCTTGTTAAATAAAATACCAAAATAATTATCCCAATCCAAATAAAAAATCTTTTATTCATGTAAATACAATACTTGTCCGTATTTTTATATTTATCGGAAATTTGTTTTAACTTGGTGATTTATTCTTTCTTTATCGTAATCTCTATCACAGAAATATTTATTTCTCTTCCGTCTTCTTTTTTAAATTTTTCACTTCCGGTTTTTATGTTAATTTCTTTTATTTTGTTTTCTCCTTCGGAAAAGCTTCTTTTTGCCATTTCAACTACATCTACCGCCCTTGAAATAAATCCACCACGAGCAACAACCTTGATTTCTTTTTGCTCTTTTCTTGAAATCTGCGTAAACAAAGCCATTGCATAATTTGCAAAGGGTTTGCTTCCAATATATATTACATTTTCATCTATTTTTCTTTTTTGTGTGTTTTCTTCTTTTTCCTGCATTATTAACCTCCGAACTTGTTTTATTTAGTCCCTTACTTTTTTTGAGGATTTCTCTAAAATAAACTATTAAGAGAATGATAAACAAACCGAACATAAAATAGAATCCTCCTTTGTAAACCTTTAACCCACCAACCTCCTCCAAGCAACTATTCCTTTCTTCAGTCAGGTATTCATTCGCATCTTTAAGTACTTCATAAGCAGTACCCTTACAGTTAGTTCCTACCTTGAAATCTTCTAATAGGCTATTAAACTCTTCAACACATATCTCTAATTGCTCTGAACAAATAGCTTTTTCTTCTGTATTATTTATTGTGGTATTTTGTGCTAAAACTATTCCGGCGATTAAAACAAAAAATAAAAATAAAATTCCTATATTTCTTTTGTATTCCATCTGATTTCCTTTATTTTGTTTACTCATCTTGCTCTTCTTGTTCTTTTGGTTCGTCACTTTCCTCTCTCTCATCGTTTTCCTTTTCTTCTTGGTCTTCATTAGTTTCTTGAATTTCTTCTTGTGTTTCTTTCATTTTTTCCTCTTTAAATTTATTTTCTTTATCGAATTGTCTTTCAAATCTTTGTTCTTCTTGCTTAAACTCTTCAGGTATTCTTTTGTCTTGCTTTAATTCTGTTGGTATTTCTTCTGATGGTAAGTATTTACTAATTTCTTTCTCTTTTTTGTTTCCCATAAAAAACCCAAAGGCTATCGAAAATAAAATAAGAAGAAGAATTGCCCAATTTTCACTAGAATCCCCTTTTCTAACTATAAACCAAAAAAGTACTGCTATTAAAATAAATAATACTATCAAGATTATTGTATTTCTTTTATTAACCATTTTAGTAGTAACTGTAGTAAATTATCGTAAATCAGGTATGTGAAATACCCTTACCTAACATTCTGTTGAGGTTAGGGCTTCTTGCTTCATAGAACCTACTTGCTCCAAAGGAACAGAGGTAGATTTCTCCACACAGGACATTTCCTGCCCTGCTAATTTAGTTAGTATGTTTATCGCCGAGTTGTAATCTCTGTCTATGACAAAGTCACAATCAGCACACTTATAAGTTCTCTTATACAAAGGCATATCTTGGATATGTCCACATTGAGAACAAGTTTTACTTGTGTTTCTTGGATTTACCCTAACTATCTGACAACCAGCACTCTCAGCCTTGAAGTCCAGTAGTTGAGCAAATTTACTCCAAGAAGCATCCATCATATTTTTAGCATTGAAATATTTTTGTTGTGACATTTGTTTTATGTCCAAATCTTCCATAACAATTATTTTACAACTTTTTACTAAGTTAGTTGTTAGTTTATGTAAAAAATCTGTTCTTTGATTTTTAATTTTTAGATGTAATTTTTCTAATCTTATTCTTGCTTTTCTTCTGTTTGAACTTCCCTTTTTCTTTCTTGATAATTCTTTATTTAAGTGTTTTAACTTTGATAAATTCTGTTCTAATATTTTTGGATTTTCTATTTTGTTTCCGTTACTGTCAACGAGATAATTATTTATTCCTAAATCAATTCCTATAACTTTATTTCCACAAGTTATTTTCTTTTTCTCGTCGGTAATTATTATAGCATACCACCTGTCAATTTCTTTTTTAATTTGAATTTGTTTTATATTTCCATTCACTTCTCTATGAACTTTTATCTTAATATCTCCAATTTTAGAAAGATGAAGTTTATCATCTTCCAAAGAATAACCACTTTGATTATAATTTATAGTTTTGAACCAACCTTTTCCTTTGAACCTCAATCTTCCAACTTTTCTATGATTTCCTTTCAGGACTCTTAATGCTGAAAGATTAGAAAATAATCTATAACATTCATATTGAAGTGTTTTAGAGTATACTTCTCTAAATCTTGGCTCACATATTTTCATATCAGGAAGCATTGCCTGTATTTCTGACTTATCAATTACTATTTGCTCATTCAATTCTCCAAGCATCATATTATATGCCTGTCTACAAGTATCTAAAGCAAATTCTAACTTTTCAGTTTGTTCTTTATTTGGATATAATCTAAATTTATTTGCTAACATTTTTTTTCATAAGACGATTTATTATTTCATCATAACTTTCCCTATTTGTAATTTTTATCTTTTGTAGTTTTTTTCTTGTTTCTTTTTTTATTTGTATTTGTGTCCTTTCCATATTATACTAATGTTATACTACTATATAAATCTTTCTATTCCAATTCATCTATAACCTAATGAGATTTAGGATATAGACTTCTTGGAGACGAAGTTAAATCTTTCTGTTTCCTATTTCCTATTAATATAATATTCTAATTTCCATTCGTTTTCTTCTTTATACCATCTATGAATAATTTCTTGGTCTACTTGTGGCTTTTTCTGATTGTCCCATTTCATATAGCCAAGTTTTTTAAGTTCCTTTTCTAAATTCATAAGACATATTATTAAATAAAATTTACATCCATTTTATCATTAAGTATAACATTTTCATAAATCTTTATTGATTGAGATTGGGTACATCTCGGGCATTTATTTATATTAATTGATTCTACAATATCAAAGTGTTCATCTGAACCCCACCATCTTTCAAAATCCTCAAAATTTCTGAAATCTTTTATTAAAGATTCGTCCCCCCTTCTATCGCAACACATTTGATAACAAAATTTATATTTATCACTTCTTTTAGGAGATATTGCTCCTGTTATTAATATACCATAACATTTTTTAAAATCCTTTACAGGGGTAAAGTCTGGATTGAACTTGTGGGTAATACCATAAACACTAAAGTTTTCATCTTCCAATGTCCTTGCAAGTTCCAATTGTTTCTGGAATGTCTCAATATGCTCTTTAGTAAAGGGATTATTAAGATTTCTGTCCCACGGATTTCCAAATGGTCTTATATGTATATTCCTGCATCCAATTTTCTTTGCTATTGTAGAAGAAATATATACTTCATTAACATTTTCTGGGAGGAGAAGATATTTATAAGAGATATCCAAATGGGGGTTATTTGTATGGGTTTTTTTAATATTTGATATAACCTTATCAAAATAATCTCTTTTTGTTTTATCCTTATATGTTTCTTTTGTTCCAGCATCTACAGATACTCCCAACCAATTTAATTTTCCTAATTTCGAATGTCTATTTAGTAGTGTCCCATTTGTAATAAGTCCCATTCCAATATTCCCATAGAGATTTTCTATTAAGGTGTCTAGGTTTTTATTTATTGTACTTTCTCCGTTTCCACCAATACAACTTCCAAGTACTTTATATCCCCCTACATTCCAATATTTAAGGAAATCACACATTTCTAAGATAGTTTCTTTGTCCATCTTATTTTTATTATGTTCCAATGCATACTCGCTGTTACAGTAATAACACTTATTATTACATTGTGATGTTAAGTCTAAAGAAATTGTGACTGGAGGAGGTAAGGGATTACCTCTTTTTATTTTCTTAAATCGTTCATAATGTGCTAAAACTTTCATGCTATTAAACGGATTAAAAATATTTTTTACAGACCATTCTTTTCTTTCTTTAGTTTCGTCCGTCATTTTTTAGCATATTCCTTTCTTGTTAATTCTTTGTATTGTCTACGATAAAGTTCGGCATTTAAACCTGCCTCATGACTTTCTGTACAACAATTTGTTTCGAATTCTGCTTTTTCAAATCTTTCGATAAGTTCTCCAAGTCTTTGTGTATCTTCATTCTTTACATTTTTCTCTAAATTTTGTGTCATTTTTTATCCTCCGAAACATGGTCTCTTTTAATATTTTTGAATCCTCCAAATAAATCAATAAGTCTATTTTGTTCGGCAATTCTTTTATTGTTAAGATTACGAATTTGAATTGCTCGCTTCCCTATTTCAGCATCACCAAGTTTCTTTTCTCCTCCATTTCTTAATTCTGCTTCCAAATCCCAAATCTGCCCATTAATTTTATATAAAGTTCTTAGGCCCTTTATTATTTCATTAAAATCGCTTACATTAATTTCAAGAAGGAATTTTTCAACATATTTGACAAATTCAGGATATGCCTTTGGACCAATCTTTTGTGCTTTGTGAATATGTATGGATAACCTGTCTATAAATTCACCAATATACATATCCATCTTATTTGCTTTTTCTTTTTTTTCATCCATCATTCTATTAAGTAATTGGTCATAAGTTTCATCAGAATTCTTTTTATTTTCATTTAATCTTTCGAGAGTTTGTCCCTCAATTTGAAGAGTTGTTCTATTCTTCATACATAGTCTATACATAACCAACTATTTAAATCTTTCTAACCCGAACACTTCTGTCTTAAGTGGAGGATGTAACCAAGCCACTACTGTTCGGTTTAGCCCAAATATGTCCAATATGATAAATTAAGAAGTCTATGTATTAAAACCTTTCTTGAGAATATTTTATCTATGATTTTCATTTTTTGGTAACCTTAAATCCACCCCTCTGGAAGATATTCGCTATCTTTGAGGGTGTTGCTTCCTTGTGAGCATAATCTTTATTCATTCTGTATGTCGGTCTCGCAGCTGTTGTTATCCCTGTCCCTTTCCATATCTCTTTCAATTTCTCTCCAAAACTCTTAATAGTTTTCTTTGATGAATCAACTCTTAAAAAGATTGGTGGATTGACAGAGCATTCCTTTGCCATAGTATTACCTGTGGTGACCGTTACTTTCTCTTCCTTAACTGAGAACAGAACATAAATTTCATCTAATTCTGGAGAAGGTTCAGGAAAGGTATCGTTAAGCATATATCCTTCGCTTTTTCCTGTCTTTGTCTCCACCCTAACCATCTGAATCCTTTTTTTGTTATATTCTGATTTTTCCCATTTATTAAGAACATCCAAGGTAATTTTCTTTTTCTTCGTAACTTCTTGGTTAAATCTCTCTATAGACTCAACTATTTCTTTAGGAACAATTATAAAATCTGGATGTTGTTGTGAGCCCATTTTGAAACTCTTAGCTTCGTAATATGTTGCCAAAATTATTGACTCCACAAAGTCTTCCACACTTCCTCCCTCAAGTTGGGTCAAATGACCGCCCTTCTTCCATCTATTAAAAGACTTTAATCCCTTAATTAATTTTTTAGCTCTTTCCATTATAATATGTTCTTTACTATCTTAGTGACTAAAAGAGGCGGAACAGCATTACCAATTTGTTTAATTATATCTTCCTCTTTTCCATAAAATTTATAGCCTTTAGGGAATCCTTGAATTTGTGCGAGTTCTCTTGTATTGAAAGGTCTTATAAAAATTTCTTTATCTTTCTTTAGAAGAACAAAAAGCCTTGGTTGGAAACTATACCCGCAATGTATTGTCTTTGTAGGAGAATCCAAGTCTACAACCTCTACGTGGAAAGGAGAGATTCTTTTTTTAAAGGAGACTTTTCCATCCTTCAACTTTCTTAATAGGTAAGGGTGTGGTTTTCCATTAACAAGAATATTCTTTTTAATCTCATATATCTTTGAAGGAGGCATATCTTTTATTTGTAATTTAAATCTTATTGCATTATCTAAATCATCTTCTATTATTCCCCTAAGAGAAACCCTTATTTTTTCTTGGTCTGGGAATTTGAATGTCTTTTTAATCCTATTTCCAACAAAGAAAACTCTCCTTCTTTTCTGAGGAATACCATATTCTTCCGCCTTCAAGACCATTGGTTCTGCCATCTTATATCCAATTTCTTCGAAAGCAGAAACAATTACCTTGGAGACCTTGTTCTTTCCGTCATCTGTTTTCCTATGTACTAATCCCGCAACATTCTCTCCAATAATCCATCTCGGTTGGATTAATCTTGTTGCTCTTACAAATTCCCAAAACAGTTTGTTTCTTTTATCTTTTGGGTCCTTCTTTCCTGCATGACTAAATCCTTGGCAAGGAAATCCAGCGAATATAACATAAATCTTACCCTTGAATTTAAGAAATTCTTTGTCTGGTATCTTTGTAATGTTCCCGCCCCATTTTTCTCCGATAAATTCAGCATTTGGGAAGTTTAACTTATGTGTATTTATTGCTTTGTCCCAAAATTCAACAAATCCTACAACCTTTATTCCAGCATTTTCCATTCCGAGTGTGTCTCCACCACACCCCGCAAAAAGACTGATTCCTTTTCCTAAATATCTTTTATTCATTTTTCTTCAATAATCTTTTAATTGTATCTTCGTAGGTTTCTCTGTCATGCTTTTTTAGTTTATCTAATTTCTTTTTTATTTCATCGCTTATTACTATTTTAGGTTTTTGTTTGTATGCCATATTAATATATTGTAATATATTCAACTATTTAAAACTTTCTATCATTATTTTTTTTCTTAAATACCCACAAAAGATAACCAAGGAAACTAAATGGGATGCCGATGATTATCCCAATTAATACAGATATATTTGCCATAAGAGTACTTTCCCCTAAAATTCTTTGGGCTATATAGCTTGCCAAGAAATTTATTCCATGAGAAAAAGTATAAACAACCGTGTATTTCCATATTTGTTCTTTTAATAGTCCTTTACCAGCAGAGAAAGTCAGATATTTATTCATTGTAAAATTATAGATAACTGAAGAGAGAAGAGAAAATAAAAGAGATAATGTAAATGACAGATGAAGAGCAAAGAATAAATTAAACAAAAGAATACTCATTAAAGAACTTGTTGTGCCTACAAAAAAGAAAAGCATGAATTTTCTCTTAATTTTATATAAATCCTTGAAACTGCTAAGAATGACTTTCAAATTTGCCCCTGTCGGTTGTCCTTTTTTTCTTGGATAATGTGTTGCAGGAATCTCAACTATTTTATACCCCTGCTCTTTTGCCTTAGTCAAAAATTCAGTACTTATAAATGCCCCCCTCTCAGAAGTCAGAGTCATAGAATCAATAACTTCTTTCCTAATAAATTTAAATCCACAGTCTATATTTCTTATATTTAGTCCAAGTAAAGTTCTTATTAAAATCTGCCAAAGAAGACTATTAACTTTTCTCATAAAAGGAACTTTTCTTTTATAATAATATCCTATGACCAAATCAGCCCTTGTTTTCCTCTGCTCTTCAATAAAATTTGGAAATTCCTTGAAATCAAACTGCCCATCTGAATCTGTAAAAACAATCCATTCATATTTACAACTCTTAAATCCTGTACGCAAAGCCATTCCATATCCTTTATTTACTTTATGAGAAATAACTCTTATCCTATCGTTTTCCTTTGAAAGATTTCTTACTATTTCTGCTGTTTTATCAGAACTTCCATCATCAATAACTATTATTTCATAGTTATCAGAAAGTTCATTGAGGACCTTTTCTGCTGTTCTTACTACATTTTCTATATTCCCTTCTTCATTGTAGGCTGGAAAAAATGCAGATACTTCCTTTAATTTTTCCATTTTGAAATGTGGCTGAATGTTAAAAAATTTATTTTCTTGACAAAGACTAATTCTTCATTAAGTATTTCTAATATTTCGCGAAGTTTGGTGATATGGTCAGCAACTGTTTCTGAAAGCCCCATAATCTTCCTGGTCTTTCTCCAAAGCCAGGTTTCTGTTGGAATTGCTGTTACAAGAACAAAATTTGGATTCATCTTCTTAAAATTCTTTATTATATTTCTTATCTCTTCTTTTGGTATATGCTCAAATACATCTAAAGCGAATATCTTGTCTGGATTAATCTTGGTATAATCTTCTATTTCTGTTAGTTCAGGGTCTATGTCATAACCAATTACATTATATCCAAATAAAGTTTTTTTAAGCCATTTATCACCGCATCCAAAATCTAGGATTAAATCTTTTTTTTTCAAGTCAGCATAATTAATTGCTATATCAAACTTAATTTTATAAAATAGCCTTACAAGAGGATTTTTATGCTCATGCCAGTCTTTATTTTCCTTTTCTATTGTATCATAAAAATATTTTTTCTTTCTCATTTTCCTATTATTTGTTTGTAAATTCCTGCTAAAATTAATAAAATTCCGATAGTAATCTCAAGGTTTCCATTAATTATCAACTGTAAAATACCTATAATTATCAATAATAAAGAACTAATATCCCATTTTCTCCAATCAAAGTATTTTTTTCTTTTCATTTGAATAAACTAAACATCCCAAAATTATTAAGTATAAAAAATAAGTACATCATTATATAAGCTCCAGTAAAAACCCCCATAGACCATGTTATATTTCTATTTATGTTTAAAATCTCAAACCCATTCTTTCTTACTATTTTTTTATATCTCCAGATAGCTGTTCTGTAACATAAAAAAGAGATAAGTACAAACATTAAGATACCTAACAAAAAAAGAATGAAATATCCACCAAAGCCAAAATTATGCAATATATACTTTCCAACAGGGTTTGCTTCTATATTCATACTATTATTTTTTATAGCCAAAAATGTAGAAGAAACATCCAAAGCTGGAAATATTAATAACCATTTTAATCTGTTAAAAACTTCTTTAAATTTTATCATTTTAAGTTATAAATAACCAAAATTGGTTGGTTGTCTTGATTCACATGTACCCGTGCTAAAGTTAAGTTTTTTCTTTCAGGATATGAATAAGCCCATTCTGGATGGCTTTCAAATATAGAAATCATAAAAAATTTAGTTTCATTAGTGAGGGATTGCTCAAATTCTTCTTCTGTTGGCGAGATTCCAATTGTATCTAATCCTGAATAATACCTTATTTGTGGTTGACTTCTTGTTGCTATTATGTCTGAATCATTTGAATTTTCTCTTAACCAAAGCCCAGCCTGTTTAACATCTAAATAAGAATCTTGTTTGTTTTTTATTAATTTATCTGCAGAGTTTAATTGATAATATGTCGGAAAAATCAACAAAAGAACCAATAAAATAATGGCGATTACCTTGTTGTTCTTTTTTATAAATTCATAAATTTTCCAGATAAACGAACTAGAAATTATCATTATAGAAGGGAAAACTATGAATATATACCTATCCTCGTTGTGATTTATAAAAATACTTATCAAAACCAGGGGAATTATAAAAATGAGGAATAAATAAAAGTCTCTTCTTAATTTATCATTTCCTCCTTTAATCACCTTATCAAAATATATTACAATTTTATACATAAAAATCAAACCTAAAATGAAAACATATAGAATTATCCATGAGAGGTAGGTTGGAAAAAGCATTAAATAATTCTTTAGAATCCCTAATCCACTAAGATAGCTTTCTGGAGCAACATGGGATGATGCTTGTGTAAAAACAAAACCCCCAAACTCAGAATAACCCCATATGATATATGGAAGGAGGGTCATCAAGAATATCGTTAAAGCAATCCATGTTTCTTTTTTCTTGAGGAAACCCATTCTTTCTGTCGTTAAAATATAAATAAAAAATGGAATCAAAATAAATGCCGTGGATAATTTAAACAGGGTTCCCACGGCAACAACAAAAGAGGCTAAGTATAAAAATTTTCCTGACTTTGTCTTACAGTATTTGTAGAAGAACAAAGCAGAAAATATAAAAAACGTCAAAGATGGCAGGTCTACTAGAAGGCGATATGTAAAAAACAGGTTAAGATAAAAGATAGACATCAGGAAAGAGGAGATTAATCCAACATTTTTATTTACCACTTCTTTCCCAAGAAGATACATCCCCCACACCGAGAACATAGACAGAACCAACATAAACAATCTCGGTAGTAATTCATTATTTTTTATAATTAAGAACATTGCGGTGATTAATGAAAAAAGAATGGGTCTAACGGCTGGGAAAGAATAATCAACACCAAAAGCAAATTTCTGTGATATGAGCATATAGACTGATTCGTCATACCATAATGGTTGCCCCAAAGTTAAAAAGAAATAATAGAGCCTAATTCCTATTGTAAAGATGACTATTCCAAGGAAAATCCAATTTTCTTTTATCCACATTTTTATTTTCATTTTATAAGAATATCAGTATCGCAAGTACACAGATTATTATTTGTAAAGAAAGTATTAAATTAACAACATCTTTTTCATAAACTTTCTTCTTAAATCCACTTAATACTAAAAGAGAGAGATGTGTTAATCCATAAATTTTCTTGTAAGGCATTTCTAAACTTCCATCTTTATTTGGCTTGGCGAAGGATTGTTTTTCTAACTTGCCCCTTAGCTTTAACCCTGCTTCAATAAAATATGGAAAATAAACAAAAATAGCAATTTTTTCAAAATTTCCGAGTATAGCCATCCCCGCAATCAATGCCCCAATAGACCACGTCAAGGAATCTCCTGGAAATACTTTTGCAGGATATTTGTTGTAAAAGTAAAAAACGATTAGAGTAGAAACCATTATTAATCCAATTAAAGCTAACCAAGGAGAACCTGTTATATATACAACAAAAGACAAAAATGTTATGATGATAATTCCTTGTCCAGTTTCTAATCCATTAAATCCAGCAAGCATGTTATATCCAGAAGTTGCACCTACAATTCCTAAAGGAATTAAAAGCAATGGATAAAGAATCCCTAAATTTATTGAACCGATAAAAGGAAGATTTATTACAGAGGTTCCCGCATTAATAACAACAAGAGGGATTGATGCTAAAAATGCAAAAAACAATCTAAATTTTCTTGATAGTCCCTTATGTTTCCAACCAAGGAAATCATCAGTTAGACCAACAACTGTTAAAATTAGAATTACACTCAATAGGGCAAATATCTCTAAATTCGTGCCGTTTTTAGAATCCATTAAAAAAGTTCTTATAGCTATATAAGAAAGAACCCCAAAAATAAATGAAACAATAACAACAAATCCCCCAGAACCTACAACATTTTTTGGATGTCCTGGTTTATTCATATCTTCCCATAAATATTTAGATTGCTTACATTTTTTAATCCATTTTGGCATTCCATTAATTGATAAGAAAATGCTAAGCAAAATAGGAATTATCAATAATAAATTCATTTTTTCTCCATCCTTTTTTTAGCATGAAATTCTCTGTGTTCTTTGTTTGTTTTGAATAATTTTAAATTACTAGGTTTATTATTTAATTTGTTTCCATCTATATGATGAACACATTCTTCAGACTTGCCCATTTTTAAGTGTCTTCCAAGAATGCTTTCCATCACCAATATGTGCTCTGCTACATATCCTTTTTTTGACTTTGCTCTTGGATGTTCAGGGCACAAGATATATTTATAACCATTTTGGATAATAAATCCTCCCTTCCAATTATAATTGTTTTCTTTAGATATATTCGGTCTTTTTTTACCTAACCACATTGTACTGCCTTTTTTGAATTGTCCTAGTTTATTTCTATTATTCATAAAAGTTTTGCATTTTGGATATCCGTGCCTTCAGGCTTGGGAGGAAAAATGCTCTCCGATTTTAACTCTGTTTGTGATAATCTTTTGTTTGCTATTTTAATATATTCTGGATTTATCTCTATCCCAATAAAATCTCTTCCCTGCTTTTTAGCAACTGCTAATGTAGTTCCACAACCACAGAAAGGGTCAAGAACAATCTCTCCCTCAAATGCAGATAAAATATTTTCAACGACTTTCTCAGGCATAACTGCTATATGTTTATTATCTTTTCTTTTATTGATAGGGACTATATCCCAACAATCACTCAAAGAAAGTTTATTATTTGCTTTTACATCTTTATTCTTTACTAACCAATAGATTCTTTCAGTATAAGGAAAAAATCTAATCTTATCTGAGTTAGCAGATTTCTTTTGGTTCCAAACCAATTCCTGTTTTAATAAGAACTTACTTTTAAATACCCATTCTAAAGGATGTATAGCAAGTCCATTTTTAATTCTTACTTTATGATTATAAAACATACTCCCAGTACTTTTTAAAACTCTAAAGCATTCATTCAAAACCTTAATCTGCCATTCCTGATAGACTCTTTCATCCATATCATTACCATTATAGGTCCCAAATTGAATGTGGTTAGAGTGCATCTTTCCAATATTATAAGGTGGAGAAGTTATAATTAAGTCTATACTTTCGTTTTCTAAATCCTTTAATCCTTTTAAAATATCTATTTGGTATATTTTGTTTGTTTCCATTCTATTTATCGAATACCCTGCCCTTTAGGGCAGGGGAATATATTACCTTTCTATTGGAACCTCCTTCCAATGATGCTTTCCGGATAAGTCCTTTGTAAGTATTCTTCATTATATTTCTCTTCTCCAGTGTATTCAACTTCCCATATTTTTATGGGGCCTCTTATTCCTCCAAAATAAATTATCTCACTAATATTCAATCCCTGATTCCTTAACTCTTTAACAATTTGGTCTGGTTCATTATGAACTAAATGAAAATTTTCTCCTTCTTCAAGGAGATACATTCTTACCCACAATGCCCTCATATTTTTAGGACTCAAAAACATTGAAGCTCCAACAGGATTTACATTAACTCCCTGTTCACTACCAACCAAACTTGGGAAAAGATAAGTAGCTCCCTCAATTCCAGAACCAAAATCTTTTAATTCTCCATTATAAAATAAATACCTTAATTTTATTTCATATTGTTTTTCACCGTAAACAATAATTACGGAGGGTTGAAGGAATTCTCCATTTTTATCAATTGGGATAATTAATGCACCAGCCCCCGCCACCTCTCTAGGGAATAATACCTCTTTCCCCTCTTTATCTATAATTATATCTTCATCTAAAGATACCCCCCCAAAATAAATGTAGGTGGTTACATTTTTTTCTTCTATCGTTTTACTTTCATCCATAAGAAAAATCCCAATCCAGGAAAATCTGTCATAATTTTCATCGCTACCTATACTTGAAAATGCGGGATATTTCCCAATATCTGTAGAATCTATCAAAAAATAAGTTATATTATGGTTATAGAATAATTCTAAAGCTTCTGATTCATTGGATGCTGTTAATCCATGTCTTCCCATTAAATAGTCCCAATAACTAATGCTATTCCCCCCATCTAACATTGTTGCCCTTTCACCCATTGTTTGAATCCAATATCCATAATCCCACCAGTTTCCAAAAACAGCATTTTCAGTAGTATTTTCTCTCACCCAACTCATGGCTTCCTGCCATTGATATGTATATTGGTTTGGAATGTGAGCTTCTGCTGTAGCCCGACTAACCTGATAATTATAATATAAGGTGTATGGAACAGAAATTATTATAAAAATAGAAAAGATAATAAAAAATAATTTAACTAGGTCCTTCTTTTTTTCAAATAAACCATTAATTACTGTGATTGTTAAATAAGAGATTGGAATTACGGCAATTGGGGCTAGTAGCATTATTAATCTTATTCCACTCCTCCCTGCAATTATCCCAACAATGAATAGACTAAATAAAAATAAATATTCAAATTTACTTTCTTTTAATAAGTTTCCTTCTTTTTTAAAAAATAAGACATATCCAAAACCACAAATTAAGATTAAAAATCCTGTAAAATAAACAAACAAACTTAGTCCACTACTTCCATTTAAGATACTTGTGGAAGAATAATTGCTAAACACTAATGCTAATAAAAACAGAATATAACTTATTGTTAATAAAACCTTTTGCTTTTTAAGATGTTTTATCATTTCATAAAATAAGAAGATGCTTCCTATAAAGAACAACCAAAAAAATAAAGGAATCCCTTTTATTAATGGTCCAAAGCTTGATTTCCAATCACTAAAAAATGGCTGTTTATTTTCTGCAACAGTATAAGATAATCTATCAGAATATGGATTTGAAATATCTCTAATCATATTTTTAGCAATATTTGGAATTACTTGTGGACTAATAAATATTGAACTCAGAAGAACTAAGACTAAGATTGACACAATAATTGAAATAATTGTTCTTGGAATTTTCTTAAAATTTAATAGATTATATTTATCTAAGACTAAATAGACTCCCATGAAAACCCAAACCATAAATGCTATTCCTGTTGATGCGGAGGTCAAAATTTCTACAAGACTATATCTTGCGGTAAATGGAAGCCAAAATAAGACAGAGGAAACAATCCAAGAAGAATAGACTATAAATTCTTTTTTATGTATTTTATAAAACATAAAGGCAATAAATCCTGCTATAGCCATAGTAACATAAATAAATAGGACACCCCCCCAGATTAGGGCCATCATTCCAGTAAAAAATCCGGCTATTATTCCAAAAAGAATACCTTTCCATATTTTGTTTGATTTCCAAGCACATAGAACAAAATAAAATGTGAAAAACATTAACCCAAATGCTACAGATTCTTTTTCAGGAATTCCAGCAATAGTCCTTGGTAAAAGAGAGGGTAGTGTAACTAAAAAGAATGTTGCAATTAAAGCAATAATGCTAGAAATCTTTTTTCCCTTTTCCTCAAATATTTTCTTTACTAATAAGAAAAATGCTATTGCAGTGAATACTGAGAAGATTACTGGAAGAATAACTGCAGCATATTCTACAGTAACTTTATCATAAAATAAATGTAAAAACCTATAAAGATATACAATTAAATTAGGTAATAGTGTTGTTGAATTTGTGGTTTCATAACCTAAAGGGACATATCTCATAGTATCTATTACAGGAAGGCTCCCCTGTTCAATAATCGTTTTTGCCCACCTTAGAAAAAAGAAAGGGTCTAAGTCTGGACCCAATGTCCAATTATTTGTTGTTATATCCCATAAACCAGGATTCCCGGTAAGAGGGTTTATTTTCATTGGGATTATTCTTATTTTAATATTTATCCATAAAATTACTACTAGAATCAAATAAACAAACCAATTAAATTTTCTTTTAAAGAAATTCAGGACTTTCTTTTCCCTTTCAAATTTTTCAGTTATTTGTTCTTCCATTATGGTTAAAAATTTCCTTTACTTCTCTCAGTCTTTTGTTGAGTTCTGTTATTTTGTCTGTTGTCATTTTAGCATTTTCTGTTTTCCATTTTTTAACTGAATCTTTTAATTGAAATTATTCTCATATGTTTAGAACCTGACATAACAGCCGTTAATTTAGTTAAAAATAAATAAAACCTAAACCCAATCTTATTCATCCATAATAACTTCTTGAAACCAGTTCTTCTAACTATTTTATAATCAATAGGATAAAATCCTGCCCTCACTAGCAAATTTGTTATCGATTGAAAGTTCCATGAATATAAGTGCTGATTATAATCCAGGGGTTCTGGTTCTTTATCTTTTTCTATTGGTAGCACCAAAATCAATTTTCCTTCTTTCTTTAATTTAGAATTAATTATCTTCAATGTTTTTAATGGTTCTTCAACATGCTCTAAAACTTCGCAACAGAGCACGGCATCAAGGCTTTCCTCCTTTAATTCTTTAAGGTTACCAACTACAGATATTCCTTTTTTTTTACAAAAATCTAATGCGAATCCAGAGATGTCATATCCAGTAGCATTATTAATCAAATAAATATTTTGACCAAAACCGCACCCATATTCTAAAACTTTCTCCTTCTTTTTTATAATTCCTTTAAAATATTGTTCTTTTGCTACTCTTGCCCTTGCTAAATAATATTCAGAATTTTCATACAAATAATTGTGCTTGTTCAAATAATATTTTTTATCATAATAACTATTCTTCATTAGTCTTACCTCCTGTCTTTTTCATCCATTCTGGATTTTTAGTAAAACTATATTCCAACTCGTATTTCCAAAGTCCTCTGAAATCAATCTCACCAATAATCCATACTATTATAACTGCCAAAGCAAAAAGAGTCCACCATGGAATGTTGGGCATCATATCTGATACTGCCTTAGCAACAAGGAAAGGTATAGAAAATGCAGAAACATAAGAATATCCCCTCACAAATTTTATTTTATGTAGAGAGATAAATCTTCCAACACGGCTAAAATCTATATTTTTTAAATTCATTTTAATTTCCAATAAGTTGCGTTAGTTTCCTTTTCTTTAATCACTTTCTTTTCTTTTTGTAATTCCTTTAATAGTTTAGTTGCATAATTATAATCAATACCCATTATACCTGCTATTCTCGATGTTGAATTCCTCCCAAAATCTTTAAGTATTTTTAATATCTTTTCTTTAGTCTTTAGGTTCATATAAGATATAGTATATCCGAGTATTTAAAACTTTCTATTATAATTTAGTGAATTCTTTGTATCCATCAACAACAGCAATCCAATTTCCATCTTCCATTTGGTGGGCATCAAATGTGTGCATTCCTTTTGAATTCCATTCAAGATTACCTTTATCTAAAACAGTTCCTATCTCTTCTTCTTCATATTCAGTTTCTGTTAATTTAGTAATTTTAAATACTAAAACTCTCTCACCATAATATCTGGAGCAATCCTGGGCAAACCTGTAAAACTCATTGTTGTATTCGATTATTCTTCCGGCTGGCCTTGCTTTTGTCTTATCATTTTTTATAATAGGGTTTAATGGGTGCTCCTTCCATCCTTCTATAAGATTATCTGAATAGAAAAGATACATATTTGCATTATCTGCGGTTGAAGTAATTATCCACCATTTATTATTACACCTAAAAATAGAAGGGTCTACATATCTTCCTTTTATCAAGATTGATTCAAGAACCCACTCTTCTGGAAAAGTTTTTGCTTTGTATAATCTTATCGAATTATCACGATAACTTTCAGGCAATATATAATATTCACCCTGCCATTCAAAGACATAAGGATAAGATTGAATTGGTTCCTCTTCTAAAATAACTTTCTTATATTTCCATTTCAAACCATCTTTACTTGTAGCATAAGCAATATATGTTTGATAACCTATCTTTTCCTTTACCTCAAAGAACATATACCATAAATCATTTACTTTGATTATAAATGGGTCTGCTACATATGCTGCTTTCCTGTCTGTCACATTCTCTTTCGTAAGCACCGGATTCTTTTTTGTTGGCGACATAGAAAAAGGATTCGAACCTTCATAAATCCCTATTGACCATTCTTGCTGTTTTTTTGATGGAAAAATTCTATGCCAAAGTGCGATAAGATTTATCATTTCTCTGCTATAAAGATAATATAGTTTGAAAGTTTATTTCTCATCTTAATATGGATTGTTATTTTGCTTATTAACTTTAATACTGCATAAAGAATTACTTGAAGGGGATTGGCTGTATGTAATCTTCTATACCCCCATTGAAAGTGAAAACTACCATAGTATCCTAAATATTTTATCTTTAAATTATTTTCATCTACTATCTTTTTAAAAAATTCCAAATTCATAATTTTTGTATTGTGTTTTGCTAAATTTGGTTTATCTACAAGTTTATGTAAAAATCCAGGAAAACCAGAAAAATTAGGAACTTCAATTATTATCTTTCCACCTTCTTTTGTCAAGTTAATATGTTTCTTAACTATTTCTTTCGCATTATCAAAATGTTCTATAAACCCAAAACTACAAACTAAATCATACTTTTCTTCTGTTATCCATTTATTAAAGTCTTCTTTATAAACCTTAAAATCATTTAATCCATTCTCTTTTAATGTGGCTGAAGTTGTTTCAATTGTCTTTTTATCAAAATCAATTCCTTCTGGAAAATAACCAAACTTTTTACAAATATAAGCCAAGAAAGTTCCAGGGACACACCCCACTTCCAATGCCTTTCCAATAGTTGGAGAAAGGTGCTCATCAAGAATTTCTCTAAATTCCATATCAGAAGTCTTATCTCCTGGTTTGGGAATCCTTCTTCCTAATCCTGTCCAAAATTCTTTATCAGTTAAATCAACCATCTTAATTTGGATTTTAATTTAATTAAAAAAATCTTGATTGGACCAGTATTTCTCTTATTAAAGAAAATTGTAGGATAATCTGAATTCATGTCTGGTGTATCTGAATAAGGATGATTTAACAATTCCCCTTTAACTCTTAATTCTTCTTTCTTCAAATGATTTCCTCCCTGAGAAGGGTTCCTAAAAGATTTAATTCCATATTTAACTGTTAAATTAGTTAAAACAGATTGGTCGTGGCTATGCCTTACAAATCCTTCAAAGTTTGGTTCTATACTAGGAGAATCATCAACCAACTCTGGAATCTGAACATATTTTAAATCTTCCTTAAGAAATTGTATGGACCGCTCATTTTTTATATAAACCTGATAACCCCCCATTATCTGTGAAGCATTCCAATATTTTTCATTATCACAATCCATCTTAATAAAGCAATCCCTCTTTGTCCAGAACCTGGCAATATTGACAGCATTGAATAAGAGTATCCCCCCATTCTTTGTACACAAATCAACAAGAGACTGAACATCACTTATTATCTCTGCCCCTGAATCCACATAAAATAAGATATCTCCTTCTTTCATCTTTTCCATTACCTCTAAGATTATATATGGCTTCCAAATGGAATATCCATAACCAGGAGCTTTCTTTTGGTCTCGCAATATTTTAAGGTTATTCTTATAAAACTCTGTTTCCTCAATCATTTTATCTGTATACGAAAAAGTTTCATCTATTCCGAATTTAAGAGCAGATTTATTTAGTATTTCCTGTTTCTTGTAAAATTCCTTTGTTGCACAACTTACCAGATATTTTTTCATTTTAAAATTTAGTTAATAACCCCTCAATTCTTGGAATCTCTTTGTCTGCTCTATTTCCATATGGCTGAACATTCATTGTTTTTGCTAATTCATACAAAGTCGCAAATCTTATCAGCGTGTTTACCCTTGTCGCTTTTGCCGAAACAGATTCCAATGATTTTGGCAAATGCCCAAGTTTATTTTTTTCAAAAAATCTTGCCTTTCTGTCATCGATTATCTCATCAAATTTAAGAATCATCTCCCTTAATCTGGGATTTTGGGGCAATATTCTCACAGCTTTTTTTATAGTTTTGTCTGTAAAGCTAATCTTTACTTCCCTATATTCAACCAAATCAGAACCCTTAGTAGTTTCTTCAATCTTTGAACCTGGCAAAGGGATAATACAATTATATGACCCTGCTTCAGAACCTTTTTCTATATAGTCAATGCTTCTGTCAATTGTCTCAAACATATCATAAAAATCACTGTTAGGAGCAGTAAGAATTATATTTAAATATGGCCTAATGCCAACAGCTAATGTCTCATCTAATGTTCTTTTTGACCTTTCCACTGTTGTCTCCTTACAGATTTCATCAAGCATTCTCTGCGAGAAAGATTCAACACCATATGAAATCAACCTGAAATTCGCTTTTTTAAGCATACAAAGTCCTGAATAATTTACATTATCAACTCTTGATTGGGCAATGAAACTTAATAATTTTGGTAATTCGCCCCTCTGTTTTTTCCAATTAATAAGTTCAACCATCCTCTCAATCTTCTTGTCTCTTAATCCCACCATGAAATTATCATCCTGAAAGATAATGGTCTGCATTTTTGGATAGGCATTATATGCTTTTTCTATCAACTCAACAAGATGCTCTGCTGACAAGGAAACAACTTTTGTTCTGTCTCCTCCAGCAGCACGATTCTGGAAATCCTGTGAACCACAGAATGTACAATTATAAGGGCAGTAATTTGCCTGAAAAAATCTCATGGCATATATCTCCTGCTGCCTCTTTGCCCGCAAAATTGGATTTGGGCTTTCTAAATCAGCCTTATAAAATTCTTCTACTGACTTCCAATATCTATCATAAGGAATCTTGCTAAAGTCCATTCCCATTGTAATCTCTGAAAATTCCTCATTATTCAGTGCCAAATTATTACCTGTATTTATTTTATCTTTTCCATTTTTAAGAATTAATCCACTTATTGCTTTAAGCTTGCTTTCCAAATTTCCTTCCTTTTCTAACTTTGCAATTTGAAGCATTGGTTTTTCTCCTTCCCCACTCACAATAATTTCAACAGGAGAATTATCCATTATTAAATCATAGGCAAAAGTTGCCTCAGGACCACCAGCAATTATAACTGATTCTGGTGAATATCTTTTTACAAGATATGCCAATCCTAAATCATTTTCTAAGGTGATATGTGTCGGGCTTATTCCTATAAAGTCGTATTTTTTCTCTTTTATAATTTCCCTAAATTTATCTTCTGTAAGCCTTTCCAAATCTGGGTCAATTACATCTGTATGATATCCTTTACTTTTAAGATATGAAGCTAATCTATGAACTCCCAAAGGAGGAGCAGGAAAATTAGACCATTCAACTTTATTTTCAAATGGACCAAAGAATAAAAATTTGGATTTTTTCATTTTATTTGTTCCATATCTCTACTTTAAATCCATCTCCACAAATATATTCTTTACAAGGTTCACATTCTTCAACAACTTGTGCTCCTTTCTCGAAGAATATTGCTCCTCCAGATTCTGTGTATTCAATAGGACCATCATAAGTTCCTCCTCCTTTATCTGTATAATCTCTATAAACCTGTGACCAATTATAATGAATAGAACACTCTCTTTTAGAAATACATTCACAATTCTTGTTAAGCCATTCTAAATTTAAATTATTTATATTGGAGGCATTTTCATTAAATAAAAGATTATACATCTCTGTTTGACTAATCTCTTTTCCGTCTAAAGTTATCTTATAATGTGGTTCCAATAAAGCATCATAAATAAGTTGGAAAATTAAACCAATTATTATAACTATCAAAAAAATTCCAAATATTAATAATCCCTGCTTTAAAGTTGATTTTTCTTTTTTCTTTGTGCCTTTCATTTAAATTTCATATGATTTATTTTTTTATGTTCTTCAATAGTAAGTAATTTATGATTTTTGGGAGAAAATGCCTCTTTAATTTCTTTTAAGTTAGTTGAGCCGTCTTTATTAATAAAATTAAAAGTATATAGCGGTTTAATATGATGAACTTCATAATTGTTTAAATTTTCAGGTAGAGGTTTTAAATGTTCTATTATTGCTTTATAATTAATTCCATATTTATTTGAAGACATAATTTTTCCTGTTTTTGTATATCTATTTAATATTGTCCAAAGTTGCTTTCTTAAATTACAGGAGATTTTAAAACCTTTATCATTCTTCTTTTTTGTTTTAATTCTGTTATAAATTTTATTCCTATTTTTCTGAAAATATATCTTATCTTTTATTTTTCTCTTTTCCTTATTTCTCTGATAATATTCTGCCATAGCCTCTTTATTTTTTTCTCTATATTTTTGGTTAGACGCTTTTATTTTTTCTTTATTATTCATTCGGTATATTCTTCTTCTTATCTTAATCTTTTCTTTCCATTCCAAATTATTTTTATTTTTTTGATAATATTTTTTGGTTTTTAATTTAAATTCCGGGTCATTTTTTAATTTTTTATGATAACGCTCTTTGTTATATCTTTTATAATATTTCCTTTTATAATCATCTAATTTTTCTTTGTTTTTATTATAATATTCTTTCTGATATTCTTTTTTTCTTGCTCTTACTTCAGGTTTTTTACTATATTCTTTTACCTTACTTTTAATTTTATTTCTGTTCTTTTTATAATATTCTCTACTTTGTTTTAATATCTGTTCTTTGTGTTTTATATAATACTCCCTCCTATCTCTCTTCATTTTAATTTTTTTAGATAATTTTTTAGAATTTCATTTATAAAAATAGATAATGGGATTAATCCTCTTTTTTCATTGATTATTCTTAAAATATTTTCATCAATGGTTATATTTATCTTTTTTTTCATATAATATAAGTAGTATAAGTATTATATAAATCTTTCTATTTTGTTTATTTTATTAATTCAATTTCTAAATTTGCTGCTGAAAATATTCTAAGCGGTGTTTTTTCCCACAATTTTTTGCTCCATTCCCCTAAGTTAACAAAAGCCTCTAAGATATAATTCCAAGGAAATATCCATCTTTTTTGAAATGTTATCTTTCCACTAAATTTTGACCATTTTGAAAAAGAGTATTCTCTTTTTAATTTTTTAGTAAAATAGAAGAAAGTCATGTATGAAAAATGGTTTATGTGGGTAGGGTCTGCCCAAGATTCGCAGTAGGAAAAATGTGGTGTTCTTATTTTTATAATTCCGCCTGGCTTTAAAATCCTGTATAATTCATCCATGAGAGGAACATAATTTACATGCTCCAATATACTATAAGCAAGTATTTCCTCAAACTGATTATCATTAAAAGGAAGAGGCAGTTTATTCAAATCCCAGACAACATCAATATTTGGATAAGCAATCATATCCAAATTAACATATCCTTTTCTCACATCTAATTTTCCTGCTCCAAGATTGAGTTTCATGTATCTTTCTCCTTTGGATTTAATTCTACGAACATTAAATCTTTAGGCAAATTAAATTTCCAACAAAACCAAGCAACTTGAAACCAACTCCCCCCTTGTTTATTAGGCATTATAAAATTAATTCTTTTATTTGGGATAATTAATTGTATTCCATATTTTCTATAAAGTTCTCCTCTTTTTTCCCTTCTAAGGCTGTTAAAGGAAGTAAAAAAGCAAATGGTTTATTAAATTCAAATGCTTTTTTTAGGAACTCATACTTCTTTGAATATGGAGGATTAGTAACTATACAATCATATTTTGCCAATTTCTGAAAATTATCGCTTTTTTCACATTCTAAAAAATCGACATCTGAATCAGCAATAATATGAAAACCCTTTTTTTCTAAATGTTTTGCTAGACTTCCTTTTCCCCAAGCATATTCCCATATTAACCATTTTTTATTTAAGTAAGGTAATAAGGAGTATATTGCATTTTCCGGTGTATAAACCTCATCAGTATGCCCACCCATCATAAGTTTTGGTTTCTTTGTTTCCATTTTGTTTATTGAAGAGTGGTATTATTTATAACTCCCAAAGAACCATCTCTGAAAATTTACTTTATAAAATTTAATTTTTCTCCAAACTTTTTCATAGAAAGTTATTGGATTTGCCTTTTCTTTAACGTCTTCTATTCCAACCACCCTTATTCCTGCTTTACAACCACCAAACCACCACCCCAGTTCAAAAAAAGTGCTTAAATAAGAACCATAAATGTATTTTGTTTTAGAAAGGATTAGCATGTCAATAAGAGCCCCTTTTATCGCCTCTTTTTGACTTCTTTTTAAGGACTCCTTAGGATAGGAGATTATCCTTTCTCCAAAAAGTTCTTTTATTTTTTTCTCTATTTCAGGACCATCTGTGGATACAAAAAATTTTTCATTTGGTTTGCTTTTTATAATTTCTATAAATTTTTCATCAGAAGAAATTTTCTCTCTTCCATCCACAGTAAACCTATTGTCCCCCCTTCTTATTTGTAATCCTACATAATCCTTAAGAGAATACTTTTTATTAAAATTGTCTACATCATCTAAAATTTCCTTATTTGGTTTAAGTTCTAATAACTTACTCAAAAGAGCCCCCCTGATTTCCAAAGGAATCCTCTCAAATTCAAAATCAATATTCCTTCCTTCTTTTGAAGGATATACCTTACTGAATTTTTCTGATATTTCTTCTGGTAAAAAAAGGAATTTCCAGGTATCAAAGATAAGGTAATCATATTGATTATAATCCTCTTCTAAGACATCCCTATAAACCCGGGAATTTTTCTTTTTTATCTCCTTTAATTCTTTTTTAGTTATTTCTTCAAACCTATTCTCAAATAAGTCATTAAAATTACATCCACAATACTGATTATTTTCCCAGTATAAGAGTAATTTTCTTCCCATTATTTCGCTTAATCTTATTGCCGAAATAAGCCCTTTTAATCTGTTTCCTATTCCAGCTCTGTCAACACACACAATATATTTTTCTTCTTGATTTTCCATTTTATTCTTTTCTTGCTTTGATTATTATCTGGTTCCCAATTTTATGTTTAAGATATCTTGCTTTTTCAATATTAAAACCCTCAGATTCCAAAATAGAAGAAATTTCATCCAAAGAATATTGATATACTTTAAATCCTTTTATCCCAAAAATTTTCTTATAAAAAAGATTAACTGTCTTTCTTAAAAAGTTCTTTTCTTCTATATCAAACACAATTACTCCTTTCTTTTTTAGTATTTTTTTAGCCTCATTTAATGCTAAATGAAGGTCCAATATATCAAGATGATTCCATACCCTCATTGTTACAACTTTGTTAAAAGATGATTTTTTAAATGGTAGTTTAAACATATCTGCTTCCAAAACTTTAGCTTGTGGATTTTTCTTTTTAGTAATCTTCAACATTTCTTTTGAAGTATCAATAGCAACAACTTTCCCCAGATATTGTGTAAGCATACCATCACTCGGACCAATTTCTAAAACTTTTTCATTATCTTTTTTGTTTAATAGTTCTAAGAAAATAGCAACTTCTTTTTTCCTTTTTTCACGACGATAATTTGTAGCCAATCTTTGCTGAGAATAAGTAGATGTAACATTCTTCCTTTGGTAATATTTTTTAAGGTCTTCTTTTGTCATTTAATTTTGTATTGTATTGTCTTTGTTTATTTTAAAAAAATACATAATCCACCTAATAACTTTCTCATTTCCTGGAGACTTTTCTAACTCTTTTATATGTTTTATTGCTACCCTTCCTAAATCATATCTAATCTGTCCAGAATAAGGAAAGTCGTCTATTATTTCAAGTTCTTCCATTTTTAAATAATTCCCCCCATTTTTCCATAACAATCGAAACTTTAAATTCTGCGGCGGTTTTCATAGCTTCTATTTTAATTTGATTTTTTCTTTCTTTTGACATTTTTAAAATAGTATTTAACCAATCCTTTAATTGTTCTTTATTTCCAATATCAAATAAAAATCCATTCTTTGTGTTTATAATCAATTCCAATGCTCCTTTTGTTCTTGTTGCTATAACTAACTTTCCACGTGCCATTGCTTCAATTAATCCAAATGGAAGGGACTCTTTTTTACTTGGTAATACAAATATTTCGGCAGAATCTATTTTTTTTATTTTCTTATCTAAATCATAAATTGGCTCTGTAAATGTAACATCCTTATCACTTATACCCAAAAGTTTTTTATAATAATCTCCTGTTAAAGAACTGACAATTTCTAACTTATAATTCTTTAGATTAGACTCTTTAAATGCTTCTATTAACAATTCTATTTCCTTAACTGGATGCATTCTTCCCATGAATAAAATCTTTTTTTCTGCTATCCCTGGTTCCTGATTAAAAAATTCATCTGAAAGAGAATTTGGAAGATACATTATCCTTTCCTCCTCACATCCCAAATTTAATAAATCCTCTTTCTCCCATTTACAAATAGCAAGGACTTTATCAAAAGAATTCATTATCTTTTTTCCCTTAAATTTATCATAAAGCCAAATAATAAAGTTTAATTTGGTGGTTCTCAATTCCTTATCAATAAATGGTGCATGAGTTATTAAGAAACATTTAATCCCTAATCTCTTTGCTATTTTTATTGTAAGACCTAGATATGGTTTCCTCAATCCATGACAGATGATTACATCTGGTTTTAACTTTAAAGCAGCTTCTTCAAAATCAAACCAAAGAGCATAACCTGCCTGCTTTCTCACAGGAAATCTTGTTAGGTCTATTCCCCTATTCAATCCAACATCTTTTATTTCCTGAGTTGATAATGCCTTTTCTGTATTTTCTTGTTGGTCTGATGAAAAAACATGAACTTCATACCCCCTTTTTATAAATTCTCTAGAATCCTCAAGTACTCTTGTCCAAACCCCAGAAATCCCTGAACTAAAATTACATATTTGAAGTATCTTCATTTTTTTCTTCTTTGCTGTTTATACTGTTTAACTTAAGAATTTTCCTTAAAACATCGTTGTAGGTTTCTCGTGGGTGTACCTTCTTTTTATCAAGTGTTTCTTTAACTTCATCATCCACCTTTATGGGTTTAGTGGTAACCATAGTAAATTATGGTAAATTAACTATTTAAATGTTTTGGTTTCCTTCGGTAAACCATTAAACCGATAAATTTATAAATGGGATTTTCTTGTATAGAATATCAAAAATGTCCAAAGAACCTATTAAAATTCCCATGGAAACCCCATTTAAAACCCAGGTAGCAACTCTCTTATTAACAAATTTACTTACTAATTCTTATTTAAATTTAATATTTTTAATTAAATAAAACAGGAGGTTAAACATGAGTGACGAACAAAGTAATATAAGTAACAAAGGTTTTAATTGGGGCCAATTTTGGATTGTTGGAATAATCTTCCTTTTAGTTGGGGGGATATTCACATATTTTGTCTTTCCAAAGGAAATTCTGGCACCGGTTGATAAAGATACACAAGCATTGATAGATTCTGCAGTAGCAAACAAGACAGCAGAAAAAGATGCTACCATAGCAAACCTTCAGGCTCAACTTACTGCTAAAAAGAACGAAACTAGTGGTGAAGGAAAAGTTATAGTAGTCAAAGAAACCGGTGGTTATCTGATTGATGACCTCTCCTTAGAAGTGCCTTATGCCAAAAAAGTTCTTTCTGACAGGGAAATAAGCTTATTTGATGGAAAGGTTGAATTTGACGGAGAAGATTATAACGCTGATGAAACATTTACTCTTGATACATTAGTTATAAAAGCCAATAGTAACGACTTTGAAGGAAATGCTTATTTGACGGTTCCTACAGATTCCTTAATCTATATAATGACTTTTGAATCTGGTTTGAATACTTCTCTAATTGGTGTTGATGATGAAACATTAACATTTAATTTCCTTGGAAAGGAAGTAGAAGTATTAAAGTGGGATTCCAATTCTATAACTTTTGTCAGCGGAGAAAGTTATTTGCTATCAGAAGGACAGAGTGTAACTGTTGAAGGAAAGAATGTTACATTAAGTTATACATCTGAAGACTATGCCTATGTCATTGTTGATGGTAGCGGAAGCAAGGTTAACGAAGGACAAACCAAGACTATTAATGGGTTACAAGTAAGAGCTTCAAGTATTCTTTATAGAACAACAAGTGGAGAGAGTAAAGCTGAATTAAGAATAGCAAAGGAAGTAGAAACAACTGTTGATGATGAAGATGAATATGAAACAGATAGCCCATGGGTTTGGACAATTGACAGTTCATCTATTGGATTAAAGCTTAAAGAAGATTATACTGCCTTGGATGAAGATTTCAGCGCTTTGGAATCTAAAGATGAAATCTGTTTGCCAAATAAGTATGTTTGTGTCAGATATAATGGTCTAAGTGATGTAAGCAGAGAAGGATACACTTTTGATATTGAAGATACAACTTATCTTATAGCAAAAGGAGACTTTGTTAGTGGAGTAAACGATTATACCAAAGTTTATATAAGTAGAACAAATGGAACAGTTTTGGACAAGCTTACTGGGGGGGTTGTATTAACTAATGTTAAATTAGGAAATACTGACTCTACATTGGTTACAAATTCAACAGATGTAACTATAAATGATTTCACGGTAAGTTTGGATTTGGACTTAACCAACATTGGTTCTTATGACTACAATTGGATGACAAACTACGGTATCTTTGTAAAGAATACTAAGACAGCATTGAAAGATAACTTTTTTACAATAACAGTTCCTGAAGAAAAAATCAGTGGAAGTATAACTGTTAAAGATATCAACTATAAACAAGAAGCAGCAACAAACAGTACAATAACTAACTCAACAGCTTCCTAAAAATTTCTTTTTCTTTTTTTTCTTTTTTTATTTTTAAAATTTGAATTCTTTTTTATTTTTGTTTCCTAGCAGAAGGTAAATCCACGAAACCCTGCTAAAGAAGACACCCCACCCATTACCTTTATCTAAAATATCTATCCAATCAAAAATCATATGAAAAAGGAACCCAAATAATATTGGAGCAAAGATATAAAATGAATTAGAGAGGATGTAAAGAAAAATCCAGAATTCAATGCCGTGAAAAACCAAGAAAATCTTTTTGTATTCTTTCTGTTTTTCAAAGGGAATACTATCTATCTTCCCTGTTCGTTCTATAAACCACCTGTAAGCCTTTTCCAGACTGGTGTCTTTCTTCTTTACCACATAATAAATGTAATGGTCAGAATCAATTAAAATACTTGAAAGGAAAAAAATAACCACCACCAAAAAATTAAATAAAGATATTTCCTTAATGCTGAACAAAATAATTATAGAAAAAATCAATCCAACCACAAAATGTGTTCTTGGATACATTTTAATTTCTTTTGGTGGATTCAGGGGTCTTCCATATTTCTTTTAAAGATTTATCTTTCTTCTTAAAATAACCGCCCAAGAACCAAGAATATAAATAAACAAACCCACAGAAAATAAATTGGGGCCATCTCCATAAAGGAATCCTCAACAATTCCCTAGGAAAATAAAATATCTCGCTTTTCATTGTTCTTGGTGCTTCTGGCAGATAAGCATATCCTGCTCTCACTCTTGCTTTCTGAGCCAAGAAGTCCTTAATATTCAAGGGGGCCCTGACATACACTCTTGCTTTCGGCTCATAAGTTAAATAATAACCATTTTCTTTTATTATCTTACCCATCCAAGCATCTACTGCTCCTTTCGCAAATGGAACTTCTTTAAGAGCTTTCTTTCGAAAGGCTAAGAGATAACCAGACAAGTGAACATTAAACGTTTTATCAGCCATTTCTTTTTCTCTTAATTCTCCAATCTTTCGATATGACATTTTAGTCCAATCAAAAAATAAATTATCTTGAGGAATAATCGGAATAGGATTTCCTGATACTGCTCCAACTTTTTTGTTCTTAAAATGCCCTAATAAATATTTTATAGCCCCATATTCAACTTCCACATCCCCATCTGTTTGAACAATAATATCGCCTTTAGCATTCTTTATAATCAGATTTATTGCCGATGCTTTCCCCCTTCTCTCTCTTTCAGTAATTAGTCTAACCCTCTTATCTTTTTTCGCGATAGCTCTTACAATTGGAACAGTGTTATCTGTACATCCAGAAGCAACAACAATTATCTCATCTTTTTTAGAAATCTGATTTAGAACTGAATATATTGCTCTTGAAATTACTTTTTCCTCATTGAAAGTTGGGATGCCTATTGTAATTACCATTTTTCTTTTCCCTTTCTGTTTTTTTATGTAAAAATCCGCATTTCTTACAGCTGAGATAAAACTTGCCATCAATTATTTTCTGGCTTTTACACTTTGGACACTTTCCTTTTTCCATGCTTTCTCCTTTTAGCGGCTATTATGATTCCTATTATAAGAACAAATATTATAACAACCAAGATAATTATTAGTGGCTTTAATCTTGATGGTTCTCCTAGTGGAATTATTGGGGGTTCTTCTCCATTTGTTATTGGTGGTGTCTCTTTATCCTCAGAAGGTTGGGTTCCTGGTGGGATGGTTTCAACCTTACAGCTAGGGATAGATTTTATTTCCAGTTTTGCATAAGAAGATAATTGTATATCTTTTAATGTAACAGAAAGTGTAGAATTATCCAGACAATAAGAATAACTCTCACCAACTTCAAGTGTGAATATTCTTGGCTGACTTTCTATTTGTATTTCTGCTGAGGTTTCATTTATATTTAAAACCCTAAATCTATGCTTATTTAATATCTTAAAATAAAAACTTTGTCCTTCTCTTAAATTTTTTGTTATGCCTTTTTCAAGATTTGATTTGGAGATTACTGAAGAACCAGAACCTACTTGAATCTCTTCGGTATTAAACCATTTCACACTAAAAGAACCAGGAGAAAAATCCTTTGAAACACAATAGCGTATTAATGTATCATTTTTACTCCATGTAAATCCTTCCATTGATGACGTATTAGAAATAATTTCAAATGTTACATTATCTGAGTTTGGGAAAATAATAGAATTACACTCTCCAGGATAAATATTATCTGCGGAAATTAATGTTATAAGGCTAACTAAGAAAATTGCCCCGATTATAATTCTTAAAACATTTTTCATCTCATTGTTCTCCTTGTCTTTTCTGTCTTTTGTGAAAATAAAAAATTAAAAATAAAAATATAAAATTTTGAGTTTTTGTTTAAACTCTTTCTATTATTACTCTTCCGCTAACTACTCCAACAGGCGAAGCACTATCATAAACGAAACTAACTTGAATTGTATTTACTCCTTGTGATAGCACAACTGACCCTACTGGTAAGTTTACATTATAAATAACTCCTGTAGCGGTTGTCTCAGCCCCATTGATTAAAATATTTGAGACTTCTGAACTGCTTGGGCTTATCCAATTGTCTATTTCAACTTCAAATTTCAAGACATTTGCAGTTGGATAAAATGCTTTCCAATTGCTTAGTGTTTTATAACCTGCTTCAAAAGTAGAGTCTCCACAAGGTCCTGCTGGTCCTGCACTTAACCATGCTTTTGCTGTTGAGTCGACAATACCCTTATCTCCAAAGGTGTTTAATTCCCCTGTTGGATATGGAGCATTATCGCAAACTGGTTGAGCTTTAGCATACTCAAATACTAGGACTTCTCCATTATCAAGATAAACATCTACATGAGGAAGATAACCAGAGAGAACGCTAGCATCCCAAGATATACTATTCAAACTATTAAGTGTTGTTACTCCAGTATCACTTGCTTCTATTATAATTTTCTTTTCGCATGTTGTTCCTGGGCAAACTCCTCCAGTATTATCTAAAAGATAATTGTTCTTTCTTTCTTCCCATGTTAACTGAGCATTTAGTGGTACTGATGCGGCATTGACTATTGTTATATCTTGTGTTATTGTTTCACCTGGAAATCCAGATAAGTCTAAGTCAACAGTAGAAGTACTCAATGCTTCAGAAACTGTAGCATCTACTTGGACATAAGCAATAAAGATTACAGCAGCAACTAATGCAATAACTAGAATTGGAATACCAAACATCAATAATTTCTTTCTATTTATTTTCATTTTTATACCTCCTATAATTTAATTTTATCTTCTCTATCTCTTTCTTTTTGTATCTCATTACTCTTAGAGATAGAATTGATTATTGGAATGTTAATTTTTAATTTCTTTCCTTCCTTCTGCAACACAGCCAAGTCTTTTGGAATACAACTTCCTCCAAAAGCCTTTCCCGGTTTCATATAATAAGTAGATATGTTCAATTTAGTATCCTCACAAAATAACTTCATTAATTCATCTTTATTAACATTTAGGTTATCACATATTCTTCCCATTTCATTTGTAAAGGCAACCTTACAACCATGCCATGAATTATTAGCATACTTAATCATTTGGGCAATATTATTATCAACTATAAACTTCTTAGCCTCAATTCCTGAATAACAATCCATTACTTTTTGTCCTACCTCTTGTTTGTCTGCCCCAACCACAATATAAGAAGGATTAAAGAAATCGTCTATCGCTGTTTTTTCTCTTAAAAATTCAGGATTAGTCGCGATATCAAAATCCTTTCCACATTTCTTCCCAGAAGATTCTTCAATTTCTTTTTTAAGGATTTCAAAGGAACCAGGAAAGATTGTGCTTCTAATAACAAAAATATGATATCTTTTGTTCCCAAGATATTTCTTCTTCTTGATTGCTCGGCCAAGAGTTCTACAAACCCTTTTTAAAGGCATTAAGTTTAAACTACCACTCTTTTTGGTTGGTGTTTCAACACAAATAAAAGTAATATTAGAATTCATTATCGCTTTTCTATGATGACCAAGATAAACATCGAAGGGGTATTTTTTTAGATAAGCATCCATTTTTTCAACATTTAAGGGGCTTTTTTTTAATTTTATTTTTGCAACTTTTTCTTTGTCTATATCTACTCCTATTACTTTATGTCCTAATTTGCCCATACATATAGCAGTAGTTAATCCCACATACCCCAACCCAATTATAGATATTTTCATTCTATTGAATACCTCTTTTTTATTGTTTTTATCTCTTCTTCTGAGATAAATAGTTTATTTGGGCAATCTTCTTCAGATATATCCACATAACGATGGTAGTTGGCATGACACCTTCTACACAAGATAATCTGATTAGCCCAGTAATATCTTTGGGAAGCATATCTAAAAAAATCCATATATTTTTTAGCTTTTCTCAGAATAAGATGATGGACTTGTAGGTTTTTTTCTTTACCACACTTTTGACACTTAAATTCGGCTATTACAAGACAGACTTCTTTATTTAACATTTCTAACTTTCCTATAGTATCTTTGTTTTCAAAATGGTACATAGAAGCAATAGTTTTCTTGGCTATTCTTATTTTAATATCTAAAAGTTCTTTATTTATTTCCATTTTTTATATTCTCTAAATCTGCTTCAACCATCAACCTTACCAACTCCTTGAATTTAATTTGGGGTTCCCATCCTAGCTCTTTTCTAGCTTTTGTAGCATTTCCCATTAACTCATAAACTTCAGAGGACCTATAATATCTTGGGTCAATCTCCACTAAAACATTCCCTTCAGAATCAACTCCTTTTTCTTCAATACCTTTTCCAATCCAAGAGATGTTTATCCCAACTACTTTAAAACCCTCTTCAACAAATTCTCTTACCCTATGGTTTTCTCCTGTAGCAATAACATAATCATCGGATTTATCTTGTTGTAACATTAACCACATGGCTTCTACATATTCTTTGGCATAACCCCAATCCCTCTTGGCGTCAAGATTTCCTAAAGATATTCGTTCCTTACCCCCCATTTTTATTTTTGCTATACCCTGGGTAATTTTTTTAGTAACAAAATTTTCACCTCTTCTTGGGCTTTCATGATTAAATAAAATTCCATTACAGGCAAACAATCCATATGCTTCCCTATAATTCTTTATTATCCAATAAGCATATAACTTAGCAACACCATAAGGACTCCTAGGATAAAATGGTGTTTCTTCTATCTGGGGGGTCTCTTTGGCTAATCCATACAATTCTGACGAAGATGCTTGATAAATTCTTACACTATCTAAATTAAGTTTTCTGACTGCCTCTAATAATCTTAATACCCCTAAGGCATTACAATCTGCGGTATATTCAGGGATATCAAAAGATATCCCGACATGACTTTGTGCTGCAAGATTATATATCTCATCTGGTCTTACCTCTGACAAAATCTTTTGTATGCTACTTGAATCTGTCATATCCCCATAATGTAAAAATAAATTCTTGTGTTTTTCTGTAAGAGATTTATAATTCTCACTTAACCTTTCTCTAGTTATAGTGCTTGTTCTTCTTACAAGACCATGTACTTCATATCCTTTTTCTAACAAGAATTCTGCTAGATAACTCCCATCCTGTCCTGTTATTCCGGTAATTAATGCTCTTTTCATTTTCTTCCTAATCTAAAACTTTTAATTCCTTCTTCAAAATAACACACACATAAATCATCTATCTTCCAATTTCCAGAATGAATGATTTTGCCTTCTAAAGCATCTATTCTATTACATTCTGTTTTACAGATGGAATCAGAAATTAAACCCATGATAATTCCTCCTATTAGAACTCCAAAAATTATTAAAATTCCCACTATTATAAAAATGATTGTTGAAATTTTCATTTTATTGTTATTGTATAATTTCCTATTTTATATTTTAAGTTAAGATACTAAAAAAACAACCATAAAGATAATTACTAATATAATTATTATAATTACTTTAATGGCTTCTTTATCTATTTTTTTCATATAATCGTCTCAAGGATACCCAATCCTTTTTTCCTCCTTCTTAATACTATTAACCCTTCTCTTTAGCTTTAAAACAGCTTTACAATATTTTATCATTATACTTTTATATCCTCCTCTGTTAAATCATACTCCTCTTGAATAAAATTTAATTCATCATTCAAATCAGTTAAGGTCTTTGTCTTCATTATTCTTACACATATTTCTTCTTTTATATTATCAAATGCTGATTTCATCTTCTAATCTTTAGGAATTGAGACCTCCTTTTTGTTTAGTTCTTCTTGAATTTCTTTTGGTGTTTCATCTCCCCATGCTTCAAACCCACTAATAACTCTTCTTGAGAAAACATCTATCCTTGGCTCAGGAGACATTTCTTTAATTAACTGATACATTTTCTCTGGCTTCTGTGAATGTTGTCCTGCTTTTGTAAAATGTTCTATCCAATTTAACTTTCCCATTCCAGTAAACTTTTGCATTGGTTTTCCATAAAATCCTAATAATAAAAACTCGGTAGCAAATTTATAAGCAAAACAAGGTGCTAATGCTGATGGCTTAACCCACACTAAAGTTAAATGATAATTAACCCCCCAAGATTTCAAAACATCAAAAGTATATTGTAACATTTTGTTTGTTGTCCAACAATAAACATGACATCCTTGATTTGCTATATCCCTAATAGGTATAGATTTAATTTCATCCAAAGTCATAGTTTTGTAAGGAAGTTTTTTTGCTCTGTTCTTTCTTCTTTTAACTTCTCCAGTTAAGGAGATTTCCCAAGGGGGGTCTATTACTATTGTGTTGTATTTTTTGTTTATATTAAATTCCATTTTCTTTTAAGATACTCCATCATTTAGGATGCGAGAGGATGTCATCTTAATAACTCACAAATTATTTTTATTTCTTCCTGTGTTAAATCGGGATTGTTTGGTATATAAAATCCTAAAGAATGAATTATTTTTGCGTTAGAACATATCTTTTTATTTTCTTTAAAAAATGGCTGTTCGTTAATTGAACCACCAACAATCGGTCTTATCTCCACTTTTCCATCAAACTTCTTTTTATACTTCTCAAATGTTTCCTTGTCCTTAAAGATTAAAGGATAAGCAAAGTTAGAGATAAAATTCATATGGGAGATATCCAATTTTTTTATATCTTGGTTTTTCTTTGTCGCTTTTTGGTATTTAATAAAATTTTTATTTCGTTTATTACATATCTTATTTATCCATTTTAATTGCTCACAACCCAAAAAGCCCATAATCTCTGTAGGTCTTAGATTATATCCTAGTGAATAAAAAGTGTATCTTTCATAAAAAGAATCTATCCCGTGCTTCTCTCTTAATTCTGCTTTCTTTTTTTCGGAAGAATTTCTCGCCCAACCGTGTTCTCTCACCATTAAGAGCATTTCATATAACTCCTCATCATCTGTACAAACCATCCCCCCTTCTATTGTGGAAAGATGGTGTCCAACGAAAAATGATGTTATGCTGGCTAATCCAAAATTTCCTAGCTTCTTATTATTAAGTTCACTTCCAAGAGATTCACAATTATCTTCTAATAAGGGAATTCCTTTATCTCCGCAAAATTCTATTATTTTATCAAGGTCCCCACAAAATCCTAAGAGGTTTGTTATAAAAATAGCTCTTAAATCCTCCTTGACTTCTAAAATGTTTTTTAAGTTGATATTTAGGTTTTTTAAAGAAATATCAATTGGTATTGGATTTAATCCAAGTTGAATTAGAGGCATAACATTTGTGGACCATGTTAGAGCAGAAAACCCAACATTATCCCCTTTCTCTAAAATGTTTAAATTAAGTAGAGATTGTATAAGTGCGAGGTTCGCAGAACTTCCACTATTAAAAAGAACAGAATACTTTCTTCCCTGATATTTTGAGAATCCTTCTTCAAATTCCTTACATTTTAAGCCCATGCTTAATTTTTCAGACTTCTTAATAAATTCACATAACTTCTTCTTTGTTTCTTTTTCTTTATAAAAAGTATTTTTCATTAGGCTTATCATTTTTATTAATCGGTATTTTCGTTTTCTTCCTCTTCTATTTTTAAATCATTAATTTTTGAATTACTACTAATGGTCTCAAATCCACAATAAACACACCTTCTTAACCATCCACCTTTTGTCCATTTAAGATTAAACATTCCTTCTTCAGAACATTTAGGACAGGTTTTATCGCTCATTCTCCATTTCCCCTTACCATTAAATCCTTTAAAAAACAGATAGTTAAAAAAACAAGAAGGGGAGAAATAAGAATTAAGATAATGATTGAATAAAGATTGTCAAGTATCGAGATTATTTTGTCCTTGAATGTAGTAACCATAGTAAATCGTAGTAAATCGACTATTTAAATTTTTCTGTTTTGTGTTTTATATTTTAATTTATGGTTCATAATTGTAAACAATTGTCTTATGAAATACTTTTCTCCAAATTGCTGTATGTGTTCCTGAAGCCTTTCTTTTAGTTCTTTCTTTTTTGCTTTTGGCATATCTAGGATATTCTTTAATTTTTTAATCGCATCTTTAATGGTATCGTATTTTAACTCTTCAAAGGGAACTATTTCCACTACCCCCCCAGAATTGTGGATTAAAGGAATACATCCTGCTGCTATCCCTTCAACTATAGCCATTGAAAATGGGTCTTCTCTTCCTGAGTTGAGAAAGACTTCTGTATGAGATAACTTTTCTTTTAAGGCATTAAAAGGGATATCTGAATTTAATTTGATATTCTTAACTTTGTTGGAAGCTCTTATAAGATATTTGTAATAAGAGGGGTTTCTTTTTGAACTCCCACAAATATCAAATTTTATCTCAGGGAACTTTTTAGCTATGTTTATTTGTTCTATTTGGTTCTTCTCATGTGTAAATCCCCCAACACTAATTACTCCCGATTTCTTAATTATTTCGTTTTTAAAGTCAGTTATATTTGCTGGGGGGTATAAAACAGGAAATCTATTTCCAAATAAGTTATAAATAAGATTGCTAATTTCTAAAGAAACACAGGCTATATCTATTTTAGGATTTTTAAAAAGGCCCCTTCTTAAAAAAGCGATTATTCTATGTGGTAAGTAGTATATCCTCCAAAACCCCTTATTATATTTTCCTCTTGATGTCAAGAATTCCGGATAGAGAATGTATGAGAAATAATTTCCTTGGTTATTGCTTATGGGCAAGGTATTTGTAAAGTCAAAAATATAATCATAGGTCTTAAATATTAATTGTAGATTTTTTATCCAAGAACTATATAAAAGGGCCTTTTTTAACCAAAAGATTCTTTTAAAATTATACCTTATCTCTCTATTAAATAACTCTTTTATTTTCTTCTTATCTGAACGAACACCATAATAATCTGGAACAATTCCTTTTTTATTTAAGGCTTCTATTAACACAACAACACATCTGCTTATACCACCCAGATTTGTTATGTCTGGACTACAGATGGCTATTTTGATTTTTTCTTCCATCTTGGAGTTCCTGGTTGATATTTTTTTCCTTTATTTCTATTTTTTACCATGTGGTGGTGTTCTTTATCATGGCAAGACCTACATATTCTTTCGTAAGGGAATTTATGCCCCCCTATTTTAGAATGTTTAGTAAGTTTTTTTCTTTTGCCACATCTAAAGCATTTCTCTTTCATTTTCCTTTTCTTCTTTCATTTTTCTTTCTTCCCTAACTTTTTTAAGTGCCTCTCTTTGCTCCCTAAACTTCCTTTGGCGATACCAATAAATGTATTTTCCACTTCTAAATTCTTGGATAAGATGTGCTATAATACCTATAGATATTGATACCAACAATAAAACTCCTAACCTAAAAAATAAAGCTATTAAAATTAAAATCCAACTTAGGGTCCTTAAATTTGGGAGTGAAACCTTTTCGGTCCATGGTTCTATAATTAGGTAATAAAGGAATGTTTTAATCTTAAATTTCCTTGAATGGTCCATTTTATTCTTTTAATTTATACTCTTTTATTTTCCATCCTTGTTTTAATTTATCATAGAGAATTACCCCACTAATCTCTCTTTTCATCCCTTCATATTCAATCACGAAGGTTATATTTTTTGCTTTTAGAAGATTTTCTATTACTTCTGCATAGGAAGGTGTTTTAGTACCACTTACAAATTCATTTTTTAAATCAAAAAGGCTTTTTCTTGTCTTCCAAGAGAGCTGTATCGATGTGTTTTTTCCCATTTTTTATTCTATAGACTCTATAGACTTTCTCTTATTTTCTATAGAGTCTATAATCTTACTTCCTTCGTAATTCCTTCTGAACTCTATAGACTCTATAGAATGCCTTTTTAGGTCCTATAGAGTCTATAAGTTTTATAGATTATATAAATCTTTCTTTTTTGCGATAAGGAAATGAAACCTCTATAGGGGTTGTATAATACACACTGGATTTTCATTATTTACCTTAGTTAAAACTGAGAATTTTGTTTACTCTGTTGTATCCACCCTTATATTGGTTAAATATTCCGAATTTAATTAATTCTTTTATTCTTTCTAGAGCAGAATTTCTGCCAATCTTACATGCTTCCATAACTTTTTTTACATAATCTTCTTGAGATTTTGCTATACCCGTAAAGTCTTTTTCTAAAATTTGGGTCATTTGTTTGTAAACTCTTTTCAATTCTAAATCTTCTACCCTATCATTGATAATTTGGTCCACATATTTTTCCTTTAAAATCTTCTCCACAAGCTCTTTAGTTATCTTGTTTCCATCCATATTATCTATTAATAAACAACAAGCACTAATAGCATTTCTTGGGATTCCTTTAGAATAATTAAAAATTGTTTCTAAAACCTCTTCATTAAAAATGTCAGTAGTTCCGTTTACTATTTTTAGCCTTGAAAAGATTAATTCTTTAGTTTCTTTATAATTTAATTTCTCTAACCTTAAAGTTACAAATTTTCCCAATATTTCAGAATAAGAGAAGGACTTGTCATAATGGCTTTTATTCATGGTAAAAATGAGGTTTATTTTATTGTAGTTCTTATGTATCATTAAGGACCATAAAAAATTAAGGAATGATTTAAAGCTTTTTGCTTCAACCGTATCCGGAAAATCTATTAAGAAATAAATTGGTTTTTCCGTCATTTCTGCAATGGTCCTTCTTTCTTCTATTCTCTTTTTTGAAAGGGGATTTCCAATTATTTTGGCTGTAAGAGTTTCAAGGTGGCTCCCATCTTCAATAAGTCTTGAGAACAATTCCACCTGAATTCCTTCTTTTTCTAACATTTCTTTAATAAAAAAGAGTGTTGAGGTCTTTCCAATTCCTCTTTCTCCTATGATAATTAATCTGTCTCCAAATTCATAACCGTCCTTTATTTGTTTGATTTGCTGTTGAATTCTATTTTGGATAGTACCTAATGTTCCAAAAATTAAGAAAGGATAAAGTGAAAACTGTTCGTAATTAGTTATTCCCGAATCGTTAAATGGATTATATTTTAATTTTTTCTGTGTCATTTTAGTTTTTCTCCCCCACCTCTTTTTCATAATCAAAAAAAGGATATGGTTTAAAAATCCAGAATAAAAGCAATATTATACCTGCAATTTCAGTTCCAATTATAAATCCATAAACGGTCATTTCCCCACCTCTTTTTTCAGGGATTCTAAATCATCCCAAATTATTCTTCTATGTAAATCCTTACTATCCATACATACATCTAATTTTAAAAACCATTCTTTTAATTCTTCCAAAATCCTTTTTCTTTCGGATTGTTTTATAATTTCTAAATTTGGGTCAAATCTAAAGGCAAATTTCTTTTTCTGTAATAACTTCTGGATTTCTCTGTTGGCTTCCAAATCATAAACTATCCAAACTCCAATTTCTTTCCAAATAGCATCTTCTTTCATATTAATTTTTCTCCCGCCAGAGCGTCTATTTCTTCTTCTGAGATTTGTTTCTCTAAAAGTATAAAAGTAACTGGTTCATCCTCAAAATACTTTTTTAATATCTCCAAAATCCTTTTTCTTTCGGCTTGTCTAATGCTTTCTTCAAATCCTTCTACTGCATTAATAAATGGATGACCTTTATTAAAAGTTAAAACTTGTTCTTTCCATTTCAAAATAGCATCATCTTGAGTTTGAGTGTCAGGATGTGTAAATACAGAGTTTCCATTAGAAACAATTTCCTCATCCTTACGGGTAGAGGCATCCTGATTATGATTTTTTAGGGTTTTCATTCTCTCACCTCAATTAATAATAAATTATTCCATTTATCAAAACTAAAATTACAAATCAAATTCTCTTTTCCAATTAAATCTAATTTCCCCCTCAAATCTTCTACAACCTGAATAGGATACATAATAAACTTCTTCTTTTCAAAAACAGGCACGAACTTTTTACAGGGGCAATCTTTACACTTCTTATGATGTGTTTTACAATCATCTCTAATACAAAAATGATTATGCCCACATTTACATATTTCGCTTGTCATTTTATTACACCAAACAAAAATCCAAACATTCCCATAATGAATGTTCCTGTAACCAATCCTTGAAGAAAACTCAATAAATTAAACTCATCATTCTCCTCTTCTTCTTGTTCGTCTTTCATTCCTATCATCTTTTTGTTTGTCATCTTAATCCTTGCTTTCTCTTCCTTTTTCTCTTTTTTTCTATTCTCTTACTTTCTAACTTCTTAAAAATCTTAGGTGGAATTGAGTATCTTGTCTTCTCTGGTAACCAATCTGAACTAAATATTTCTTTTGTTTGTGTTTCGTTTGTCATTTTTTATTTTAATGGTTTCCATCCTGAAACCATATTACCCCACAACTTCTTATTTTTAGTTAATGAATACAAATCATTAGCAATTTTATTACTATCTGGATATTCTAAAAACCCTTTTAAACAAAATATACTTGGATATTTTTTAAAAACAGC